>Ga0209083_1002890_pt1 | contig 15325 bp, 18 predicted proteins | sample AM7aDNAmetaG_FD_184132 | JGI IMG/M metagenome (GOLD analysis project Ga0209083, IMG submission 184132) | Freshwater microbial communities from Finland to study Microbial Dark Matter (Phase II) - AM7a DNA metaG (SPAdes) (version 3) | ecosystem: Environmental > Aquatic > Freshwater > Lake ...
CCTCGGCGCAGAACGCCTCGTCGGCCTTCAGCTTCTCGAGGCTCGCTCTGGCTTGCTCTACCGGCATCAGGTGTAGCTCTCGCTCGGTCGCTCGGCGTCCTTCAGACCTGCTCGGCCACCGGGCTCATGACGGCCGCCGCGTCGCGCTCGTCCTTCCGCGGCTGCGGCTGCACCATGCGGTAGCCCTTCTCGTCCTTGGCGGCGGCCCCCGGCGCCAGCACCGCGGCGCAGATCTCGCGGCTGAGGAAGGCGTCGTAGTACTCCTCGAGGTAGGCCGTGAGGTGCTCCTTGTAGGGCGAGCAGAGGAGCAGGCCGGCTTCGCCGAAGCGTTTGGCGCGCAGGCGCTTGTTGGCGCAGCCGCCGCCGCAGATGGGGAGCACGTTGCAGGCCAGGCACTCGGGGTCATCGTAGGGATCGGTGCCGAGCGCGTAGAGGGCTCTCAGCCCAGGGTCGGTGATGGGCTCCTCGGCAGTGACGTCGCCGATCACCATCTCGGGCTTGCCGACGTCCTCCCAGCACTTGTAGAGCTCGCCGCTGGGGCCCACGACGAAGCCGTTGTGGCTGGTGGCCACGCAGATGCCGTGCAGGTTGCCGGCCGGGTAGAAGCCCCCCTGGGGCAGGAGGCCGCCGCGGCGGTAGAGGTCGATGGTGAAGGCCGCCCAGTCGCCGAGGTCGAGGCTGCAGGCGTGGTCGTAGGAGTGCGTGAGGCTGGTGTTCACGTGCCCCGCGTAGACGCTGAGCTTCGTGCCGGCGAAGCGCTCGAGGAGCTCCGCGCGCAGCTCGAGGAAGCTCTCGAGGTTGCGTCTGTCGACGTTCACGCGGATCGCGCAGGTGCCCTCGTAGGGCGAGGCCATGAGGAGGCCCACGTTCGCGAGGATGCGCGCGTAGGTGGGCGCGCCGCCGGCCAGTACGCGGCGCGCGTCGTGCACCTCCCGGGGGCCGTCGAGAGTGATCTGGACGGAGTTGATCTGGAGATCGTTCAGGCGGGCGATCTTCTCGGCGCTGAGCAGGTAGCCGTTGGTCACGAGGCCGGCGCCGGCGTACTCGACGTCCAGGGCCTGGACGCGCGCCGTGACCTCCTCGATCACCTCCCATGCGAGGGTGGGCTCGCCGCCGTACCAGGCCAGAGAGAGGGCGCGCACGTCCTTGTAGCCGGCGATGAAGGCGAGCAGGCGGTCGACCGTCTCGGGCGTCATCGTGGCGCCGCCCTCCTGGCTCGCTTCGAAGCAGTAGGGGCAGCGGAAGTTGCACCTCAAGGTCGGGCAGATGGTGAGCCCGAGGCGCGAGGAGTCAAAGCAGCGCGCATGGCGCTCGTAGTGGCGGGCGCGCAGCAGGCGCTCCTCCTCGCCGGCTTCGACGAGCGCCTTGCCCTCGCGCAGCAGGGCGAGGAAGTCGGGGTCGGCGGCGGCGGGGTCGGCGGCGGCCTCCGCGCCCGGGTCGGCCTCCGCGCCCGGGTCGGACTCCGCGCCGCCGCGGTCCCGCAGCCCTTCGAGCACGCGGTAGTGCGCCTCGTCGAGCTCGATCAGCGTGTTGGAGAGCGCGTTGTAGAGAAAGCCGCCGAAGCGCGCGGACTCAAACAGCTGGTTGTAGCGGGACCACTCCATGGCGGGCTCTCCTTGCGGGGGTGGGCGGCAGACTCTCCGGCGGCCGCGGGCGGGGCCGCTCTCCATGCGCGAGAGCGCGGCGCGCGGCGGCGGGCAGGCGCCTTTTTGCAGGGTCCCCGCGCGCCCCTTTCACAAAGCCGGAGAAGTGCACACCCCTTGCCTTCCGCGGCGGGGTCCGCAGACCCCGCCTCCTTTCACGGATACCCGAGGGCCAACGCCCAAAGGATCAAGGGGCTGTGGGGGGTCGAGCTCCAACGGCCAACGTTATATCGGCGCGTACACAGGCCAGGTGCATGCACCCGGATCGTCGCCCGTGCCTGGGACCTCGCCTCCTGTGACCGATCCGCTCAGATCGGCTTCGCTCAGCTCCTGCAGCGCGCCGATCTCCGCAACGCTGCAGTCGAAGCCCTCGGCGCCGATCAGCGCCAGCCGCGCCTCCACGTCCTCCTCCGCCAGCACTCTGGCGCGGAAGTCCTCGTCGCTCTTCATCCTCTCGATGAACGCTTGTGCCGCTTCTTCGCTCATGGCGCCGCCTTCTGTCGCTGGACATGGCTGCTTCTCTCACGGCCGGCGCACCAATCGGCCGCTGACCTGCCGTGCGAGCACTATAACTTATCAGTTGCCAGGCAAGGGAGTGGAACATCCGCCCAGGGCGTGGCCGCGGCGCCCGTGTGGACCGGCGCGGCTCAGCGCCGCAGCCGCACGACCGCGTCGAGCACGTCCCCGATGAGGGCGTTCCACGCGGCGGGGTCCACCGGTTCGGTGTCGAGGTCGCCGAGCACGCGTCCCAGCGTGTACGCCTGGATGAACATGGCCGGCAGGGTTGCGATGCGCAACAGCGCCGCAAGACGCCAAGCTCCAGCGCGGCCACGCTAGGGCTTCACGGCCGTCAGCAACCGCTGCACTTGCCCGGGCACCTCGTGCGCAGCGAAGTCCCGCAGCCCGGCTGCCTCGCACCAGCGGCGGTAGTCTCCCTCGCCGTAGACGTCACCGCCGCTCGTCGCGACGAGCATGTTCACGGCGAACAGCGACGACGGCAGGCCCGTGCCCTGCAGGAAGTCGAAGATGGCAAGGGCGCCGCCATCTCTGAGAGCGTCGGCCGCGCCGTCCACGACCGCCGCGCATTCCTCACGGGACATCGAGTGGAAGAGGTTGCCGCAGTAGACGAGGTCGAAGCCCCGCGCGGGGATGCCCTGGGTCGCGTCGCTCTTGATGGTGGCGATGCCGGCCTGCGCGAGGTCGTCGGCCATGAGGTCGACGACCTCGGGGAAGTCGAGGACCGTCGCCTGCCAGCCGCCTTCCTGGAAGGCAAGCGCCTGCGTGCCCGGTCCGCCGCCGATGTCGAGCACGGTCCGCGTGCCCGGGAACAACTCCGCGAGCCTGTCGGCCAGCGGCCGGGCGCGCTCGCGAGCCCCGACGCGCATGGAGCCGATGAAGGCGCGCAGGGACTCTGGTGTACGCTCGGAACGCGCCGGACCGCCGCCTCGCAGCACCTGCGGCAACTGCACCCAGCTGACGAACAGATTGTGGAGGTGCAGGAGCCGGTCGCCGACAAAGGCCGCGTCGCTGGGGTCCATGAGCGCACGGGCTTCGGGCGCGACCATCACGCCATCACCTTGCCGCTCGAGGTAGCCGGCATCGACAAGGACGCTGATCACGCGCCGCGTCGCGCGCCCGTCGAGGGCGAGCTTCTGGGCCGCTTCCTCCGGGCTCAGCGGCGCCTCGAGCAGCGCCGCGATCAGGCCGACCTTGAGCGCCGCCATGAGGACGATCTGCGGTTGCCACTCCATGAGGGCGACCTGCCGTTGCCACTGGCCGGGGAGGAGATCTGCGTGGGCCACTATGCCTCCTTGCCCAGATGTGTCCATGGCAGATGTGATTCGAGCCAATCGCTCGCCGGGATTCTTCACGAACACCCTGACAGCGCCGCCGATTCGGCCTTTGAAGAACCTCCCGGGCGGGGACACTGCGGCTTGTCAGAACGCACAATCCCCACTTTGGAGGATCACCGCGCAGGTGAACGCTACCAAGCCTCTTTCGCACATGGAAGTCGTCTGCTACATGCCCGGCCTGACCTCGCGCACCGGCACCATTCTGCTCACCGGTCTGGCCGACGCGCTCGGCCTCACGGACGGCCTCGGAAGGGGCCTCTCCGCGTGGAAGTCGGCGGCCGCGGGCGGGGCCGCCCTCCATGCGCGAGGACGCGGCGGCTCGTGGCGGCGGGCATCAGCCCTCGCGAAGGTCCGCGCCCGCGCCGTTCACAAAGCCAAAGAAGTGCAGGCTCCCCGCCTTCCTTCACGGATTCCCGAGGGCCAAAGGCCAAGGGATCACGGGGTAGGGGGTGAAGGCCACCCACCGCAGTGCCACGCCTCAGTATGGGCAGTAGGCCGAACACGCGGGCTCGTACTGCATGCACCCGGGCTCCATTCCTCCGACCACGTCGTCCAGCTCGGCATCCCAGTCATCCTGCGCGGCGCCGATCTCCTCGGCGCTGCAGTCGAAGCCCTCGGCGCCGATCAGCGCCATCCGCGCCTCCACGCCCTCCTCCGCCAGCACTCTGGCGCGGAACGCATGGTCGCTCTTCATCTTCTCGATGAACGCTTGTGCCGCTTCCTTGCTCATGGCGCCGCCTTCCGTCGCTGGACACGACCGCTTCTCTCACAGCCGGCGTACCAACCGGCCGCTGGCCTGCTAGCACTATAACTTATCGCACCCCGGTCGAGGGAATGAAACATCCGCCCATGGCGCGGCCGCCCCGCCCGTGTGGACCGACGCGGCTCAGCGCCGCGGCCGCACGAGCGCGTCGAGCACATCCCCGATGAGGGCGTTCCATGCGGCGGCGTCGAGCGGTTCAGTGTCGAGGTCGCCGAGCACGCGTCCCATCGTGTACGCCTGGATGAACACGGCCAGGGCCAGCGGGTCGTGATGAGGGGTGATGAGCCCCTTCGCCTGGGCGCGGGCGATGGCCTCGGCAAACGCGGCGTTGAGGGCGTGCTGCACGGCCTCGAGTCTGCCGGCGAAGAAGCGCGAAGAGGCTTCGCGTTGCATCGCTGGCGAGCGCTGACCGCATCACGAGGTCGTGCGACTCCGGGGGGTCGCACTCGTGGGCTCAGGATCCGCTCCGGATCGCTGACCAGGACAAGCCGAGATGGTCCCAACGCTTGCCGCTCGCCTGGTGCCTGATCGCCGGATCGCTGAAGGCGCAAACGTCGTCGAGCAGGTCGGCGAACTGGTTGGGCAGGCGGTCGTCGAGTCGCTGCCGCCGCGCCCATGCCGCCCATCGGACCTGAGCGATCTCGGCGTACCCCCTGAGCGCCTCGCTCAACGGGGCCAGAACGGCTGCGCGATGTGCCGCGACTGTCTCAAGCGCCTTGATCAGGTCGTCTCCGTCCACGTCCCGCTGGGCACGCAGGAGGTAGATGTCGGCGAAGTCCCGCCAGCGCGTGTTGGCCGTGCCACGTTGCAGCGCTGTGACGATCTTCTCCGCGTGAACAGCGGCGATGGGGTAGCCGAGCAATCGGACGAACCCTGAGAGGAGCCCAGGGATCTCGACAAAACCTGGGGGCGGCCAGACGGGGTCACCGACGTTCACGTCGATGTGCAACGCGAGCTCTGCCTGCGCGAGCCTGCAGCGCATGTTCACGCGCACGCCTGAGTACGCGTCGTCGTCGCGGATCACCTCCGCCTGGGCGCCGCCGGCGTCGAACGCCAGCCCGTCGCCCCTCGGGGTCGCGGCGATCCTCAGGGCGAGTGCCAGAACGACGTCGAGCTCGTTCTCCAGGTCCCGAGCCAGGAAGTCCACGTCCCGAGTGGGACGGCGGGCGCCGAACGCGGCGAGCAGCACGCCTCCCTTCAACACGAGCGTGTCGCGGTCGCCACCGGCCGCCAGCCGCGCAAGGAAGCCTTCGAGGACGTACAGTTCCAGCAGTTCCTGAGTCGGTCGCCTCTCCCGGCGCGCCTTGTTCTGAAGATCCAGATACGCCCGCCCGGCCGTATCTGCGCGGGTCGGCCGGGTCACAGGAGGACCTCCAGAGCGCTCTGCAATGGAGCCCGCGCCCGCGGCCACCGGGCCGCCATGGCCAGCAGTTGGACGGGTTGGGAGCCCCCGCGCCGCAGCCACCTTCGAAGCGCTTCGACCGCGAGGTCGGCGCCGCTGGTCCCGCGGGTGTGGAAGGCGTCGATGATGCTCCGCTCGGGGCCGTAGATGCCGACGCAGAGGCCGTTGTCCACGGGCAGCAGGTCGCGCCCGATATCGAAGGTATCGGGCGCGAAGCTGTGCCAGCGCGCGACCGCCGGCGCCGTCGGGCGCCAGAAGCCGCGCGGCAGGGCCAGGTCGATGGCTGAAGGGATCTCGTCGGTGAGCCCGTGCCGGGCCAGGGCGCTCGCCAGACAGATCGTCGCTCGCGGAGAGCGCAACGCCACCTCGAGCAGATCGAGGTCGACCGGCGCGGCGCTCGTGCGCCGGTACAGACCCTTCGCGAAACGGGTGAGCGTGCCGTCCTCGACCAAACGAGCTCGAAGCGCCCGGCTCAAGCCGGCCGTCGCGGCCTGCTTCGCCGTGAACGCCGCGGGCAGTTCGAAGTCGTTGATGTCAATCGCCGCCGGCGAACGTGCCACTCCCCGCCACCTCCATTTCCTGCATGATCCTATACAGACACCGCCATCTGTCAAGGTTCGTGCTGGAAACCCAGGGCAGTGAGTAAGGCGCGCCATCACGTCCGGCGCCTGGCTTCCTCGCACGCCGGCAGCCTGGGCCTGCCGCCCCGCCCTTGTGGACCGACGCGGCTCAGCGCCGCGGCCGCACGAGCGCGTCGAGCACATCCCCGATGAGGGCGTTCCACGCGGCGGGGTCCACCGGTTCGGTGTCGAGGTCGCCGAGCACGCGTCCCATCGTGTACGCCTGGATGAACACGGCCAGGGCCAGCGGGTCGTGATCAGGGGTGATGAGCCCCTTCGCCTGGGCGCGGGCGATGGCCTCGGCGAAGGCGGCGTTGAGGGCGTGATGCACGGCCTCGAGCCTGGCGGCGAAGCGTCCACAGCCGATCTGCCCGACGAGCCGGGCACTGCAGATCCACAGGCAGCCGTGCGCGTCCGCCTGGCTCAGGTCGGGGGCCGCGACTCGCCGCGGGAGTCACAGGCGAGGGCGAAGGGCTCAGGCATGGGGACCTCTGCGAGGCGCCTGGGCGGGAGGGCCAGTCGTCTATGCCAAGCGAGACACGAGCGTGGGATGCTCTCTGGCGAGCCAGTCGAGCACCTGCTGGCGAAGAGCCTCCGCCTCGCGCGGCACCTCGTCGACCTCGGCCGCCGACACGACGCCCGTGCAGTCGTGGTCGCCGCGATTTCGCGGGGCGCGACACGAATCGAAGTAGACGGCTGTTTCTGGCGTACCGACACCCATGAGCTCGGGCAACGCCTGCCACGTCACGACGTGGTGTCCGCGCGCTGAGCGACAGCTCGAAACCCCGACGCCGCAAGGACGATCGTGGCCAACGGCAACGCGCCGGAATAGGCGGTCGCGAACCGCCGGTCGAGCGACAGCGCCGGCACCTGGGCGTCGCTCAGGTCGCGCTCCGCCACCGCAAGAAGGTCTGAGATCTCGCGCCGCGAGGTACGGTGCCCGCGCAGATCGCCGCAGTCAAGCCAGCGCTGCAAGGGAGGCTTCATCACCGACCAGCCACATCCGCGATCCGGAGAGGACAGACGCGATGAAGTGGTCGCCGTCACGCCGCCGGGCAGTGAAGTCTGCCGGCGCGACGATGAACGGGTTCAGCTCGCGCCGCGACGAGGCCGCCGCAGCCACCAGAGCGGTGGCGACCTCGCGCCGCGACGCAGATCCCACGATGAGCACATCCACATCGCTCCCCACGACGTCGTCGCCGCGCGCGAACGAGCCGTAGATGAAAGCGAGCGTGACCGCGTCGCCGAGTCCGGCCAGCGCACCCCGGAGCTCGTCGCCGAGGCCTTCCGTCTTCACGACGGCGGCGCGAAGGTCGACGAAGGCCGGGTGCGCGGGGACCGCCCGGTAGTACGTGCGGTTGCCGTGCGCCCGCCGAGCGACCAGCCCGGAGCGCTGCAGCCGCTCGAGATCCCGTTGCAGCTGCCGCAGGTGGGCGCCGGTGAGCCGCTGCAACTCACGCTGGTAGTACTCGCGCTCCGGCTCGAGCATGAAGACGCGGAGAAGCTCGCCAAGCGTGGCGGAAGCGAACAGAGCAGTGATGCCGGTTTGACTACTATACGTCATCATTTGACTACGCATGGTAGCCGACCTGGTGGCCGCTGCGCAAGGCACGCAGGCCCAAGCAGGAGAAGGCGCTGAGAATGCCGGAAGCAGGACCATACAGACACGATGCGCCCGACGGAGCTTGCGCGCCAGAGTGACGATCGCGGTGCGGAGTGGACAATGGTGCAGTCCGGGGCGCAGGTCGGGGTTGCTGCCATCCACGGGCGGCCGTCGACCTCCGCCTGGCTCAGGTCGGGGCCGCGGCGGAGCGCCGCCGCCCGCGTCCGCGCCCCCCTCCTCCCCGGCGCATGCGGCGCGCAGCTCCTCGATGGTGTCTCTGGAGACCTCGAGGACCAGCCGCCAGGCCAGTTCGATGATGGGCAGTGACGCGTCACAAGCCATTGCGAAGATGGGGGGCGCAGGTGGGGAGAAGCCTCCTCATCGCCCCCCGCGGAGCATCACGGAGCAGACGGCGGCCCTTTTGCAGGAGCCCCGCCCGCCCCTTTCACAAAGCCGGAGGAGCGCCTCCCCCTTGCCTTCCGCGGCGGAGTCCGTGGACCCCGCCTTCCTTCACGGATCCCCGAGGGCCAAAGGCCAAGGGATCAAGGGGTAGTGGGGGGTACCGGGAATCGTCTCGTCGGGGACTTCATTGGTCGTTGAAGCAGATTTGATCATCAGGGCGCCACTCGAAACTAGCCCCATTCTCGCCTCCTCCAACCACTCCGCTCAGCTCGGCTTCGCCCAGCTCCTGCAGCGCGCCGATCTCTGCGGCGCTGCAGTCGAAGCCCTCCGCGCCGATCAGCGCCAGCCGCGCCTCCACGTCCTCCTCCGCCATGACCTTGGCGCGGAAGTCCTCGTCGCTCTTCATCCTCTCGACGAACGCTTGTGCCGCTTCTTCGCTCATGGCGCCACCTTCTGTCGCTTGACATCACTGCTTCTCTCACGGCCGGCGTACCGACCCACCTCCGTAATGTTACTACGATACCTTATCCTGTACAAGGCGAGGGAGTGGAACATCCGCCCTTGGCGTAGCCGCGTCGTCGCTCTTCCCTGCGCGGCTCAGCGCCGCGGCCGCACGAGCGCGTCGAGCACGTCCCCGATGAGGGCGTTCCAGGCGACGGGGTCAACCGGTTCGGTGTCGAGGTCGCCGAGCACGCGTCCCAGCGTGTACGCCTGGATGAACACGGCCAGGGCCAGCGGGTCGTGACCGGGGGTGATGAGCCCCTTCGCCTGGGCGCGGGCGATGGCCGCGGCGAAGGCGGCGTTCAGGCCGTGCTGCACGGCCTCGAGTCTGGCGGCGAAGCGTCCGCAGCCGATCTGCCCGACGAGCCGGGCACGCTCGATGCGGTTGCCTCGCCGCGCCGGGGACTGCGTCTGCTCGGTCAAGGCCCCCGCCGCCTCGAGGAGCTCGTCCGGCGTCGAGGCGCGGTCGATCAGCCCGGTCAGCGCCGCGACGTCCGCCCTCGCGCGCCGCGCGTACAACTCCAGATCGGCGGCGTCGACGAGGCCCTGCCGATCACCGAAATGGTAGTAGAGCGATCCTCGGGAGATGCCGGTCTCCGCGAGGATGTCGTCGACCCTGAGATCGACGTCGCCACCGCCCTCAAGGTGAGCCACAGCCGCGTCGAGCAGCGCCGCGACCGTGGCCTCGGCACGGGTCTGCCGGCGACGCTCCACAGCCACCTCCCGGACGACGTCCTGTTGAACTAAATTGCACATTAGTTTAGAATACCTCCGGCGAGGATGCAAGGCGCCCGGCACGGAGCGACGGAACAAGGAGAGACCATGAGGATCATCAGGACCTGCGCGGCAGCAGCGGCCATCATCGGCCTGGCCCTGGCGGCCGGCGCCTGCGGCGGCCAGAGCGCCGCATCGCCGTCGCCGGCGAGCACATCGGCCGTCGTGAAGGGAGCGCTGCCGATGTATGTGGACCTCGTTGACGACATCGCGCCGATCGGCGCGGACGGCAGCGTGCCCACCACCGGGCAGCTTGTCGAGCTTCTGGTGACCGAGCCCGCGTTCGCCGCCCCCAACATCGACCTCGCGGCACGCAACGTGTCGATCGGTGTGGAGTACGACTCGGCGGCCGACCTGAGCGGAGCCAAGCTCAGCCAGGCCCGGATCTACTACACGCTCATCAACGGCAGCCTCGACCTGCGCGGCGCCGACCTCTCCCGCCTGCTCATCCCCGACGGGCAGTTCCCGTGGGACGTCGCGGGCACTGTGGACCTGCGCGGCGCGAACCTCACGAACGCCGACCTCACCAACCTGGTGGGCAGGAACTGGAGCAAGAGCAAGAAATGGTGGGGCAACATCACCATCGACGACACCACAGTGTTCAACAACACCAAGATGCCGAAGACCGGAGAGCTCTATACCCGGCCGTGACCGTCACAGCCTGGCGACGGCATGACAGACTCGATGCGCGGCCTTGGCTGTCACGCTACCAGACACAGGGGCACACCATGAGGTTCACGAGGATCATCGCCGTGGCCGCCGTCGTCATCGGCCTGGTCCTGGCGGCAAGTGCCTGCGGCGGCCAGAGCACGGCAGCGCCGTCGCCGCCCGGCGCATCGGCGTCCGCCAAGGGCGGGGTCAACTCCTCCGGGCGCGGCGTGCACCTGACGGTGCACTGGAACCTGCCCAAGACGGTCGACGTGAGCGGGGACGGCGCGACGGCCTCAACAGTGGCCCAGGGTGGGGCAGTGGAGTTCGAGGGCCAGAGCTCGAGCGACAAAGACGTGCGCGCCAAGCTCGGCGATGTCTACATCATCGGCAACAACCCCGGGATCGGGCGCCCCGACCTCACGCTCCATGTGGGCACCGACCGCCTCGACCCGATCTCCATGTCGGAAGGCACCGGCTGGGACCAGTGGATCGGCAAGGTGATGTTCCACCTCCAGCGCGACCAGGACAACGGCGCCGGCACCAAGATGTTCCAGGTGTGGGTCAGCCAGCCGTGAGCGGAGCCGGCGCGGCCGCGGCCGTCGCCCCGGGGCCCGGCCCCGGGGCGCGTGGCGGCCGGCACGCGACCAGCCGAACACGGAGCGAACGAGGAGGAAGGGCCGTGCGTCGTCGAGCCTTGGTCGCGATCGGAGTAGTGCTGAGCCTGGTTGCCCTGGCGACGCTGGCGAGCGCCTGCGGCCGGGCAAGTCAGGACGAGGGCGTGACCCCAACCTCGCTCGGGTGCCGTCCCGGCGCCGACACGACGATCGCCGGTGTGCCCACCGGAGGCGGTCGTGGAGACGCCGGTCGCGACGCCGGCACCGGCACGACGATCGCCGGTGTGCCCACCCCGTACACCTGCGTGGACACCGGTTTTCGGCCCGACCCGGACGGCTTCTCGTTCGCCAACTGGGGCGGCGTAGCCGCCGGCGACGCGATCACGACCAAGACCCTCGTCGCCCTCTTTGGAGCGGAGAACGTGTGCATCGACGCGGGCCAGCGCCAGTGCACGCCGCGGCCCTCCGCGATCGCGTGGGCGGCCCAGATGAACGAGCTGCTCGCGAACGGCAGGTGCGAGGGGATGTCGGTGGCGGCGGAGCGGTTCTTCACCGGACTGACCGAGTTGGCGAGACTGGACAGCAGCGCCAACGCAACCGAGGACCTCAGCGAGCACAACCGCCGGCTCGTCGAGGACATCACATACTGGTGGGCGACTCAGCTCATGCCCGAGGTCGCCGCTGCCGCGTCCGCCTCGCGGTCGTTGCAGCCCTCCGCCATCGTCGCCGCCGTGACCGCCGGGCTCCGCGGCGGTAGCGCCAACACCATGGGGCTCTACTCCAAGCTGGGGGGGCATGCGGTGACCCCGTTCGCGGTCACCTACGACGAGCCGTACTTCTCCATCTGGGTCTACGACTCCAATCATCCGGGGCGGCCGGGTCGTGTGCTCGTCGACGCGGCCACTCAGACCTGGCACTACCAGTCGCGGCCCAGCCCCGACGCCCGTGCGGATGAGGGCTGGAACGGGTCCGGCCCCGGCGGCCTGGAGTACACGCCGATGTCCGTGCGCATGCTGCACTTCACGACGCCCTTCTCCAACGACACCGGCGAGAACGCCTTCGCCCTCGCCATCGTCGCGACCAGCGCGGACTCCTCGACCGCGGTGGACCTGCGCATCAGCGGCCCCGGCATCGACATCGACACCGCGGACGGCGGCCCCGCGCCGGAGGGCATGATCGTGCAGCGGATCGAGAACAACAACGGCATCGGTCACGCCACCTTCGTCTATGTGCGGCCCTCGATCCCCCTCGTCATCACGCCCACGGCCAGCGAGACCCGGGTCCCGGTGACGATCTCGATCGACGGCCCGAGCCTGCCCTGGCAGGAGGTCACACTGACCACCCCCGCATTCCCGACGCGGCTCGCAGCCGCAGCCCCCGGCGCGCTCCCCGTGAGGATCGAGGTGTCGCCGGACACGGGCACGCGCGTGATCGTGACCGGCCACACCACCGTGACGGTCTCCTACAACGCCACCCGGGCGCGAGTCCACCGCACGAAGATCGCTGGGCCCGGCGAGACGCGCGTCCCCGCAAGAGATCCCACGGGGGCGGGCGGGTAGCGCCTGCGTGCTGTTCCACGTGTGTGCCAGCCAGCCGTAAGCGGCGCGGCCGCGGCAGCAGCCGTCGCCCCGGGGCCGGGCCCCGGGGCGCGTGGCGACAGAGGCGCGACGAGCTGAGCGCGCTGTGAGCGAGGAGGAAGGGCCGTGCGTCGTCGAGCCTTGGTCGCGATCGGAGTAGCGTTGAGCCTGGTTGCCCTGGCGACGCTGGCGGGCGCCTGCGGCCGGGCACGTCAGGGCGAGAGCGTGACCCCGTCCGCACTCGGGTGTGAGGCCAGCGCCGGCACATCGATCGCCGGCCAGCCCACCCCGTACACCTGCGCCGACACCGGGTTTCGGCCCGATGCGCACGGCTTCTCGTTCGCCAACTGGGGCGGCGTGACCGCCGGCGACGCCATCACGACCAAGACCCTCGTCGCCCTGTTCGGGGCGCAGAACGTGTGCGTCGACGCGGGCCAGAGCCAGTGTACGCCGCGACCCGCCGCGCTCCAGTGGGCGGCGCAGATGAACGAGCTGCTCGCCAACGGCAGGTGTGAGGGGATGTCAGTGGCGGCCGAGCGGTTCTTCACCGGGCTCACGAAGCTGAAGAACCTGGACAAGAACGCGCGGACGGCGGCGGACCTCAGCAACAGCAACCGCCGCCTCGTCAAGGACATTGACTACTGGTGGGCCACCCAGCTCATGCCCGAGGTGGCCGCTGCCGCGTCCGCCTCGCGGTCGCTGCAGCCTTCCGCGATCGTCGCCGCCGTGACGGCCGGGCTCCGCGACGGCAGCGCCAACACCATGGGGATGTACGCCAAGCCGGGGGCCCATGCGGTGACCCCGTTCGCGGTCACCTACGACGAGCCGTACTTCTCCATCTGGGTCTACGACTCCAATCATCCGGGTGAGCCGGGCCGCGTGCTCGTCGACGCGGCCGGCGAGACGTGGCACTACCAGTCGCGGCCCAGCCCCGACGCCCGTGCGGACAAGGGCTGGAACGGGTCCGGCCCCGGGGGCCTGGAGTACACACCGATGTCCGTGCGCATGCAGGACTTCACGACGCCCTTCTCGGACGACAGCGGCGAGAACGCCTTCTCCCTGGCCATCGTCGCGACCAGCGCCGACTCCTCGACCGAGGTGGACCTGCGCATCACCGGCCCCGGCATCGACATCGACACCGCGGGCGACGGCCCCTCGCCGGAGGGCATCATCGTGCAGCAGATCGACGACGACGGCATCGGTCACGCCACCCTTGTCTACGTGCGGCCCTCGATCCCACTCGTCATCACGCCTTCGGCCAGCGAGGCCCGGGTCCCGGTGACGATCTCGATCGACGGCCCGAGCCTGCCCTGGCAGAAGGTGACGCTGACCACCACGGCGCCCGGCGCGCTCCCCCTGAGGATCGAAGTGTCAGAGGATGCGGGCACGCGGGTGGTGGTGACCGGGCGCACCACCGTCACGGTCTCCTACGACGCGAACCGGGCACGACTCCACAGAACGACGCTCACCGGGCCCGGCGAGACGCGCGTTCCCGCGAGAAGCGCCGGCGCACCGAACTAGCGGAGCGGTCTTAGTACCTACACTGGCAGTAGTTCAGTCCAGCGTATTCGATCAAGTCCTGTGTGGTACCCCTCCCCACCCCTCCTCCGGCGCCCGTGACCGTGTGCAGTTCCGCGTCACTGAGCATCGCCGACGCGCTCTCGATCTCCTCCTCGGTGACGTCGTAGCCTTCGGCCGTGGCCAGGCGCAGCCGCTCGCCCACGTCCGGCGCCGCCAAGACCATCGCCCTCAACGCCTCGTCTGTGTTCATGTGCTCGATGAGCCGCCTCGCATCTTCCTGTGACACGGTGACCGCCTCTCTGCTCCAGGGCCATTTTTATCTAAGATAATGAATGTTACATTGGTTATCAATAGAGCGCTGTCTACTGGCGCCGGAATGACCGGCCGGCCCGCGTCGGGCGCGCCGGACGCGGGCATGTGAACTGAGCTCGGACCACGCGGGCCTGGCGGCGAGCCCCTCCAGCTCGTCGTCCTCGAGTCGCCGCAGCCGTAGCACGTCGGCCGGGCGCAGCGGCCGCTCCGGCCGGTAGTCGCCCGGCCAGGGAGAGGTGGACGACCCCGAAGGGCGTCACGCACCCCACCGTGGCGGCAAGGTCGACGTCGTCGACCCGGATCTCTCTGCTGCGCACGCCCCTCTCGATCTCGGAGCGCAGCCGCACGAACCTCGCGGAGGAGCGCCGCGCGAGCCCCTCGTCCAGCGCGGTGGGCGACGGCAGGGCGTCGAAGACCCGGGCGAAGCTGTGCGGGTGGTCCAGGCACCAGCCGGCGAACGCCTCGCCGACCTCTGCCATCTGCTCGAGCGCCCCGGCCGAGGGGTCGACGACGGCGGCCACAGCCGCGTCCAGCTCGTCGCTGGCGCGCAGCCTGGGGGCCTCGAAGAGCCGGCGACGGTCCGCGAAGGAGCAGTGGATCGTGGTAGTGATCGCGAGCAGGGAATCCGCGAGTCCCGGATTCGGCGGCCTCGTCATGACACCAGCCTCTTGAGCGCCCGGTGGGCCGTAGGGCCCGGAGGGACCGGCACAGGCTCACATTGAGACTCTGTCGTCCGAGATGAGACCCCGTCCTCCGACACGGCGCGTTCCATCAGGGCGAGCAGAGGCGCGGGAAGGAGGAAGATGCTGCCTCGCCGCTGCAGTTGCTCCCAGAAGCGCAGGTGGTCGAACGGCTGCAGGCGCTCGAGCTCCGGCGCCGCGGCCGCGCCGAAGTAGCCTTCGCCGACGGCGCGCATCAGGGTCGCGCGGTGCGCCCGCCAGCGAGGCCCGTAGGCGCGGCGCGCCACGGAGGCGGCGAGCACGTAGTAGTCGCGCAGGCGCCTGCCGAGGAGGCGCGCGCCCGAGATCCCCAGGGCGGCCGGCTCCGCGAGGGCATCGAGGTCGTGCAGCGCGACCTCTGCGCCGGTCA
>Ga0209083_1002891_pt1 | contig 15324 bp, 12 predicted proteins | sample AM7aDNAmetaG_FD_184132 | JGI IMG/M metagenome (GOLD analysis project Ga0209083, IMG submission 184132) | Freshwater microbial communities from Finland to study Microbial Dark Matter (Phase II) - AM7a DNA metaG (SPAdes) (version 3) | ecosystem: Environmental > Aquatic > Freshwater > Lake ...
TAAGGTGTAAATATGGGTTGGAGATGCATTGGTTTCCAGAGTGGTCGGGTTTCTATGTGGTATTGGTTCAGTTTAAGGCGTATATCTTCATGGGTTACTCCTCCGGTCTCGGCTGGGTTAATCAGGATGGTGGTCAACCAGTAGTTTGAATGGTAGCGTTGGGAAGTCTCGGTTAACAACGTGATGCCTTCTGTCTGTTTAAAGGCGTTACGATAGAACGTGTTATGTTCTCGTCTTTTGGTGATTCGGTCGGTCAGTACTTCCATTTGTCCGAGGCCGATGCCGGCACAGATATTACTCATTCGATAGTTGTACCCGATTTGGGAGTGCTGGTAGTGTGGTGCCGGGTCGCGGGCCTGGGTTGAGAGAAAGGTGGCCTGGCGGCAGAGGGTTTCGTTGGAGGATATGAGAGCTCCGCCGCCTGATGTGGTTATTATTTTGTTGCCGTTGAAGGAGTATACGCCCATGATACCGTAGGTGCCGCAGTGGTGCCCGTCGTAGGTTGAACCGAGTGCTTCTGCGGCATCTTCAAGGACTGGGATATCGAATTCTTTTGAGATGGCCATGATGCCTTCCATATCGGCTGGCATGCCGTAGAGGTGGACGACAAGGATGAGTTTCGGCTTTTTTCCGGTTTTTCGAATCCTTTCCTTAATGGCTTGCCTTAGCAGGTTGGGGTCCATGTTCCAGGTCGAAGGTTCTGAATCAATAAAAACGGGTCGTGCCTGGAGATAGATAATCGGGTTGGCTGAAGCGACAAAGGTGAAGGTTGAACAGAGTACTTCATCGCCTGGCTGGACGCCGAGTATGATGAGGGCAAGATGGATGGCTGCCGTGCCTGAGGAGAGGCATGAGCAGGCTGCAGTGCCGGTATAGGTGCGAAGGGCCTCTTCAAAATCAGCAACGTTCTGCCCGAGCGGAAATACCTGGTTACGCTCCATTGCATCAACAACGTACTTCATCTCACGACCGCTCATGTGGGGTGATGAGAGACGGATCATTTCGGGGGATTCGGTTGACATCGTATACTATGCTATTACTGCTGGGGCAAAGAGTGAGGGCCGAGGATTAAAGCTTCGCTTCTTTCAGTCACATGATTGAGAGATTCATTTCATATAGGAGAAAATTATACGACGCCAAATTTGGAAGAAGATATCAGATACATCCCTTATGGAATAACTGTTTTCTATTGATAAAATAAGCAATTATCTTGCCATAACGCCTTTCACACACTCTACCTGTCAATAATGACAAGATTAAGTGATCGATTGAAATTATCGTAAATTACTGTATTTTAGCTTGTTAAGTACTATCCTTGCGTTATTCCGAATCTTTTACGCTTCTATATCAATGAGGTTTACAGCATTTATGTGACTAATCTCAGCATGACTCAAAATATCTGATTATGTCTCATAAAAAATCTACCCAACAAGCATGAAGAATTTCGCTTTGGATAACATATTGCTTCTTCAGAGGTTCGGAGGATGAAAAGAGTTAGAACTTCCCCGGAAAACCTGATAAGCTCTCCACGCAAAGCTACTGTAGATGGTATCTAAAGAAAATTAACCCTTCTGATGGTTATAGAGTTCCCAATGGAGCAGGGAATCAACATTGAAATTTATAGTTTTTTGACTTTTTCATCATACCCGTAATTTCTATAACCATAATTTCTATAACCATAATTTCTATAACCGAAAGATTTTGGTTTGCGTGGATCAATAAGGGCAATGCCAAGTATGTGCGATTTTAAAAAACCATCAGATACGTACTCTTTCAAAATCCGTCTTTGTGTATAGTACAATCGGGCAGTAAGAAGTATGCCATCAACAGAGTGAGCAAGCTGTGCTGCATCGCTTAAAAATAATGGAGGGCTGTCGAAAAAGACTTTATCGAATGTGCCTTCAAGCTCTTTGATAAGATCCTGCATTTTCTCCGATCCAAGCACTTCATTGGGATTGGGTATTTGTTTCCCCGCAGTAAGTACGAAGAGATTCTCTATGGAAGTTGGTTTAAAGAAGCTGGCATCAATTGCTCTCTGCTCGCTGAAAAGATAATCGGTAAGTCCCTGCTCTCTCTTGATCTTAAATATGTTGTGCTGTTTAGCAAGACGCAGGTCACAATCAACAATCAGGGTTTTTTTACCGCTGATCGCAAATGCAGTTGCAATATTGGAACAGATCGTTGATTTTCCTTCCCCGATTGAGGTGCCTGATATAATAATTGTTTTGAGCGGTTCATCGATACGGGAAAAAATAAGTGCTGTTCGAAGCATGCGGAAAGACTCAGCAAATCGAGAAGATAGGTTGTCAGTTAAGAGCGGTGCAAACTTTGCAGGAGGCATGGGAACCCCTGAAATTGAAGATTGGTTTGTTACTCCAGATATTTTTTTTCGTAATGGTGCTGTTTTTTCCTGATAGAGAGAGCTGAGCGTTGATTGAATTTTAGAAAGTGTTCGATCACCATTTTGATTAATAAATGGTATGACCGAAAAAATATTAAAGCCGTAATTCTTAAAAAACAAATCGTCTTTGACGGTATCGTCCAAGTTCTCTGCCATAACGACATAGGCTATAGAGAGTAAAACTCCAAAGAGCAGAGCCATGATGATACTGTTATTTGGGCTGGCATTTTCCGGTATAGATGGACGAAATGCATTGCCGATAATAGAGACATCTCCTACTTCCGAGGCAAGCATTATCCGGCTTTGATCGAGCTTCTCTTTGAGAGATATGTAGGTTTTTCTTGCAACATCAGAGTCTCTCTGCAGTTTCAGGAAGTTTTGCTGTTTTGTGGGTAGTAACCTGATTTTGGCATCGTAGGTTTGCTTGAGTCGAGTGTATTCCCCTGCACTGAAGGTGAGATTGTTGAGTTTTCTCTGGATCTGAAGCTTCTCGGAAATGAGATCGAAGTTGTTTTTCTGTGTCTTGCCTGCATAACCTATTTCACCGGCTATCTTACTGCGGCTGAGCAGTTCATAGCGAGTTTTCACTGCTTCAAGCTGCTGCTTTTTTGTTTTGACTTCCGGGTTATCAGAGCCTTTGTCAGCGGCTGAGCGAACATAGTCTGCTTCACGCGTTCTGATCTCTTCGAGTATCGTGCCAAGTTTTGCATCGACATTCTGTGCGATTTGTGAACTGAGTTGTCTATCGGTTTCGGAGAGTTTCTTTTCAAGAAATTCAAGACTGTTTTGTGCAATACGGTATTCAGCCATTATCTCATTGTATCGGGCATCGGCCTGGGTAAGCTGGCCGAGCAACTGCGAAACATTACCGGAAACCTCAAAGATTTCATTGTCCTTCATATACTGTGAAAGCTTTTTATCGGTTTGTTCAACCTCTTTCGCCTGCTCATCCAGCATAAGAGCTATATACTTGTTCGTTTCAAAGTACTTTTCAGAATTGCGACTGATACTTGTGTTTCTATAGACTCGACCAAGGGTGTTGGTTAAAAAAACGGATTCATCTGGAAAAGGACTTACCACCGAGATTTTCAGCAAATTTGTTTCTCGCACAGCATCAACTCTGATACGACCGCTTAATTTCTGGGCATATTGGCGCAGGCGTTCATCAGGGATTTGCCCAGAGATCAGTATTGTCTTTTTATCTTCATTGATTCTGGAAGAGGGAAATTTTTCTGACTGCCAACGATCCAGGGCTGAACGGTAGTGACGCTTTCCGAAAAATTCGAGCGAATCCCTTTGGGAACTTTTGAGAAGATCATTAACCACAAGCTCGGCAATGGGCATTGATCGAAGCAGTTCAGCATCTCTTTTGGTATCGGATTGAGAGGTGGAGCCGAAAAATGAGTCGAAAGGGCTGTTGGAAGTCCGGGTAATCATCAACATCGACTCAGCTCGATATTGAGGAATTTTTAGCTTATGGTTAACATAGGCAAAAAATATTGACAGAAAAAAAATAAGGATTATTGTGTATTTACGGTGTGTAAAATAGCCAATAATCTCTTTAATAGTTAATTCCGGCCCTTGTGACTGCTCGAAATCAGACTCGTAACTCTGTTGCCCGGGGTGCTGCTCAATCATGAAATATTTTTTTCTGTTATCACAAGCTTTTAATATAGTATACACCGGTAGCACCAGAAACAATCAAACCAATATAACGAGCAATCATTTCGATGGTTACACCGTTTTTTTCCGGAATGATGACGGTGTCGTTCGGCTTGACAACAATAAATGCAGAACGATCACCTTTATCGAAGTATCCCCTCAGATCAACTTTATAGGCCTGTATACCATTACTGTCAGGTTTTTTCCTCGAAACAAGCACTTTTTTTAAATTTGCATTCTCCTTGATACCCCCAGCAAGTGTAATAATGGAGGCGAAATCGGCATTTTCCTGAACCAGTACTTGACCCGGCTTATTAACCGCGCCAAGTACGTTAACAATCATGAGAATGTTTCCAACGTCGTCAGTAAAATATGAGTCTTGAACCAAGGGGTAATTGGGGCCAGTCAGTGCTTTATAACTTGAGGATGGTTCAGAAGAAACCGGAAAGGAATTTTGACTGAGTGAAGAACTCCCCTGATCAGCTAATGCCTGGGTGTTCCAGCAAGATAAAAACAGGCATTGCAGTGAAAGAGTGAAAACTGTAACAATTTTTAGAAAACGCATAGCAGACTTTTTATTACTAAAAAATTAGCTCACAACAATCACTCGCTGAAAGATTTACACGAATTTCAGACTTCTCTTTTCTATACTGTTGACAGGATAAGAGTGTGCAAGGTATTCTGTCGTCCCAAGTGTCAACGGCAGCGCTCAAATCTCATCGTGTTGGTCGCTTAATTACGCGCTGCTTTCGGCGGCAGGTATTCTGTTTCTTCAGGTACAAGTGCAACCGGAGCTGCTTGAACAACCTGGGGAGCGGGAGCTGCTGGCGTCACCAAGGCAGGAGTCTCAACCCAGTTTGGAACGATTGGCGTAATAATTCCCTGTATAACATTATCTGAGCCATTTGCTCCGAGCAGTGGTGTAGAGACAAATGATAACGCAATAAAGCTCAGCATGGATGACCGAGCTGCCATTTTATTAAGAGTAGTGTTCATATTGATACGGTTTTATAACGTTACACCGGTTCCGATTCCTAAAATGAAGCGTACACCATCTCCTGAATATCCTGTCAGATCTACAGCTCCTGCTGTTATGACTATCGGGATTGAATGGTTGATGAAAAAAGTTTTCGAAATACCGGCATTCAAATTGATTCCGTTCCAGTCTGTAATAAAGTTGAATTCGTTAAACATCTCATAGGCTATGTTGCCGAAAACGTAAGTTCCATGCTCTCCCTTGCCCGCTAAGATATCCTCCTGTGTTTTATTGCCGAATTGTCCATTGCCGGCACCTATACTGAAGTGGAGTCGAGTTGTTTTGTTGTCCGCATTAATAAAGGGTGACGAAAGTACTCCCTTGCTATATACAATATAATAGCTTTTTTCTGAATCGGTTCCCGAACTGAGCATTAAATTCTGGGCACCTACGGCTACGGCACTCGCGGAACCAAGATAACGGTGCAGATGGAATGACATTCCATAACGATTCCAACCAGTCATATCATACTGTGTCAATGCAGCCTGAAGACCGAGATTTTTTACCGGATTTCCAATCCCCAAACCTACAGCGGCGCCACCATCACCAACCTGATTGCTGGCAGACGACGCATGATAGTATGCACCACGTGATACTACTCCAACACCTGCAAAAATGGTACCGTTCGAGGCTCCCCAGCCAACAGGAGTGGTCAGTGACTTGCCATAGATATTTGGAAGAATAGTGGATGCTGCAGGATCCTCGGCATACAGTGAACAAGCAGAGAAAACTATAATAACCGTCATGACTGCAGCAAGATAGCTCTTCATAACAATGTTCATGCTTTTACATTTATTATTATTTTTTACCCATCAGAATCGGTAAATACGAAAAGGCCATAAATCACACGTCCTGCTTCAGTCCAATTTAAAATTAATCAGTGAATTTATATCAAGGGAAACACGAAAAAAAAGTCAAATAGAAGAAGTATGCGACCTGTATTATCTGAAATCCGGCGTATTATAGCCATAGGAGATGTTCATGGATGCCTGTTCTCCCTGAAAAAACTGATTGAACTGATTGAACCGGAAAACGACGACCAACTGGTTTTTCTGGGCGATTTTATTGATCGGGGCAATCATTCAAAAGGGGTAGTTGACTATCTGATCGAACTCGACTCATCGTACTCGTGCCATTTTCTCATGGGTAATCATGAGTTGATGTTTCTTGATTATGTTGAAAACAAAAACTCGGCTGAATGGATGGCTAACGGTGGATCGGCACTGTTGAAATCCTACAATAGTCCGCCATTGCGTGATTTTCCTCAGGAGCACCTTACTTTTTTGCGAGGCTGCCACTACTTTATTGAAACAGATAACTATTTTTTTACTCATGGCGGCCTTGATCCTGAACTTTCCATCAAGGATAATCTGCGTTACTATAAGCCTCATGATTTCTGCTGGCAACGGATGCATCTGCGTCAGGAATTTCTTGACAACAATGCTTACAACTGGGAAAAAACGCTTGTCTGCGCCCATACTCCTGTGAGTAACCCTGTTCTGTTTGAACGACTCATCGCTATTGATACTGGTTGTGTTTATAACAATAATCCGCTCCTGGGCAAATTAACGGCCGTTGTGATACCGGAAAGGCGCATTGTTCAAACCAAAAACATTGATTAAGTTCCACCTGATTATTACTTTGGAACTATGATAGTATTTCTATATTTGTATTCTTGACCACCCCCGAATTGACAGGGATATTTGCCAACTCTTCATTGTGATAGCTATGTGCCCACAAACAAAAACCAACACGCAATCTGCGGAAAATTTAGAGCATGAGATTGCTTCTCTGAAAACCACGATTGAGTCACAGGACAGGGAACTGACGAGAGTTGCTGCGGCAATTACTGAGAAATCGGCAATTTTGCGGAATCTTCTTGATCAGATTTATGCTCTTGAAATTGACTCAAGTGTTAAAAGAGTGATGACAGACACTTGTCTGCATCTGATCGACAAGGAGATTACAGAGAAACGACTGAACATGGAATTAACCGAGTCTGATTCAGCGTTTTTATCGAAACTTCAGAAAAAACATCCCAACCTCAGTCAGCGGGAGCTGAAAATATCCGTCCTTGTCAAGTTAAACTACGATACAAAGGAGATTGCACGTTCTATCGGTATAACGACAAGAGGCATGGAAAGCATACGATACAGAATGCATCACAAGCTGGGATTAGGGAAACATGAGTCAATAAAGAGCTATCTATCAGATCTCGCTGTTTCATAATCAGTTCTCCACACCTTTACGATGTCCTGTGGAATTCGTGCAGAAGATTGAGGTTCAGGAAATAGACTGAACCTCCAAAAACAAACCCGCTGAGGCTGAGAAGCATAACATTTTCAAGAAAGAATGCCACGATGATGGCTGTTGCTGCAAATAAAAGCACCGTCAGCTGCCGGAATGCTTTTTTTCTGGTCTCTACGCCAAGAATGGCGGAGAGTACCGAATCGCCCCGGAGCGGGTCAAGAGAGTTGGAACGGACGATGTATGGTATCACTATGTAGATCATGCCGATAAATGAGCAGGTTATCCAACCGAGCAGCGCTGCATGGGTATGAGCGTGGTAGATCCACATTCTGTCGATACGCAGAGGGGGAACAGTGCCGAACGCTACTCCTTTGAGGAAGTAAATATTCATGATCCCGAAACCGCTTGTAGCAAAGAGCAGGGCCAGGCCGCTCAGGAGAAAGGCAAGTGCTGGATGATGGAAGTTGTTTTTGAAAAAGTTGTAGAGGTAGAGAGTGAAACTGCCGAGAAGTGCCATGACGCCGAAGAGCAGGGTGTGGCTGATAAGCATCATCCCTATATAGTTACCCATCAGAATAACGATGAGAAAGAGCAGTACACCACCGACAAACATATAGAACCAGAGGCTGAAGAGGCGCTTGACAAGTTCACGCTTTGAGGATCTGCTCCAGGCATAAGTGTAGAGGAAGCCCATGACGCTGATGCTGAGAGGGAACGAGGATCCAAGAAAATAGGAGGACTGGGTGACAAAAAACGGAATAATGGCTTGATGGGGAAAGGCTTCTTTGAGACCGAGGGTAAAGAGGCCGAGGTTGGCGTTCAGGAGAAAGAGAACATCAAAAATGTAGTATCGGACGGAGACCTCTTTCCAGATTTCGGGAATTGACAGGGTGGTAAAAATCTCCCTGATCGGCCCTGCAACGAGAATCATGAGCACCAGGCCGGTCAAGGCTTTGAGGATCGGCCACTCCATAGCGACGGCAACCGTGATCATGACGAGACAAAGTATGACGATAGAGATGTAGCGCTTCTGCTTCAGTGGATCAATTTTAAGTTCCGGATAGATTGCCGCAGTGAGATAGCGGTTAAGGATGAGTATTGCAAGATTGCCGAAACCGATAAAAAAGATATAGGGATGGAGCTTCAACAGGAATTGACTGCCCATCATAACTCCACCTGCGCCAAGAAAGGAGGCTGTGGTAATGACAATAACTGAAACAGAAAGGAAAAGTCGGGCAACGGTGCTCAACGTCCCATCAAAACGGTGCGTTTTCATTCTGGTGGCAGGGGTTTTATTTTGTTGATCTCAAGCAGGGCAACCAAAGAGAGTGCAATAAGCGACACATTCAGGGTCAACGGGTTGAACGGCAAGGTGAACATTGCTGGCTCAAAAAGAAGAACGAAGAGAAGGAGGCCTGTCAGTGCCACGATATTGAGCCAGATTAGCCAGCGCCATGCAGTGACAAGGAGCAGAAACCCAAAGAGTATTTCCCCTGCTCCAATCCAGATAATTGCCTCGCAAACCCACTGATAGACTGGGATAACGTGACCAAGAAGGTCAATTTCACCGCGGCTCTGGCAGACTATTTTAGGCACCGCACCCTGGTATATCCATGAAAAAGCAAGGGCAACCCTGCACAGAAGTAAAGTAGGTGTCTGAATAATAAGTTGAAAGTTGAAAGTTGAAAAAAATTCAAGAGTTTACAGTGCCTTTTGCCCAGCGAAACGTTGCTAAGCGGGAGCGCAGTTTGTCGAACCAGACGTAGACTACAGGAATTACCAGCAAGGTTAAAAACATCGAGCTGGCAAGACCACCGACGAGGGCTACGGCAAGACCGGATTTCCATTCCGAACCTGAACTGCCGGAGAGGGCAATAGGGAGAAGGCCGAAAATAAGAGTGAGGGTGGTCATGAGAATGGGACGCAGCCGTTCTTTTGCTGCTTCATTGATTGAGTCATTGATGGCCATGCCTTCGAGACGGAATTTATTGATGAAATCGACAAGAAGAATCGCATTTTTCCCTACCAGCCCGACAAGCATGATGATGCCGAGAATGGTGAAAATGCTGAGGGATTTACCGGTAAGGGCAAGTGCAAAGAGCGCTCCGATAATGGCAAGGGGAATGGAAAACATCACCACCATTGGCCAGACGTAGGAGTCGTAGAGAGCAACCATGATGAGGTAGACAAAAATAATGGCGACCATGAAGGCCATAAGGAGGGTTGAAAAGGACTCGCCCTGACGCTTGAGGTCGGATTCATAGGCATAGGAGAGTGTTGAGGGCATGAGGCCTCGTTTTTTCATATTGGTCATTACGCGTTCGATATCCTGCCCGATGCTTCCAACAGGGCGTCCAATAACCTGTGCCTTGACCCATACGGCATTGTTGCGATCTTTGCGCTGCAGCAGCGTATAGCCGCGGTCTTGCTCAAAGCTTACAAACTGACCAAGCTTGACCATATCGCCCTGCGGGGTTCGGAAGGTTATCTCAGCAAGGGTGGAGGTGTCCTGACGGTAAAACTTGTCGAGCATGACCTTGATATCGTATTCATCCCCTCCATCACGGTATTTTCCTGCTTCGTCACCTGCATAAGCGGTGCGTAGAGCTGCTCCGACATCGGCAATTGAGAGACCGAACGTGGCCATTTTTTCACGATCAACAACAATGCGCATTTCCGGATTGCCTACCCGTGAGGTCAGCTTGACATCTGCTGTGCCGGGGATGGTTTTGATGCTGTCCCGCAAGGCTTCAGCAACACGGGTGACCTGACTTCTCAGAGGGCCGCTGATGATGACAGCAACCGGCGTTTCATTGGCTGTTCCAAAAATTCCTATTGGATTGATGCTCGCTTTGAGACCAACAACATCCTTGAGATTGGTGCGGATCGCCTGCATGACATCACCCGTGGAATTTTTCCGTTCCTCTTTCGGGGAGAGCCTGACGTTGAGTTCGGAGATGTTATCGGCACTCTGGTTGAAAAAGCCTTCACTGGAAGCTCCGACATTGACAAGGAGTTTTTTAACATCCGGCATGGCCGAGAGACGGTGTTCCACCATTCTGGTCAGGCGGTTGGTCTCTTCAAGATTGGTGCCGGGCTCAAGCTCCAGCATGACGGAAAACTCGCCACGGTCGGATACCTCGATAAACTCCCCTCCTATCTTGCCGAAAATAAGCAGGCTGAAGGAGGCGGCAAGCAGGAGTATCGCGCTGAAAAAGACTTTGCGGGGATTACGGAGACTCCACTGCAAAAGATCGAGATAGAACTGGCGAAAGCGCTGATAGTTTTGTTCGAAAGCGATGGCAAACTTTTCGAAAAAGTTTCTGCCAGTAAGCTTTTCGACTTTAGAGAAGCGTGAAGCAAGAAGCGGTGTCAGGGTAAAAGAGACAAACAGGCTGACCAGGGTGGAGATCACCATGACGACGGAAAATTCGCGCAGGATGTTACCCACTATACCACTGACAAGAGAGAGCGGCAGAAAGACAACTACATCAACGAGGGTGATGGAGAGTGCTGTAAAGCCTATTTCATTTCTGCCCAGAAGAGCTGCGCTACGGGGCTCTTCACCACGTTCAAGGTGTCGATAGATATTTTCGAGCACCACAATGGAGTCGTCCACCAAAACACCCACGACCAGTGAAAGAGAGAGAAGCGTCATGAGGTTCAGGGAGAAGCCGAAAAGGTACATGCCCGTGAATGTGGTAATAAGCGAGGTCGGGATTGAGACAAGCACAATGAGCGAGTTGCGCAGGCTGTGCAGAAAAAGCATCATGACAAGAGCCACAAGAAGAACGGCAAGCATGAGATCGTGCTGAACAGCAGTAACGGCTTCGAGCGTAAAGGTTGAGGCATCCTGGGCTATATCGAAGGAGAGATTTTTCTCCTTGTAGAGTTTTTCAAGACGGGTAAGCGCTACCCTTGTGAGGCGACTGACATCAACGGTGTTGGCGTCGCTCTGTTTCATAATCATGATGCCGACGGAGGCCCTGCCGTTCAATCGTGTGAGCGTAGAAATCTCCTTAAAGCCGTCTTCTACTTCGGCCACATCACGCAAAGTGACTTTACCGTTCGGGGTGGATCGCAGAACAAGATCCTGCAATTCCTGAAGGTTGCTGAATTTTCCGGCGAGCCTGACAACAAACTGACGGTCGCGATCATCAATCTTGCCGGTCGGAAAATCGAGATTGGCCTTTCCGACCTCTTTGAGGAGATCCGGTACGGTCAAGCTGTAGCTCTGAAGGCGTTGAAGATCGATATTAACCCGGATTTCCCGCTCGCGTCCGCCGAGCAGATAGACCTGCCCTACCCCGGCAACGCTTGAAAGAAGTGGTTTGATATCGTCCTTGAGCATCCGGTAAAAATCGGTATCGGAAAGAGAAGAGGTAGCGCCAATACGAAGTACCGGAACCTCGTCAAGTGCAAAACGAGTAATGACAGGCGGTTTTGCGTCGTCAGGAAAACGGTCTCGCACCTCATTGATTTTGCGCTGTGCATCCTGGAGAGCTTTTTCAATATTGGCGGAGTTTGAAAACTCAATGGCTACGATTGATAACCCTTCAGTTGATGTTGAGGTGATCGATGCTATTTTTTCAATGGCAGAAACTGCCTCCTCTACCGGTTTGGTGAGTGAGGTCTCAACTTCGCTTGGAGAGGCGCCGGGATAGCGGATGGAGACGGTGACAACAGGTGGTGTCATTTTAGGCAGCAGCTCATACTGCAGCTGGCCATAGCTGAAAAGGCCGAGAATGGCAAGTACGGTAAAGAGGACAACGATAAGCGTCGGGCGTTTTATGGCGAGTTCGGTAAGCGTCATGGTGCAGTCTGTCCTTTCTTCTGGCCAATGACGAGGAGTGCGGAACCGTTGAGAAGCTCCGTCTGGCCGCTGGTTACCACACTTTCACCTTCTTTGAGGCCATCAAGAACTTCGAGATCCTTCTGCAACTCCATGCCGGCAATAAATGGGGTTAAAACCGATTTTCCGTTGCGAACGACAAAGACTTCGGGTTTCCGGATACCTGAAACAAGGGCGATACGGGGAACAAGAAGCGCTGTGCGATGACCTTCTCCTGTTGTAATGACTCTCGTAAACATACCGGAACGGAAAGCGGCATTTTGCGGGTTCTGCAGAAGCACTTCCACTCTGCAGGTGTGGTCGCGACCTGATTTGTCGCTGACGGCGCTTACCTTGCCGATGAATCGCTGTCCTGGATAGGTGTCGCTGGTAACCGTCAGGGCTGTGCCTGGAACAAATTTGATGATTTCTCGTTCGGGGACAAAGATGATGATCTTAACCTTTGTCATGTCAACCATGTGTGCAACCTTCAGCCCCTCGTGAAGCAACTCCCCCTGCTCGACAAAGCGTGAAGTGACCGTACCTGTAAATGGAGCCTTGACTTTGGCATCGTTGAATTTTCTTGAGGCTGCGACAAATTCGGCTTGCGCCTCTTCGTTCTGGAGCTGCACAGCCTCAAAGGCTGACAGCGGGACCGCACCTTCGACATAGAGGGTTTTATAGCGTTCAACATCGCGTTTCGTCTGGCGATAGTGGGCATCAGCCTTGCGCTGACGTGAGGCTGCAAGTTCATCGTCGACAATGAACAACGTTTCGCCGGCTTTTTTGTGTGAACCTGGTTCGGCTGATACTTTGCGAACCTGACCGGCAGATTCTGAAAAAATATCGGCTTCCCGGAACGCCTCAACGGTACCAACGGTACTGAAGCTGTCGCGAACTGCTGCTTTTGAGACCGGAGCAACAGTCACTGGAATAAGGTCGAGAGGTTTTTGTACAAGTACTTTTCTGGGCTCACGATGCTGAAATAACCAGAACAGTGAGAGCAGAAGCAGCAGCACCAAAATGACAGAGAGAAGTTTGTTTTCTTTGAGCCTTTGAATTATTGTTCGGTCGTTCTTCATGAGCTATAGAGGAAAATAGTGATAAAAAAAGCGAACCGAAGTCCGCTTTTCCTTATCGGTAACAAGATCACGCGTTTCAGCAGAAGTGGCTTGCAATGGAACACGATATGTCGGCAGAAGCCTTGACATGCTCAATAATTGAAAGAATGCCTGTAAGATTGGTGATGTTCTGATCGGTAACCGATGACTTGATCTTTGCAACTCCCACATCATAGAGAGCCTTAATCTCATTCATCATGACGAGTGTCTCACTGGCATGTTTAGCGTTGCCGCTGACAAAAGCCTCAACCGCCTTTTTGATCATTTCGGCGGTAATGTCGCCCATGGGTTTCAAGCCATACTCGTCCTTGTGCAGTTCCTGCACATTGGCAAATTTTACATACTCCGCCTTGTCAGCTATATTGAGAGCCAACTGTGCCAGTCGTTCAAGCTCACGGAGGATCATCCGCGCCTGTTTGATAGCCTTAAGATCTTCCTCACCAAGATTCTGGAAGGTCGCATAGGCAAGGGTAAGATATTCGACTTCGAACTTCCCTTTGCGGATATATGCCTCATCAAACTTGAAGGCTGAAGAGGCAAGCTCAATGTTGCCCTTTGTTGAAGCCCTGATACTGAGCATCAGGTTATTTTCAACGTTGGATGAAAGTTTGGTAAGCTTCTGCTTAAGTGATTCAAGCTGCACATAGACTGTGCCTTGGGGTTTTATGGAAAGACCAAACTTGTCGGGGTCGATCTTGATGGTAAATGCTTGAGGAGTTTCTGAGGTTTTCGGTGAGTCTCCGAAAAATTTGCCTAACAGGTTAGCCATAGGGTTCAAACACCATGCTTATGTTAAAAAGAAAAAAACAAAGTGCCCTTAATTTAGCAGACCTGCAAGGTTAATTCCAAGAAAAAAACAAAAATGCTGTGACTCTCACGGAAGAGGGGGTTGCCAGGACTCCTACTCATCAAGGGATTCGAGCAGGTTTTCATAGAAATCACCCTTGTGGCGGACGATTTCACCGGTTACCAGATAAATGACTTCACGGGCAATCATGGTTGCGTGGTCGGCCATACGTTCGATATAACGCGATATGCTTAATGCCGCTATGAGTTCGTCGACATTGGCGGCCTCGATTTTCATCAGCCTCGTTACCTTTTTAAAGGCCGCCCGATGCATGACATCAATCTCCTCATCAAGAGCACAGACATCATCAGCAAGATTACGGTTTTTGGAGATGAACGCCTCAATGGAGTGCTTCACCATATCACCGGCATGCACACCCATCTTTTCAAATTCAAACGATTCGAGCATCTCCGGACTGATTTCGGGCATACGGTCAATGATATGCACTGCAAGGTCACCGATACGTTCGAGATCATCGTTGATCTTGATGATGGTGACAATGGTGCGCAAGTCACGGGCGACCGGCTGCTGCAGGGCAAGGAAAGCCAGGCAACGCTCCTCAAGGTCAACCTCGGCCTTATCAATTTCTTCATCAACCATCTTGATCTGGCGTGCACTCTCTACGTCATGATGTTTTAATGCTTTCAGAGAAAGAAAAAAATTCTGAAGCACTTTGTCGGAAAGTTGCACAAGCACTCCGGAGAGCTCTTTGATAAGTTCATGGACCGGTCGTTCTGACATAAAAGTAATCTGGTTTCGTTAGCTGAATCTGCCGGTTATATAGTCTTCCGTTATCGAGTCTTTCGGGTTGGTGAAAAGCTGCGCTGTCGGCGCATGTTCGACCAGCACCCCTTCATAAAAAAACATGGTGCTGTCCGATACCCTCGAAGCCTGCTGCATGTTGTGCGTGACGATCATAATAGTATAACTGCCGCGAAGTTCCTGGATCAGATCCTCGATTTTGGCTGTAGCTTTGGGATCAAGCGCTGAGGTTGGCTCATCGAGCAGAAGCACCTCCGGCTCAACGGCAAGCGTACGGGCAACGCATAACCGCTGCTGCTGGCCGCCGCTCAAACCGAGAGCATTTTTATCGAGACGGTCACAGACCTCATCCCAGATTGCCGCTTTGCGGAGGCTTCGTTCCACAACTTCCATGAGCTTCTTTTTGTCGTTCAT
>Ga0209083_1002892_pt1 | contig 15314 bp, 14 predicted proteins | sample AM7aDNAmetaG_FD_184132 | JGI IMG/M metagenome (GOLD analysis project Ga0209083, IMG submission 184132) | Freshwater microbial communities from Finland to study Microbial Dark Matter (Phase II) - AM7a DNA metaG (SPAdes) (version 3) | ecosystem: Environmental > Aquatic > Freshwater > Lake ...
GGCGGGCGGCATCGGCGGCGGGGTGGTGCTGGGCGACGTGATCATCGGCAAGGCGGTGCGGTTCGATTGCATCCGGTCGTTCAAGAACGCGGCGTTTCACAACGGGTATTATCATTGTTCGCCGGTGAGCCGGAAGTATCTGAAAAGCGCGGCCAAGAACCTGATGAGCACCGTGAAGAGCCAACTGCCGGCCAGCCCGCGCGCGCCGAAGATCTTCTACGGTGACTGGGAGCAGGTGCGGCCGATCAATGTGGTGACGACGGACTTTTTCGCATTCGACGACACGACGAATTATTACGGGCTGCAAGGGCGCGGCAGCGCGGTGGAGATGGGCGACGCGGTGTTGGGGCTGGCGATCCACGATCTCGGCCGGGGCGCGCCGCGTTGGACGGCGATCCGCAACGCCTCCGACCCGCAGATGGACGGCGGGCAACCGCTGGCCGCCCAGACGAAGACCGCCGCGCAGATTTACGAGAAATACGGCTACTGGACAACGGTTTGCAGCGCGATAGCGACCTGGGCGGTGATCGCGGGGGAGTGAGGGGAAACGCGAATAGCTCAGCGCGGAATCGTCGGTGTTTTGAGGAACTGAAGGTATTGTGTTGGCCTTGCCGGCGGAACAGAGAGCCAAGCGGAGGGGAAATTGTCTCGACAACCCCAAGCTGTGCCGTAGCCTTGCAGCGTCTGCTAATTGGAGGTCTTGTCCATGAAACCGAGACAGATTGTAAGACTCGTTGTATGCGTGACGGCAGCATTTTTGTGTGCGCCGGCCGTTCAAGCTGATTGGTCCTTCGTCATGTTGGGTGACACGCGGGGGGATAAAGACACAACGAAGACGGGCGTGAGCGTGGAGTTGCCTATCCTCGCGCAGGAGATCGCCTCGCTGAGACCGAGTCTGGTGCTGGTATCGGGCGACTTGATCAACGGCGACGACGTGCCATCCGATTCCAAGCTCACGAACTATGTGCTTCAGTATGACAACTGGAAGGCGGCCATGTCGCCGGTTTTCGACTACTCCATGGGCACCGGCATCCCGATCTACCCCGTGCGCGGCAACCATGACAACCAAGCCGGCGAACTGGCGCCCATCCCCGAATTGAAGCAGGCTTATTACGACGCGTTCAGCGCCTACGTGCCTTCCAACGGCCCGAACGACGCTTACTCCAACGGCGACCAGCGGGGGTTCAGCTACTCTCTCACCACGAACAACGTCACCTTCGTTGTCAATGACCAGTATTTTTTCTACGAGGGTGCTGGATACCACAAGATGGATCAGACCTGGATCCTCCAGCAGTTTCAGCAGTCCAGTTCGCCCTACAAAGTCTTCATGGCCCACGTGCCGTTTTTCCAGACGCAGACCAACGGAGAGGGGGAGCATTTTTTTGGTGACAGTGCCGACGCATTCTCGACGCGATCGAATTTCTGGAACGCGCTGGGCACCAACGGCGTCCAGCTTTATGTGGCCGGCCACGTGCACAACGAAACCGTTGCGAGTATCACCAATGATTACGGGAACTCGATCTTTCAACTGATCCAAGGCAACGGCGGTGCGCCGCTGGATATCCCCGGTGACGAGCCGGAGCCGGGAGTGAACGTGCTCCATACCAACGGCCAATACGGCTTCTCGTTGGCCACGGTGAGCGACACTTCCATGACGATCCAATACTACTCGCTCAACACCAACGACAACAGTTGGACCGTGTCCGATTACGTCACCTCGATTTCGCCGAACCAGGTGGTTCCAGAAGTCTCCACCGTCGTCCTGCTGGCGCCGGCCTTGGCGGTCTTGACGGCCCGTGGTTTGCGGAAACGGCGAAGGAACTGATCCTGGATCTGGGCTGCGCGTAGCCATGCGGGCGCGTTTACCAATCCGATTTTCATCCATGAAAACGAGACTGAGTCTGCGATTCATCGTTTGGTTGGCCGCGTCACTTCTGTGTGCGCCGACGGTTCAAGCCGATTGGTCTTTCGTCATGATGGGCGACACAAAGGGTGAAGCCGATAAAACCACGACGGGCGTGAGCGAGCAGTTGTCCATCATCGCCCAAAAGATAGCCTCGCTGAATACGAAACCCGACCTGGTGCTGGTGGGCGGCGACTTGTGCTGCGGCGATGAACTGCCATCAGATTCCCCCCTTTGGAATTATTCGATTCAGTTTCTCAATTGGAAGCAGGCGATGAAGCCGGTCTTCGACTACTCCACGAATACCGGCATCCCGATCTACCCGGTGCGTGGCAACCATGACAACTGTCAAAATGAGGGAGCGACCGTTCCCGCATTGAAGCAGGCTTATTACGACGCGTTCAGCGCCTACGTGCCGGCTAACGGACCGAACAACGGGACGAACGACAACCAGGTCGGTTTCAGCTACTCCTTTACCCACAACAACGTCAACTTCGTCGTCGCCGATCAGTATTTCTACTATAACCAGACACCGGGTCTGGAGGGGTATCACGATCTGGATCGGGCCTGGGTCACGCAGCAGTTTCAGCAGTCCAGCTCACCCTACAAGGTTTTCATGGCCCATGAGCCGTTCTTCATGACGGTGGGGCGTGACCAGGACGAACATTTCTTCGGCACCAATACCGTCGGGTTGCTGAACCGGGAGGATTTCTGGAACGCGCTGGGCACCAACGGCGTGCAACTGTATCTGACCGGTCACATTCACAACGAAAGCATTGCCAGCACCACCAATGATTACGGAAACACGATCATTCAATTGATGGAGGGCACCGGCGGAGCGTCTTTGTTTCCGCTCATTGACAAGCATGATCCGGGAGTTGACGTGCTGCACACCAATGACCTCTTCGGCTTCGCGTTGGCCACGGTGAGCGACACTTCCATGACAATCCAATACTACTCGCTCCACACCAACGATAACAGTTGGACGGTGTCCGATTACGTCACCTCGATTTCGCCGAATCAGGAGGTTCCAGAAGCCTCCACCGCTGTTCTGCTGGCGCCGGCGTTGGCGGTCTTGACAGCCCGTGGTTTACGGAAACGGCGAGGGAGTTGATTGTGATCGCGCAGATTTACGAGAAATACGGCTACTGGATAACGGTCTGCAGCGCGATAGCCACCTGGGCGGTGATCGCGGGAGAATGAAGTGGAACAAGCCAACGGTGCCTGATTACTTCCAAAGGAAGCGTTTCCCCGCTTGTCAAGACGGTGCTGTATTCTCAGTATTCCGCTGTGGCAAAAATATCCTACGGCTAAACCGGAGTTGAAGTTCTTTCAACAATACCGTTAGCATTAAAAAGAGAGCAGACGATGGGAGAAGGAACTTTCCAACATGTCTACCAACTTAACCCGCCGTGATTTTCTGGTTCGCACAGCCGCAGCCACTGCTCTGACCGCCGCCAGGGGCTGGGCGCAAACGCCTCCGTCCCGCGCCCCGTTCCGGGTGCTTTATAGCAACGACCTTACCAACATCCTCAGTTGCACCAGCCCTTGGCACAAACCACGCCAGTCGCTGACCGACCAGATGATCGAGGCCACCGTGGATGAAGTGACCGGCACCGGCGTTGATGTACACCTGCTCCAACCGGGTTTGGGCTGGATACCCTGGTGGAAGAGCAAGATATATCCGGCTGAAGAACACTACCGCTGGGTTGAGCAGCGCACGGGCGCCAAGCCGGATGCCTATGGCAAATATATGCTGGAGGGCGGCGACGTATTGAAACCGTTTATCGCCCGCTGTCGCGAGAAGGGGCAAGCGCCGTTCGTCTCGCTGCGCATGAATGATGCGCACCATCTGGAGTTTGCCAGCGAAAAGAACTCCCGAGCCATGTCCGCCTCGCGCTTTTATCTCGAACATCCGGAATACCGCCTGGGCCCCGATCCGATGCGGTCCGACCAGCATGTCCTGAACTGGGCCATCCCGGAAGTCCGCGCCCATAAGCTCGCGTTCATCCGAGAGATCTGTGAGAACTACGACATTGATGGTTTCGAGATGGACTTCATGCGGTTCTGCGCCCTGTTCCAGCAGGATAAGACCACCCGCGAACAACGTTGCGGCATCATGACCGCCTTTGTGCAGCAAGTGCGCGAGATCCTGGATCGGACAGCCAGGAGAGGCCAGCGCCGATGGCTGTGCGCCCGCGTGCCCTGTCTCATCAAGGGATTGGACGCCCTGGGCCTGGATGTGCGCGAACTGTCCGACACAGGGCTGGATATGGTCAATGTCTCCGCCTTTTATTACACCACTCAGCACACCGAATTCGCTGCCATCCGGAAACTCGCGGCGCAGCCGGCCATGTATCTCGAACTGTGCCACACCATCTGGAACGGCCCCAAGCTGGTTCCCGGTTACGACACCTCCCTCTTCCGGCGCACCACCGACGAGCAATTCTACACCACCGCCCATCTGGCGTATGCGCGCGGCGCGGACGGGATGAGCCTCTTCAATTTCGCCTATTACCGGGAATTTGGCTCGCCGGGCAGGGGACCCTTCAGCGAGCCGCCGTTTCACGTCCTGAAGCGCCTCGGCGACCGCGACTGGCTCGCCCAACAGCCCCAGCACTTTTTCCTCGCCCAAGGCTGGAACAATCCGTTTGAAAGACCCGCGCTGCTGCCCAGGAAGGTCGAGCCCGACAAACCGTTGGCCTTCAACCTCGATTTCGCCGCGCCCGCCGGAGGTTGGAAAAAGGAAGGCCGCCTGCGCATCCAGACCGGGAAGCCCGTCGGCGACGCCGCATGGACCGCCAAGCTCAACCGCGTGGAACTCCCGCCCAATGCCGACGTGACCGAGCCGTTCCCGAATCCTTCGCCGGTCATGCTCGGCACGCCCGAGGAGCATCGGGCCTTTCGGGTGCCAACCGCTGCGCTCAAGGACGGCCCGAACCGCCTCGAATTGGTCATGTCCGGCGGCAAGACGGCCAGTCTGGTGTTTATTGATGTAGCGCTAGGATAGACGGCGGTCCGCAACGCCTCCAAGAAATCGGACTTGCTATCGGCGCGGAAGCCGGTAAAACCGACGCCCATTCACAGACTGAAAACACAACCAAGGAGATGATGATGCAGCGGTTCAATCGAGTTTGCCTGATTGCAGTTTCCACCCTCGCGCTGATGCTGGCGACGGCGGCGTTTGCCACGGTCAAGCCGCACGGACTTTTCACCGACAACGCGGTGCTCCAGCAAGGCCGGAAGGCGCCGGTGTGGGGCACGGCAGACGACGGCGAGAAGGTGACGGTGAAGTTCTGCGGCCAGGAAGTCTCCACTGTTGCCAAGGACGGCAAGTGGATGGTCTGGTTGAAGCCACTGAAAGCCGGCGGGCCGTTCACGATGACCATCTGCGGCAAGAACTGCGTCGAGCTGAAGAACGTGCTCGTCGGCGCGGTCTGGATTTGCAGCGGCCAGTCGAACATGCAGTTCGACGTCAAGAGCAGCACCGGTGCGGAAAAGGTGATCGCGGAGTGCAAAGACCCGATGGTGCGGCTCATCACCATCCCGCGCGGCGGCAAGGACGAGCCGCAGACGGAGTTGCCCGCGGCCAATCCGCCGGTGTCGTGGCAGGAATGCGCGCCGGAAACGCTGCCGAGCTTCAGCGCGGTCGGTTACTTCTTCGGCAAGCACCTGCGCGAGGCGCTGAAGGTTCCGGTGGGCCTCATCAGTTCCAACGTCGGCGGCACGCCCGCCGAGGCATGGACGCGCCGCGCCGTTTTGGAGAAGGAGTTTCCCGAAGTCTTCACGCGCCAGGTCGAGGCGATCCAGAATTTCCCGCAGACGCTGGAGCGATACAACAAGGCCATCGCGGATTTGAAGAAAGCCGGCAAGCCGATTCCCCAACAGATGAAACGGTTGCCGGATAATCCCGTCACCAGTGCCAAGCGCCCGTGCGGCCTTTACAACGCCATGATTGCGCCGTTGCTGCCGTATGCGATCAAGGGCGCCATCTGGTATCAAGGCGAGTCCAACGCCGGCCGCGCCTTCGAATATCGCAAGCTCTTCCCGGCGATGATCAAGTGCTGGCGCGACGATTGGAAGCAGGGCGACTTCCCCTTCCTCTTCGTGCAACTCGCGCCGTTCATGAAGATCGAGCCGGAGCCGAAGGAGAGCGGCTGGGCGGAACTGCGCGAGGCGCAATTGCTCACCGCGTTGCATTGCCCGAAGACCGCGCAGGCCGTCATCACCGATGTCGGCGAGGAAGCCGACGTGCATCCGAAACAGAAGGACCCCGTCGGCGCGCGTCTCGCGCTCGCCGCGCAGGCCATTGCTTACGGCGAGAAAATCGAGTTCTCCGGCCCGGCGTATGCCAGCATGAAAGTGCAGGGCAATAAAGTCGTCCTGAGCTTCACCCACCTCGGCGGCGGCCTCGTTTCCAAGGACGGCGCGCTCAAAGGCTTCACCATCGCAGCCGCGGACAAGAAGTTCGTCAACGCGCAGGCCGAGATTCAGGGCGACAAGATCGTTGTTTGCAGCGACCAGGTCGCGAAGCCCGCCGCCGTGCGCTACGGCTGGGCGAACTTCCCAGTCGTCAATCTCTGGAGCAAGGCCGGCCTGCCCGCGTCGCCGTTCCGCACCGACGACTGGCCCGGCGTGACCTGGCCGAAGCCGGCGGAGAAGAAGTAGAATCGGAAAAGTCGAGGTTGCTGTGACAAGAAAAGCGACGAATTCCGCGCTTCGACAAAACCTAGTAAAGCTGGCTGCCTTCGGATGGGTGACCTTTAGCGGTTTGGCCTTGGGGCAGGTCGCCGATCCGGCGAAGGACGCGAAGCTTTCGGACCCTTACTACAAAGTCCACGGCGGTTGGGACACGCGTCCGCTGGAGAGCGCCCGCAAACAGGGCCGGTTGATCTTCCAGTCGGATTTTTCGGAGGCCGGCTTGGCGCGGGATTGGAAGGCGGACGGCGTCACCGTCGAACTGAAGAACGGAGCCGCTGTCCTGTCCGTCGCGCCTGAACGGCTGGCGGCGGGGAAAGTCTATGGCGCGCTCTGGGCCAAGACGCCGTTTGCGCAGCCGTTGATGATCGAAGTGGAGTTCACGCTCGACCCGTCGGCGCCGCACGACGCCAATGTTTACTGGGGCCAGAAGCAACCTTCCTGCGCCGACCTCGGCAAGGAACAGGAATGTTTCATCATGGGCTACTTCGGCTGGGGCGGACGCTGCTGCGGATTCGAGGGCGCCAAGTGCGGCAACTACGGCATCAGCGGCGCGATCGAGCCGAAGCTCAATACCCGATACACCGGCGTGTGGATCATCAAGGACAAGATGCAGTGTCTCTACCTCGACGGCACGCTGGTGGTTCGTTCCAGCACGGCCGCACCGCCGCCCGCGGACGGCTACCTCGCGCTTTCGGTGTATCAATCCAAAATCGTTTTCCACTCCCTGAAAGTGTTCAGCCTGTCGGGGAAGAAACCGTAGCGGCGTTATCCGGCAAAAACCGAGGTGGGCGATTCCACGAGGCCCGGTTGGTTGAAATCGCAGCGGCGGGGACTAGAGTATGTAGGCGAGGCCGCGAAATAGATGATGGGTCCGAGGCGGCTTTTGGAGACCAAAGTCATGAAAGCCTCAAGGATTGGTTTCATGGTGGGCGGGTGGATGCTGTGGGCAGTAGGGAATGTATGGGGACAATCTCCGCCGCCTTCTGACGCGAAGGAGGAGGCTGTTCAACAAGGCTCCGATTCTTCCACCGCATTTGCCCCCTACGCCAACGACTTCGTCACGGACCAGCAAAGCGCAAAGCTCCACTACGACTACATCGCGCGCATGGTGGAGCAGGGGACGCCGGAACTGGCGTATGATCAGGCGCAGATGTTGGTGGTGTACGATTCCGGCAGCGCTCTCGCCTGGGGCGTCATTGCTTGGGGAGACGCGAAGCGCGGCGAGATGGCCGATGCCATTACGGAGATTGTGATGGCGGCGCGATCCCTGTCCGGCAACGCCTTCATCCAGAGCACCGCCGGCAACCTGTATGCCTGATATGACGTCAAGGGGCGCGGGGTGGCGCTCGACTTGTTCACGCTTCAGGGCATGGTGGAGGTCTGGGGAGAACTCAACACGCACGCGGGGTTTGTTCAAGCCTACGCCGCGGCGAGAAAAGCTTATGAGTCGCAGGGCGACGGCACGCTGGCGCCGAACACATCTCAATGACGGGGCGCCATTCGATATCTACGTCTTTGCTGTAGCCGCGGTCGTGGGGACAAACAGGGAAGGCGGGAAAACGGGAAGTAAAAGAAGAAATTCGCCCCGCCGCTGTCCGAAATGTTCTGGACACGCCAAAACGCCGGCGCGAAAGTCCACCCCGTTGTCTGCTAAGATGTCCGTTAGGTCGTCAAATGCCTGACAGACATGGAGGAGCATATGAGTGTGAAATGGATTACGGGATTATTGATCGTCGTAACCATCGCAGCTACCGGCTGCGATGCGTTTTTACTGGCCAAAGCTGCGCGGGACTCCATTGACAAGGGGCAAGTTCAAGGTTTGACGTCGCAAGACAAGTTTGACTTCACACTCCCCGACCAAATCGAAGGGCCATTCACGGACACGCAGGTGCTGAATTGCGGAATTTTGGAGGGGACATACAAAGGATGTCACGCCAGCTTTATAATGGGCAGGCAGAGAACGACAGGGAAGTGGGAGATTATTGCAGCGTATGTCGAGCGAGACGGCAAATGGAGTCCGTTGGCATTGCAGACTGGAAAGCCGTAGATGTCCAACAAGGTTATCACAGCCAACGCCCACCCGCGCAGGCGCGCGATTGCGCGGCGGTTGAGTTACACTGTTGGGCTCATGAACCAAGGCGATATCCCATGCGCATCTTTGGAATCCCGGCGGTTATAGCGGCTGCTCTTTTGCTCGGTGCATGCCAGGGACCGGCAACAGCGCGGAAGCACGATGGCTCCGGCACGGTTGACGCTTTGCAACCCCACGTGTCACTGAACGAATTTTGGATGGCTTTTCAGTCGGCTCTGAAACGCCGGGATGTGGCAGAGATAATCCAGATGACAAACTTCCCATGGAAGTCGGATTTCTTGCAGTTTTTGGAAAACAATGATGAGGATAGGATTGTGGAATCGGCACGGCGAAATAAGGTCTCGGATTCGGCGCGGTTTAAGCGATATTTCGGCGATCTCTTTCCAAAAGCTGCGATTAGAAGCATGCTGAGGACCTCAAGTGATTCGCTTCAGTTCAACAAGACGGACGCTCATGATGAGAACTGGAGTTTCTATTACGGAGTGAAAGGCCGAATATCGGAGCAAGACTGGGGGCTTTATTATGAGTTTTCGAGGTTGAAAGATGGAACCATCCGTCTCACTCAGATTGATGGCGACGGGTGAAAATAGCGGAAAAGACAGTCCGAAGAACCGCTCTCGGCGTTAGGCATCACGATGAGGCCATACAAAATCCAATACTTCCTGGCTCACGGCACCAAGATAGCCGCTGTTGGCGGGGCTTTGATTTTGGGTGCGGTGGTAGCGTGGACCTGCGGAGATTTTTCGTTCTGGGGAATTGTCGCCGTGCTTGCAGCATTGGCGTTGGGAGCGATTCTCGGGATGCTTTTTCTTTGGCCGCTTATTCTGGTTGTTTGCTCTTTCCTGAATGGTCAGCCATTTCGGGAAGGTGATTGGGTCCGTATCCTCGTCGGGCCACACCGAGATCGCGTCGTTCGGGTTTATCAGGTGTGGAAGGAGCGCGATGAGGTTCGCGTCGAGCTTGGCGAGCAAGAGGCGAAGGACGTGAAGGATGTCTTTTCGAATGTTGAGGTTTGTCGGGAACGGGATGCCTGACACCGCGCCTGCGACCAGACCCGCGCCGAAAGCGAAAGGAGCGGTTACAAGCGTAAGATCAGCGCTCCTATGACCAAACAAGCCTTTTGCACTTGTTCTCGCCCATGTGTTATGTGACCAAAGCGAGGTTCAATTGAGGATGTTTGGCATGAAAGGTCACATGAACATGATAGCCATTAACCTTCTGCTGGGTGCGCTTCCTTTGTTGGCAGCGTTTACAGGAGACTCCACGAATGTCGAACCGCAGGTAGTGCGGGATATCCGCGCCAAATTACCAGCCGGGTGGAATTGCACGTTTTATAAAGGCAAGGATGTCAAGTCAGTGCCGCATGGGTTGGAAAAACCCGTTTTCCAAGTCGTCGCCACAAATACGAATCTCTCGTTTGTGAAGTCGGAGGTGCCACGTGTGACAAAGCGGTGGCCAGTCATCCCGCTCTACTTCTACCGGCACAGCGAGAAGGCCGGCCTTATGAAGATCATCGAAAGGGAACGCCTTTACTCATGGAACACCCCAACCTATTTTGGTGAAACTGATGAGTTTGTTGTGGTGACTTCACCCGCATTTGTAAACGATGGTGTTTTCACGCCTGAGGCGCGCCATGCTCTGGGTTCCATGTGGAGGGTGTTGCGAGAGCTGATCCCGAAGAAAGAGAAGACCACAGTTGATGAATTGGCAGCGGACCGTTGAAGCGCCGAACCAGACGCTGTGCCGAATGACGAGGAGCAAGGCTACAACTTCTGGGACTGCCCGCGCGGCAACGTCTCGCAGGACGGCCGCTTCTACATGTTCACCTCGAACTGGGAGGAAACCGTCGGCGAGGATATGCGCGGCAGCGTCCGCGAGGATGTGTTTGTTGTGAAACTGGAAGCCGCGCGCTGATTCGCGGGCGCACAATACAGGGGTGTAAAACGTTCTGGACACGGTAAAAAGCAAGCGGGAAAGTCCACCATGCCGCCTTATAAGACGTCAATTAGACTGTCTAATAAATGTTAGGTACCATCACGCGCCGCCGCACATGGACGTTCACAAACACATGGATTACCAGACCAGCTACGATCAGGTAGCGGACGAATACGTCCGGCGCATTTTCGGTGAGTTGCAGCACAAGCCGCTCGACCGACAGTTGCTCGACCGATTTGCTGCGAGCGTGCGAGAAGTCGGCCCAGCGTGCGACATGGGTTGCGGACCGGGGCACGTTGCCCGTTACTTGCATGAGCACGGCGTTCAGGTTTGTGGCGTTGACTTGTCGCCGGCGATGGTGGAGCGAGCGCGACGCTTGACGCCGGGTGTCGAGTTCCGGCAGGGCGACATGATGGCGTTGGAGGCACCCGACGGAGCTTGGGCGGGGATCGCAGCCTTTTACTCCATCATTCACATCTCGCGCGACGACATGGCGCGGGCGCTGCGCGAGCTTCGCAGAGTTCTGCGACCGGGCGGCCTCTTGCTACTGACTTTTCACATTGGCGAGGACACCATTCATTTGGATGAGTGGTGGAGTCAAAAAGTCTCCGTGGACTTCTTCTTTTTTCGTTCTGACGAGATGGCAGGCTACCTCGGTGCCGCGGGATTCGAGATCGAGGAGATTATCGAGCGGGAGCCGTATCCCGAGGTTGAGCACCCGAGCCGGCGGAGCTACGTTTTCGCTCGACGACCCAAAACGAACACATGAAAATGCAGCCTGACAAATCGCTCCAGCCAACGCCGATATCGCGGCGTGCCTGAGCTTGGTCGTTAGGCTTGCAGCCAAGTGATTGTTCGTTTTTGACGGGGGATTTGCCGAAACTTCCCGCTTCGGTCGGCGTTTACACTGCCAATGAAATCACGCATCCTTTTTCTCGCCACCGCCTTGGTTCTGACCTCAACGCAATTTGGCACGGCCGCCGACCACAAGCCGAATGTGCTGGTCATCCTCGCAGACGATCTTGGTTACGGCGAGCTGTCGTGCCAGGGGTTCACGCCGGAGATTCCCACGCCGCAGGTGGATTCCATCGCCAGGAGCGGCGTGCGGTTCACCAGCGGTTACGTGAGCGGGCCGTATTGCTCGCCGACGAGGGCGGGGTTCATGACCGGCCGCTACCAGACGCGCTTCGGGCATGAGTTCAATCCGGGACCGGCGCAGCGGGCGGACCCGAAGTTCGGTTTGCCGCTGAGCGAGGTCACCATCGGCAACCGGATGAAGGAGGCGGGCTATGCAACGGGCTGGTTCGGCAAATCGCATCTCGGCTACCAGCCGCCGTATCATCCGCTGAAGCGCGGGTTCGACGAATACTTCGGCTTTCTCGGTGGGGCGCACTCGTATCTGGACGCCGCCGCCGACTCGCACAACCCCATCCTCAAGGGCACCGAGCCGGTGGACAACATCGGCTACACGACGGAGGCGTTCGGCCAGCAGACGGTGAACTTCATCGAGAAGCACAAGACGGAGCCGTGGTTCTGCTATCTGGCGTTCAACGCCGTGCACGCGCCGTTGCAGGCGACGGACAAATACCTGAGTCGCTTCCCCAGCGTCGCCGAGAAAAACCGGCGAACGTTTTGCGGCATGCTCTCGGCGATGGACGACGCCGTCGGCAGCGTGCTCGCGAAAGTGCGTGAGATCGGGCAGGAGGAAAACACGCTGGTCTTTTTCTTCAGCGACAACGGCGGTCCGACGAAGCAGACCACGAGCGGCAACGGCCCGTTGCGCGGTTTCAAGGCGCAGACGTGGGAGGGCGGCATTCGCATTCCGTTCATGGTGCAGTGGAAGGGGAATATCCCCGCGGGCAAGGTGGACGACCGTCCCGTGATCCAGCTCGACATCCATCCGACGGCGCTCGCCGCGGCGGGCGTGGAAGCGAAGCCGGAGTGGAAGCTCGACGGCGTGAATTTGCTGCCGTATCTGACTGGCGAAAAATCCGGCGTGCCGCACGAGGCGCTCTACTGGCGTTTCGGCCGGCAGATTGCGTTGCGGTGCGGCGACTGGAAGATCGTGAAAGGCGCGGGCGGCAGCGGAGAGATGGAACGCGGCGGTCGGGGCGGCGTGGCGTCCACCGAGGGCGCGGAGCTTTACAACCTGAAAGAAGACATCGGCGAAAAGACCAACCTTGCCGCGAAGAACCCGGAGAAGCTCAAGGAACTCAGCGAGATGTGGGACAAGTGGAACGACGGCAACATCCCGGCCGCATGGGGTCCGGGCAGGAATGCGCCGAACGGCAAACGCGGGCAAAAGAAAAAGACCGGTGCTGAATGACGCGGAGGAGCGAAGCATGGGAATCACTGACGTTTTTTGTTGAAACTATTCGGTGCGGGTGGCGTTTATAGTGCCTGCAAAGAGGAGACGTGTATGAAGAGTACTCGAAGTTTATTTGTTGCTGCGGCTGGATTCATTGTCTGCGCTGTTGTAGCGCTCAACGCCGAAGCGGCCGGTCTTGGACGGAGGGTGGATCCGAATGCGGAGCACATTCCCAGCCCGTTCCGCGGCGCTGTGGTTAGTGCGAACGCCACGAGCTTGGTTGTCAAAGGTGAGGTGAAGACGAGAGGCTGGCAGCCTGCGAGTGGAGAGCCACGGCCGGCGCCGGGCCAGCAGGCGGCGGGTCAGCAAGCGAAAGAGACTTCGGTCTCGCACACCGTCACCTTCGTCGTCAAGCCCGACATCAAAGTCACCAAGGACGGCAAGGCGGCTCAACTGAAGGATCTCCATCCCGGCGATGCGGTGTCGGTGAACTTCTCGGTCAAGGAAGGCAGTTCGCTCAAACACGTTTCCGAGGTTGCGATCAGCACCACCGGTGGGTTTGCCGACGCGCAGGACCAGCCCAAGGGCGACAAGAAGAAGGCAAAGCAGTAACCGCGCGGATCGCGTGGCGATCCAGCCGTTCCAGTTCAGGGCGTCGCTTTGGTGGGAGCAGCCGCGGGCGCCTTGGCTTCGTTCTCCCAGCCACCGCCCATTGCCTTGTAAATCGCCACCAACGACGTTGCCGTCCGCGTGTTGCTCTGGGCCAGTTGCGCCTGGATGTTCAGCAGTGTCCGCTCGGTATCAAGCACCACCAGAAAATCCGTGACACCGCCGTCGTAACGCTGCCGCGCCAGTGAGAACGCTTCTTCGGCGTCGCGCGCCGCGGCTTTCAGATAATCGCGTCGGGCGCGTTCGTGGCCAAACTCCACCAGCGCGTTCTCCGTTTCCTCCAGCGCCAGCAGGACCGTCTTTTCGTAGAACGCCAGCTCGACATCGGCGCGGGCGCGGGCTGCCTTGATGCGGGCGCGCACCCGGCCGAGGTCCAGCGCGGCCCACGAAAGGCGCGGGCCGAAAGAATAGGTGTCGCCGCCGGCGCGTGCCAGGCCCGCAAGCTGGCTGGATTCCAGCGCCATGTTGCCGTTGAAGGTGAGGCGGGGAAAGAGGTCGGCGGTTTCGATGCCGATGCCGGCGGTCGCCGCAGCCAGGGAACGCTCGGCGACGCGAATGTCCGGCCTGCGGCGAAGCAAGTCCGCCGGATTGCTGATGTTGACAAGCGCCGGCAGCGCCGGCAGCGGCGCGTCGGGGGCCAATTCCGGTTCGAGCGTCGTGGGTTGCTGGCCCGTGAGAACGCTGAGGCGGTGGATGGCGCGTTTCAACGATGCTTCCAGCGGCGGAATCACCGCCAGCGTGGAATCCAGCTCCGCGCGCGCGCGCGCGACATCCAACTCCGTGGTGCGGCCGGCGCGGAATTTCGAGAGGGTGAGATCCACCGTTTCGCGCTGGGTCTGGGCATTCCGGCGGAAGACCTTCAACTGTTGCTGGCCGCCGCGAAGATCGAAGTAGTTGCGGGCCATCTCGGCAGCGAGCGTGACGAGCACATCTTGCCGGCTGGCTTCGGCGAGCGCGACCTCGGCGGTGGCGGCCTCGACGGAACGCCGGACCCGGCCGAAGATATCCAGTTCCCACGTCGCGTCGAAACCGCCGTTGTAAAGGCCCATCGTCCGCTGGTCGCGCGAGAGCGCGAAAGGCTCGGCATCCGCGCTGGCCAGGGACCGCGTGTAGGAGGCATCGGCGTGAACGATCGGCGCGAGATTCAGAATGGCCTGGGTGCGCAGCGCGCGGGCTTCGAGCACGCGGGCGGTGGCAATGCGAAGGTCGTGATTCGCCGCGAAGGCTTGAGTCACGAGCGCGTCGAGCCGGGGGTCGTTGAAACCATGCCACCACGTGACGGCCGTCTGGTTGGTGGCGATGTTTGGCTGGCTGAGGTTGCCGAACGCCGCGTCCGTTTTCGTTTCGGGCTGGCGGTAATTCGGCCCGGCGGCGCAACCGCTCAGAAGGACGCCGGAGGCTGCGACCACCAGCAAAGCCGCCGCGGCTTTGACCGCACCGCCAACGGAGGGTTTCTTCTTGTGTTCGACAACGGCGCGGATGACGACGTAAAAAACCGGCGTTAGGAAGATGCCGAAGAACGTGACGCCCAGCATGCCGTAAAACACGGCGGTGCCGATGGACGTGCGCATCTCGGCGCCGGCGCCTTTGGCGAGCATCATCGGCAGCACGCCGAACGCGAAGGCGAGGGAAGTCATAAGGATTGGCCGTAGCCGCAGGCGGCTGGCTTCAATGGCCGCTTCGAGCCGGGTTTTGCCGGCTTCCTG
>Ga0209083_1002894_pt1 | contig 15304 bp, 9 predicted proteins | sample AM7aDNAmetaG_FD_184132 | JGI IMG/M metagenome (GOLD analysis project Ga0209083, IMG submission 184132) | Freshwater microbial communities from Finland to study Microbial Dark Matter (Phase II) - AM7a DNA metaG (SPAdes) (version 3) | ecosystem: Environmental > Aquatic > Freshwater > Lake ...
GAATACGCCAAGAAAATGAAGGATGCGGGCAACGATTTCCTGAATCGCGCGCTGGCCAGTCCGTTGAGTGCGGCCCGCAAACCGCGCCTGGCCAAACTGCTGACGACCTATGGACGCGCCGCGGAAGCCGCAGCGCTCACCGCGGCTGCAAAGCAAGAGGCAGGCGCTAGCGTTCAGCCATCCACCCCCGGTCAGACCGCCAAGACAGGTCGCATCATAGGCACGCTTTCATGGCCGGACTCGTCGCCCGTGGCGCGAGCAACAGTCGCGCTGGGGCTTCACGTCGACGTGCACGATCTGGATCCTGCGAAGTATCTGCACTCGGATATGCACTATCAGGCGACCATTGGCCAGCAATCGTCCCTCACCGCCGTCACAGATGATGCCGGCCGATACCAGATTGAGTCCGTGCCCGCAGGACGTCATGAATTTCTTGCCGTGACGCTGGATCCTGCCAGTTACGACATCTGCACGCGTTTCTTGGTTCATGGCGTGGAGGTGGAGGAGAATCGCGACACGGTATTGAATTGTACGGTGACTGAGTGGGTCAGTGCCGCGCCTCGACCGACGAACAAGGCCGCCGAGCCTACCCGAATCTATAAGGGCCTTTCGCTTCGTCTGGTGCACGTCGAGTGCATGTCCAATCCCTTCTACTTCGAATTTCCGCGGCAGCTTGTCCAATTCGATCTTCCCGCCGGCATCGGCGATTCGCCCGCCAGGTTACTGCTGATTTCCGATTCCGGTACGTCCATTCCTTTTCAAATCCTGTACGGCCGCATCGCATTTTTTACGGATTTGCCGCCGATCACGGACCGCGTCTTCGCCATATATGTTGCGGACCAGGACATCGCAGTGCCGGCTCTACCCAGCCTCGCGCCCACGGTCGATGCGGATGGCACAACGGCGGTCATCGACACCGGTCGAGCGCAGTTCCGCATTGCATGGAATCACGCATCGCTTGAAAGCAGTGGGGGGGTGGTGGGGGCGGTTGACCTTCCGCCTCTGGTATCCGTTCGCGGTGAAGATCGCACCTGGCGCGGCCGGGGGCGATGGCGCCTGCCCGCAGGCGTCACTGTGGTTTCGCGAAAAGTCTCCATCACGGCAGCCGGTCCACTTGTGACCACCGTTGAGCTCACCTACGGTTTTTCCACCGGCGACTCCTACCAGGTGCGACTTACCGCGCACGCGGGTGAAGCTTATCTGCTCGTCCACGAGATCAGCCCCGGTCTGAAGGGCGCGGCTTTCGAATTTTCGCTGCGGGAATTTGCCGGTGGCCGCGGCTTTCTGCAGTGGTGCGCCCGATCTCCCCAGAGCATGCATTGGCACACCATCGAACCTGAGGATCGCGATATGGCGCTCCTCCAGGAATCCGTCCCATGGTGGATTCATCCCGCGGGATTCGCCTACGCCATGGCTGCCGAAGGAATCGACCAGAAAGATTACATCGGCGTCTTCACCATCCAGCGAGGGGAGTGGATCGACCGTGAATTCGAACGCCTCGCGCAGGGGCCGATCGACGGCAACTACGAATTGGACTGGCCCTTCCCCGAAATGGTCGGCTCTACCATCTCCATGATTACCGCCCGCAGCACCAGCGACGGCGATGCGTTCTTCCGCTTTGGTTGCTTCGACGGCGAGCGCCGCTGGGGAATCCTGGTCTCCACCATTGAACGCAACGATGGCCCATGGCTCGAACTCTCCGCTGTGCAACACAAAAATTCATGGCCGCGGCTGCAGGATTTCAAGGACTGGCGACTCGACACGTCCGACGCCATGACGCGCCCTCATCTGACGGCCCGCCGCGACGATTTGCGTGGCCTTCGCAAAAAACGCACCAGCCCGATCTTTGAAAAATATTGGAAGGGCATCGATAGCGGACGCGTATCCGGAGCAGCCAACGGTCTGCGCTTTGCGGTCGGGGGCGATCCGCTGGTCGCATGGCGTAAGAAACGCGAACTCGTCTCAGTCGCGCACATGCGCGCCCGCATGACGCTCCTGGGACGCGAATACTCCGATATGTACAGCCCCGTCGGCGCCCGTCCGATCACTCCCTGGGCCGAAGATTACGATCTCATCGTCGCCAGTGGCGTCTTCACGCCCGAAGAGGAACGGCTCGTCCGTTCGTTCCTCATGCTCATGGGCCACGCCTATGTCAGCACGGATCACATGAATTGGAAATTTAATGCGCGTAACGCCAACTTCGAGGCCGACCGCGTGGATGTCGTCGCGTCGGTCGGGCTTTGTTTCGCGGGCAATCCGGACGCAGACCGGTTCATCCAGCACGCCGCCGAATCGATGCAACGCGCTCTGACGGTCTACTGCAATCCCGACAGCGGCAAATGGTATGAGAACCCCGCCTGCTACTATCTGCAGGCGAGCAAGTGCCGGGCCAACATGGTGTTCCACCTCTTCCGCCACGGCATCTTCGATCCGACCACCATCCCCCGCCTCAAGGAATTTCTCGGCTGGGGCGTCCTGCTCCTTACGCCCAATTGCCCATCCTCCTACGACATCATGCGTGACGGCGCGACCTACGAAGAGTACCAGCAAGCCACGCGCGTCCGCAGAATCTCGCCCATCGGCGATCATGCCAAGCTCGGTCCCTGGGTACCCGAACACTACGCCCTCATGGCCAAGGTGTTCCGCACCAAGGATCCGGCGTTCGCCGATGCTCTGCTCTGGGCCTATCAAGCCGGCGGTTCGGATGGCGCTTACTTCGGAAATATCCCGCTGCTCTTTGCGGCATTGACGGAAGAAGACATGCGCCCGGCGCCGGCTCCCACCCTTCCCAGCCGGCGCCTCGAAGGCTTCGGCGCTTCCTTCCGCGGAAATTTCGACCGCGACAATGAGTTTTACCTGCTCTTCAAGCAAGGCCCCGGCGGCTACCGCTTTCACCGCACCGAAGGCAGCATCATCCTCTTTGCCGACGGCAGGCCTCTCATTTACGATGGCGGCGAGGCGGGCGAAACCTATCGTCATTCCACCCTCTCCTTCTACGACTCGCACATGCCTCTGGCCCCCGGACACGTTGAACGTTTTGTATCCCTGCCCAATGCGGATTTCTGCCAGGGCGTTCACCCACGCGCCCTCAAACCCGGTGAACCGGTGTTTCTCAGCGATGGTTGCCGCCCGGAGTTCGTTCCGATCGCCTTTGAACGATTCAACGAACCGAACCCGGCTGACTCGCGCTCCGTGCTTTGGATTAAGGATCAATACGTGATCCTGCACGATGAACTGAATCTGGAGCCCGGCACTCCAAACTTCTGGCATCTGCAGGTGGTCGCCCAAGGCGAATCCGGTGACGCTCATCAAGGCTATCTTTTCAAAGGCCGCTTTGGCGTCGACCTCCAGGTCTTGCTTCCCGATCAATCCTTCACTCACGATCAGGTCACTCACCTCCCGACGCACGAATACAACCTGCCTCCGGAAAAATGTTTTGCCATGCGCCACCTTCATATCGGGGCACGCGATCCGGATCATTACCTCGCGGTGCTTCGACCCTTGACGCCTGGGCAGTCACTTGTCACTGCGAGCGAAATCCGTACGGGTAGCGCTTTGGCCGGAGTTCACGTGAGGGGCGAAGGAATCGACGACATGATCTTCCTGAGTCGCAAAGGGATGAATTTCACCTCAAAAGACGTGCTTTTTGAAGGCAAGTATGCGGCCGTCATTCGACGCGCGGGCAACCTCCAACTGACGCTGTTTGATGGCCGGCGATTGCACGTCGAGGGCATCACGATTGAGAGCGCGGGGCCTTCGGTCACACTCATTCATGGTCCTGCCGGCGACGAACTCCACGCCTCCGGACGCGGCTTGGTAACGATCAATGGATTGGCCAAGCCCTACCGTCTGGAACTGCAAGACGATCGCACCCTCGTCCAACTGCGGTAGGGAGTTCCGACCAGCCGTCGGAGCTTCCCGGAGACCCGAAATAAAATCGCCAAAATTTAGTTTGACTAATTGCGCGGTATCTGTTTATATCAAACAGAGCGATGGTTGATCTTGCGTATCATCAGAATTAGCGTTGGGCTCATTCTATAATTTGTTTGCTTGAGTTGCTTTCGAGTATGGTTTCTTATTATAGTATGCTTAATAAATTTATACGATATCTAGTATAGTTGCTTACTTTACAAGGGGCGACACCATGAATATAGCACGCGATCTTGGAGTCATTTCCGGGTTTCGAATTCAGGAGCCGATTGCCGGCTGGCCGGTGCTGATGCACTGTGGCGAAGCGCACTGCTCGCGCAGCCATTCGCCCGGCGAGGATACGCACCCGGTTTTTGAATTCACTTACCTCGCGCAGGGCGACCTCATGATCGACACCGACCGCTTCCCGGTACATCTGTCGGCCGGCGATATGTTCATTGCACACCCCAATCAACCGCACTCGTGGAAGGGAAACAATCATCCGCCGTTCCATCAGTTCTGGCTGGCGGTGCAGGTCGATGCGTTGGGTAATGCGGGCGTGGTGCTGGATCAACTTCTCCGAACCACACACTGTCAGGTCATCCGGCAATGCAATGAAGTTGAAACCGTGCTGCGGGGCATGGTTCGCTGGTTGCTCGGCGGAAGGCCGTCGCCGAAGGATGTCACTACCGCTTACTTGAATCTGTTCGTCGAGCTGCTTTGCACCCGCTTGGGTGAGACCAGCAGAATTGCAGGCGAAGCCCCTCCGATACCCTATAGCTACGAAGTGCAGAAGGCTGTGCGCTACCTCCAGGAAAATCTTCGCCGCCGCGTCACCCTGGAAGAGCTTTCGCACATCAGCGGTTACACGCCGCCGCACATCTGCCGGCTGTTCCACCGCGAGGTCGGTATGGCCCCGCTGGCCTATCAACTGGGCTTGCGGCTCGAGGCGGCCAAAGAAGCGTTGCTCGGCGCCCACGCGACGATCGCTGAAGTTGCAAAGGATTTTGGCTTCTCTTCATCGCAGTATTTCAGCACCAGGTTCGCACGCCAATTCAGCATTACCCCGCGAAAATGGCAGTTGAGCCAGCGGACGGAAGTTCCGGTCGAGGTATAGCCGTCGTCAAACCATTACATGCTGGGGCGCTCCCACGAACACTACGGGGACACCGCATTATCTTTCTTGAGATCGAGGGGACTAATCACATGCTCGTGCCGGGCGGGGGCCAGGCGGAGGTGCTGCAGCACGTGGGCGCATGGTTGAAGGAAACGCTTGGCAGGGGATAGAGGGCACTTGCCCCTTTCCCATTGCCTCAAACGCGGTTAATCTAACGTGGCATCAAGTATTGATTCTCGAAAGGACTTGCACAATGATTCGCAAGGTTGCCGGTCTGGTTCTTCCATTGCTTTCGCTCTCGCTGGGGCTCTTCCTGGCTTCCTGCGCCAATGATGGCACCATGAAGTGCCCCTTCACGAAGGAAGCGCCGTTCGTTCCCTCGGCCGTGCCTGGCGATTTCGCCGTGGTCGTCGATGAAAATCACGATACCTTCTACGCCCGTCAGCATATTCAGCAGGTCATCTCCACCGCCGATATGATGAGCCGCACAACCTACACGACCTTCCGTGATCTCAACAACGTCGTGTCTAATCGCTTCACGCAGGAAACGCCGCTCTCGGCCGTACAGCTCCAGAATATGTGGAATGAGACCGCACGCTATCACCTGCTGCAGGGCGCCCGCACGTGGATCAATTGGTATTCTGATGCCGACATCTATAAGAAGGACACCTACACCATCCAGATCCGCGCCAATGGCCTCACCCGCACATACCGTCAGACCAACGGCTTCTCCGGAGTGCTGCGTCCGCTCATGTTGCAGGTCGACGCCGTCCGCCTGCCGATCTCGCAGGATTCCAAGACCCCCATCGTCGGCGCCACGCCGGCGCCAGCCACGGAATCCACACCCGCTCCCGCAACCGCGCCAGCTGCTCCGGCTATGCTGCCTGCAACAACCCCCGCAGTGCCCGACATGACTCCGGTCCCGACAACTGCCCCGCAATAACGGGAATATTCGCGTTCAGGGTTAGCTGCCGGCATCCTTGACCTAAACCCCATAATTTCGTAAATTAATGGGCTCGATATTCACGACCCGTAACCCCGAGAGGTGCTCGATGCTTCCGTTTTGCAAAACCAGCAAGTCCCGCAAGGGCACTCGCCGCGCTCACCATGCCCTCAAGGGCGTCGCGTCGGTGGCTTGTCCCAAGTGCGGCCAGTCCAAACTGCCGCACCGGCTTTGCGCCAACTGCGGATATGTCAACAAGAAACTCTCGTTGATCGTCTCCGAAGACCAGGAATAACGCCTCCCACCCCTTTTCTAGCAGATGAGGCAGATTTGTTATGCGCATCGCCATCGATGCCATGGGCGGCGACAATGCTCCTGCACTGATCCTTCAGGGCATCGTAGAAGCATTGTCCGTTCTCGATTCCGACGACACGCTTATCGTTGTGGGTAATCCGGAAATCATCCGTCAGCACATCGGCGCGCAGATCGACGCCCACCCCAAACAACTCGTCATCGAACCCGCTTCGCAGGTCATCACCATGGATGACTCGCCGGTGGAAGCCATTCGCGGGAAAAAAGATTCTTCCATCGTCCGCATGGTCCGCCTGGGCCGCGAAGGCAAGGCCGATGCGCTGATTTCCGCCGGCAACACCGGGGCATTGGTGGCCGCGGGCGTGCTGATGCTCAAGACCCTCACCGGCGTCGACCGCCCGGGCATCGCGGTGATGCTCCCCTCAAAGAATGGTTACATCCTGATGTGCGACGCCGGCGCCAACATTCAGCCCAAGCCCGAGCATCTCTACCAATACGCCGTGATGAGCAGTCTCTATGTGACGGCCCTGCGCGGCATCGAACGGCCGACAGTCGGAATTCTGAACATCGGCAGCGAAGAGGAAAAGGGCACACCCCTGGTGAAAGAAGCACGCGAACTCATCAAGGCCGATCCCACGCTCAATTTCGTCGGCTACATCGAGGGGCGTGCGATCTCGAATCATCCCTGCGATGTGCTGATCACCGACGGTTTCACCGGCAACGTGACGCTGAAAGTGATCGAAGGGTGTTCCGAAGCGCTCTTCCGTTCAATGCACGAAGAAGCCAAGGCTGAGAGCCCGGATCTCGCGGCGAAAGTGAAGCCGCTAATCGGCCGCATGATGAAGCGTTACGATCACGAAGAGGCCGGCGGGGCGATGCTGCTGGGGGTTTCGGGAATATTCTTCAAAGTGCATGGCAGCGCCGGCGCACGAGCGATCAAGAATGTGGTTGTCGCCGCCAAGGCTGCAGGGAAGCTCAACATTGGTACACAGATCGAAGCCCGACTCGCACCGAAAACGGTTTGAGTGCGGGAAATATGGTGGGGGGGTAATCCAGGCAACCGCAAATTTCCCAGTGATCAGATTACCCAAGTGCCACATATCTCATTGGATGATTTCACCCTCCACCACCGGCACACCTTTCTTGAACGTAAACCGTTGATGTTTGTCGGACGTGACGTCAATCGTATCGCCGTCGACGAAGTCGCCGTCCAGTAACCTAATCGCCAGCGGATTTTCGAGTTCCTGTTGCAGGACGCGTTTCAGCGGCCGTGCGCCGAATTGCGGGTCGTATCCCAGCTCGCCGAGCTGTTTACGCGCTGACTCACTCACCGCCAGGTGCATGCCGCGGGCCTTGACGCGTTTTTCGAGCTGACCCAATTGAATCTCGACGATCTTGGCGATCTGGTCCTTCTTGAGCGTGTGGAAAATCACGATGTCATCAACGCGGTTGAGGAATTCCGGCCGGAAATGCTGCCGGAGCATGCCTTTCACCTGCGCCTCGATTTCCCATTCTGAGTTCTCTTTGTCGGCCAGCTCCTGAATCACGGCGCTGCCGATGTTGCTGGTCATGATGATCACCGTGTTCTTGAAGTCGACCGTGCGGCCCTGCCCATCGGTCAGCCGGCCATCGTCGAGTACCTGTAGCAGGACATTGAACACGTCCCGGTGAGCTTTCTCGATTTCATCGAACAGGATCACGCAGTACGGCCGGCGGCGGACCGCTTCCGTCAGCGCACCGCCTTCTTCGTAGCCGACGTATCCCGGCGGCGCGCCGATCAGGCGCGCGACGGAATGCTGTTCCATGAATTCGCTCATATCGATCCGAACCATTGCGTCTTCGGTATCGAAAAGGAATTCGGCGAGCGCTTTGCACAGTTCGGTCTTGCCGACGCCCGTGGGCCCCAGGAACATGAAACTGCCGATGGGCCGTCGCGGATCGCCCAGGCCTGCCCTGTTGCGACGGACCGCATCCGAAACCGCTTTCACTGCTTCCTCCTGTCCGACGACGCGCCGTCCCAGGAATTTCTCCATGCTCTTGAGCCGCTCGCGATCGCCTTCGAGCATCTTGGTCACCGGTATCCCGGTCCATTTGGCGACCACTTCCGCGATTTCCTCGGGCGTGACTTCCTCGCGAACCAGTGCTGAGCCCGATTTCAGTTGCGTGTCCAGCTTCGTCTGTTTCTCTGCAAGCTGCGTTTCGAGTTCACGGATGGCGCCGTAACGCAGACGCGCCGCTTCTTCCAGATTTCCCTTGCGCGTCGCTTCCTCGAGCTGCATGTTGGCTTGCTCGATCTTCTCTCGAACCTGCTTGATCTGCCGCAGCGCCCCGGCTTCCTGCTCCCACTGCGTGGTGAGCTTTGTATTCTTCTCCTGCAGATCGCCAAGTTGCTTCTCCGCCTTCTCCAGTTGCTGCTTCGAGCCCTCATCTTTCTCCCGCTTGAGTGCCTCGCGCTCGATCTCCAGTTGCATGATCCGGCGGCGAATCTCATCCAGTTCACTGGGCATCGAATCGTTCTCGATCCGCAGGCGGCTGGCGGCTTCGTCCATCAAGTCGATCGCCTTGTCCGGCAGAAAACGATCGGAAATGTACCGATGGGACAGCGTCGCCGCGGCAACCAGTGCCGAATCCTGAATCCGCACGCCATGGTGAGTTTCGTAACGCGCCTTGAGGCCGCGCAGTATGGCGATGGTGTCTTCCACGCTCGGTTCGCCGACGAACACTTGCTGGAAACGCCGCTCGAGGGCGGGGTCCTTCTCCAGGTATTTGCGGTATTCGTCGAGGGTCGTAGCGCCGATGCACCGCAGCTCGCCGCGGGCCAGCATCGGTTTGAGGAGGTTGCCGGCGTCCATGGAACCTTCAGCCTTGCCCGCGCCCACGACGTTATGAATCTCGTCGATGAACAGAATCACGCCGCCGGCAGCAGCTTCGACTTCTTTCAGGACGGCTTTGAGGCGATCTTCGAATTCGCCACGGAACTTCGCACCGGCAATCAAAGCCCCCATATCGAGGGCCACGAGTCGCTTGTTCTTGAGGGATTCGGGCACATCACCCTTGAGAATGCGCTGCGCGAGTCCTTCGACGATGGCGGTCTTGCCCACGCCCGGCTCGCCGATGAGCACCGGATTATTCTTCGTGCGGCGGGAGAGTACCTGCATGCACCGGCGAATCTCCTCATCGCGCCCGATGACCGGATCCAGCTTCCCCTTGCGGGCCGATTCGACGAGATCCCGTCCGTATTTCTCCAAGGCCTGAAATTTCGCTTCAGGGTTTTCGTCCGTGATCCGTGCGGATCCGCGCACATCCTTGAGCGCTGAAAGAATCGAATCCCGCTTGACGGAATTCAGCGCCAGCAGTTCCTTCGCCGTCGAATGCACATGCGCCAGTGCCAGCAGAAAGTGTTCCGTGGAAAGATATTCATCCTTCAGGTGATCGGCTTGCTTCTGGGCGTCCGCCAGCACTTCCTGCATTTCCCGCGATACGTTCAATGAAGCGCTTCCCGACACCGTCGGCATTCGTTTGAGTTCCGCTTGTGCCAGTGACGCAATACGATCGGCATCGGCGCCCAGCTTCGAAAGCAGCGGCCGCACAATCCCGTCCTTGTCCGCCAGCAGCGCCGCGAGCAGATGCAACGTCCCCAACTCCCCATGATGAAGTTGTGCCGCCAGCGATTGCGCTGCCTGCAGCGATTCCTGTGCCTTGATCGTGAGTTTGTTCATGTTCATGCATCTCTCCAGTAGCCTCGGAAAGGCTTGCTGGCCAGTCTGGTGCGCATGGCATCAGACGAAGCCCCAGACCCCGAGGCAACGGGTATAACGCAAAGGTCGTGCCAGTTTGCGAAATGCGGAAATGCCTGAATTTGATTGAAATTCGCGGACGCAGGCCGCTTTGAGGCTGTCAGGTTGGCAGGCGCGCAACGATCCTGCCGGGTGTAACCGGGTCCAGAGACGCATCGCAGAGAGGGCGCCTCAACTTCAAACTTCCATGATTTCCTTGGTCTTCGACGCGACAGCTTCGTCCAGCTTCGCCTCGAACTTCTTGATGAGTTCCTGCACATCGTCCCGGCCGGATTTCGCCTGGTCTTCAGTCAGCTTCGAATCCTTCTCTTCGTTGTCGATGTGCTTGTTGGCGTCGCGCCGGATATTGCGGAACGCCACGCGGGTCAGCTCGGCCACATCCTTCACCTTGCCTGCAATTTGCTGCCGGCGTTCCTGCGAAAGGGCCGGCAGGATCATGCGGATCTGCTTCCCATCCGATTGCGGGTTGATGCCCAGGTTCGCCTCTTCCAACCCGCGGATCACATCCTTGATCGACGAAGGATCGAATGGCTTGATCAGTATCGACGATGCATCCGGCGTGGTCAGTGATGCCAGCGCCCGCAGATCGGTCGGCGTGCCGTAGTAGTTGATCTTGACGTATTCCACCAGTGCCGTCGTCGCACGGCCGGTGCGCAGACCGCGAAATTCGTGCTTGAGATGCTCGAACGCCTTTTCCATGTGTTCTTCGGCTTCGAAAAGAATTTCATCGAGAGGCATGGCGGATCTCCAGAGGCTAGGGGACTTTGTCCTAGGGCCGTCGCATGGCCCGATTTCATTTTACTCTACCGTGATTTTCGTGCCGATCGGCTCACCGGCCACCACGCGGGCGATGTTCCCCGGCTTCTTCAGATTGAACACCACAATCGGAATCTTCCGCTCCATCGACAGGCTGATCGCCGTCATATCCATGACGCGAAGATTGTCCGTGATCACCTGCCGATAGGTAAGCTTCTGGAACATCTTGGCCGTGGGAACCTTCTTCGGGTCCGCATCGTAAACGCCATCGACCTTGGTGGCCTTCATCAGCACATCGACGCCCAGTTCGGTCGCACGCAGCGCGGCACACGTATCCGTGGTGAAATAAGGATTTCCGGTGCCCGCCGCCAGTACGACCACGCGGCCTTTTTCCAGATGCCGGATCACCCGCCGGCGGATGAAGGGCTCGCATACCTGTGCCACCGTCAAGGCCGATGCCACGCGGGTAGGGGCCCCCAACGTTTCCAACATGTCCTGCAGCGCCAATGAGTTCATGACCGTGGCCAGCATTCCCATATAGTCCGCCGTGGCCCGTTGAATGTGCCCATGCGAGGAAAGCGTTTCTCCGCGGACGAAATTGCCGCCGCCCACGACCACCGCCACCTGTACCCCGCTCTTGGCGATATCCGCGATCTGTTGCGAGATATTTTCGAGCTCTCCGGCCTCGATGCCGAAGCCGCCCTCTTTACAGAGGCCCTCGCCGGAAATCTTCAGGAGAATGCGTTTGTACATGCGCGGGTCCTTCGTGAAGTGCTGGGTCCATCGTGCCCGGTGCAAAGCCTGCCGGGCCTGGGTGCGTATATGTTAAGTCCTTAGTCCTGAGATTGGCTACTCAGAACTAAGGACTTTTTTTGACTGAGGGCTGAAGATCAGACTTCGCCGACCTTCAGACGGGCGAAACGGGCGATCGTCAGCGGGCTGCCGGTCGTCTTGGCCGCGGCGGCTACCAGCTCGCGAACCTTTTGCTTGTCGTCCTTGATGAACGGCTGCTCGACCAGCACGATCTCGCCGAATACCTTGTCCAGTTTGCCGGCCAGAATCTTCTCCTGGATCTGCGGCGGCTTCTTGGCGTCGATTCCTTCCTTGGCCGTCGCTGTCTCACGGTCGATGACTTCCTTCGGAATGCCTGTCCGATCGACAGCCACCGCCGGTTGCGGCATACCCGCGGTCACATGCATCGCCACTTCGCCGATCAACGCTTTGACCGCATCGCCAGTTGCGCCATCGATCTGCACCAACGCCCCGACCTTGCCGTTGTGGTGAACGTAACTGCCGACCGCGCCGTTCGACGCAGTGAAGCGCGCCACGCCCGTTACTGCGATATTTTCCTTTACCGTGCTGCCGATCAGTTCCTTGATCACCGCATCCACCGTGCGGCCGGAATTATCCGGGTACGGCAGCGCATGAATCTCGGCCGGAGTAGAGACGTTCGACTTAAACGCCAACCCCAGAATGTCCTGCAGCAACTTCTGAAACAGTTCGTTGCGGGCCACGAAATCCGTCTGGCAGCCGATGCGAATGATGGCGCCGGTCTTGCCATCGTCCGAAATTTTGGCTGCGACCAAACCCTCCTTCATTTCTGTGGTCTTGGGAGCGGCACCCTTGGCCACGCCCCAGGTCCGCAACAGATCGATGGCTTTATCCACATCGCCGTTGGCTTCGGCCAACGCCTTTTTGCATTCCATCATGCCTGCGTTGGTACGATCTTTCAGGGACATCACGTCTTTTGCCGTAAACTCCGCCATGTAAATTCTCGCTATCTCGTGTAAGGACAGACAATTATCATGCGCCATGCGAAGCGCATCAACGTTCCGAGTCCAGAAAGTTTACGCATTTTTGCCGGTAGCCGCAACCCAGTTGCAGACTGTTGGCGAGAACCAATTCACCAATTCACGCCTGCAAATAAAGTGGCCGCATCCTTTCGGACGCGGCCACACGTACTTTCTTAGGTTGTGTACTTCTATTGCCTGCATACTCCCCAGGCATTCATTAACAAACTCAAGCCACGCGACGACGGCGGCGGCTGAGCAGGCCGACCGAACCCAGGGCCAGCAGACCCAGCGATGCCGGTTCCGGCACCACCGAGAACTGACCGTCGTGGTTCAATACGGCCCACACGTCGTGGCCAACGATGTCCACGCCCCACGAGCCCAGGAAGTGCGACAGTTCGCTGGCGTCGATCGTGCCGTAGGTGTCCCCGGCGATCAGGCCGCCGTAGAGCAAAGCACGTTCCGTCGGATCGACGAACTGGTCCCATGAGCCCTGGAAGTTCATATACACCAGCTCGCCGCTGCCGAAGTTGCCCGCAACGGCATTCTGCCACTGGTCACCCGTGCCGCCGTAGACGTTGTCGCTACCCGGATTCAGTGTCACCAGTTGGATCTTGCCGGTGGCGGCATAGACCGATTCCATGGAACCCATGCCGGCATTGGAGTAGGTCATCTGCAGGGTGTAGACATCGGTCTTGTTGATCAGCCCGCCGTGGGTCGAGTCCGCGGCGATGCCGGTCAGGGCGATCCCCGAGACTTTGACCACATCGGCGATGAGCCCGTCGCCCTTAGGCAGCAGGGCGCCGTCGCCAGGTCCGATTTCTTCGGCTTGCCGCAGCCGCCAGGCCATAGTCACGGTGTTGGTGCCGGCATTGGAGTTGGTGCCCATGCGAATCGTGGCCACCGAGCCCAGTTCCGGGGTGACGCCGTTGGGCGTGCCCAGTGTGGAGTTTTCATAGGCCAGGGTCGGATGGGCGGTCGTGACATGCACTCGCGAGGCCAGTCCGGCATAGGAACCGCCGGTAAGGACGTCGCCTTGGAGTACGGTGGACTGGGAGAAGTCGCCGCGATCGATGCCGTTGGTGGCGATGGCGTTGCCGACGTTGGCGGTGACGTTGATGGTGGCATCATTGGCGGTGGTCGAATCATTGATGATGTTGAAGGTGGAGTTCACGTTGCCGTAGCTGGAGCTATCGGCACTGGCGGTGAGGGTCGTGGTGCCACCGTTAGCCACCGTGCCTGAGCCACCCGAGACGATGCTGACCGGGGAGGCGGCGTCATTGTGGTAATCGCCAGTCAGACTGCCGGTGTTGGTGATGGTGGAAGTTCCGCTGCGCGAGCCGTTGAGCAGGACATCGCCCAGGGCGATCGGCGAGTCGGCCGTGAACGGACCAACCACTCCGCCGGAAGAGGTAATCGACAGCACGCCGGTGGCGTAGTCGAAATTCCAGATATTCGAGCCGGTCAGTGTGGGAATCAGGCCGCCGCTGGTGCTGCCGTTGTTGCCATTGAATAGAGCATCATTGGCGAAGGTACCCGAGTAGTTGCCGGGGGTAAAATCAAAGAGGTCCCAACTTCCGGAGGTCAGGGCGCCGGCGACGTTGGTGATCTTCAGATTGCCGCCGTAGGTCAGGGTGGTGATCTGGTCGACCAGGTCATGTGCCGCGGTAGAGGCGTTGATTTCGAAGTCGTTGGTGCCGGTGACGCTGTAGGTGCCGTTGACATGCAGGGTGCCGATGGAATTGCCCGGGGCGACCGTGCCGTTGCCGCTGATATTACCGGTGATCGTGCCAGTGCCCTTCAAGGTACCCGCCACGCTCACGTCCTTGGCGGCCGTTCCGTTGACCACCAAAACTGCCCCGCCGGCGACGGTGACGGCGGTTCCGCCGCCGCTCAAAGCGCCGGTGGAGTTAATCGTGAAGTTGCCGGAGTTCACGTTGACCGCGGCGGTGGTGCTGAGTGCATTGGAGAGGCGCACAACGCTGGTGCCGGCACCAGTGACCGTAATGGCATTGTCGTTGGTGGTCCAGGTACCGGTATTGAAGTCAACCATGCCGCCGCTGACGGCGGTGAGGGTGACGGGCTGGCTGAGGTTGATATTGCCGGTGAACTGCGAGTTGTCCGCGGTATTACCGCCGAGGGTATAGGAGTTGGCGGTGAAGTTGTTGATGTAGATCGGGGCGGCGACGTTGAAGGCCCCGCCGATCAAGAGTGCCGGATTGGACGACACGGTCGTGCCGGCGTCGCCGAGTTGAACGCGACGGCTATCGTGCGGAATGCCGAATACGCCGCCGGTGGTCTTGGCAAAGTCAAAAGCCGCGCCAGTGACATTATTAACGAGTCCGCTGCCAGAGAACGTGATGACATTGCCAGAGATCGAGGCAACAGTATTCACGCGGATCGGAGCGCTCGAGTTTGGTGAAAGGCCGGCATCGCTGAAGATGTAGTCACCCACGGCAAGTCCGCCGGCGAGAAGATCGCTCATCACGCCCGAGGATACGGTCAAAGTACGACCAGTCGTGGCGAAATCGCCCGTGGCGGAGATATAGCCTTGAGTATTGCCGCCGGCCACCAAAGTGCCGTCGCTAGAGCGTCTGCCAAAAGTTTACTGCTTTATGGTGCAGGTGCGTTGATTGTCGGCGGCGCGGTCGGTGACCCAGTTCAAAGCTTGATCGAGTCG
>Ga0209083_1002896_pt1 | contig 15294 bp, 15 predicted proteins | sample AM7aDNAmetaG_FD_184132 | JGI IMG/M metagenome (GOLD analysis project Ga0209083, IMG submission 184132) | Freshwater microbial communities from Finland to study Microbial Dark Matter (Phase II) - AM7a DNA metaG (SPAdes) (version 3) | ecosystem: Environmental > Aquatic > Freshwater > Lake ...
CGTCGGCGACGGCGGCGCCCCCGTCACCGACGACTACCCAGGCGCATCCCCGTACCGATTCACGGGAGGCGTCATCAAGCAGGTGAGGATCAACGTCAGCGGCGAACCGTACCTCAACCTGGAGCGTGAGGCGGTGGCGATGCTGCTGCGCGAGTGATCTGCCAACGAACCCGCGATTCCTGAGAAGGAGGAGGACTGTGCACCCCACTCACGCCCATACAGAACCGGCCCGTCTGGCCGCCGACCCCGAGGACTACGCTCGCTTCGGGCTAGCCAAAGACCACATCGAACCGTGGGAGGACGGCCTTCGTCTCGACACGGGCGCGCCCAACATCGAGTGGTGGTATTTCGACTCGCTGCTGGATGACGGCGCCAAGCTGTCGGTGATCCACTGCACGAAGGACGCGTCCCGGCCTCACCAGCCCCTCGAGCCTCTCATCGAGATCGACCTGGACCTCCCGGACGGCAGGAGGATGTCGAAGTACGGCAGGTTCAAGGCCGATGAGTTCGCCGCCTCAAAGGACGGCTGCGACGTGCGCATCGGCGAGTACCGTTTCGCCGGCGACCTGCACGAGTACCACATCACCGGCAAGGCCGAGGACCTCTCCGCCGAGGTCCGGCTCGAGTCCATCACAGAGCCATGGCGCCCCGAGACGGGGCACCTCGTCTTCGGCGCCGACGGCGAGACGATCTTCGCCTGGGCGCCCTTCGTGCCCATGGGCAAGGTCACAGCCACCTACCGCATCGGCACCGAGATCCACGAGACGACCGGCATGGGCTACCACGACCACAACTGGATGAACCAGGGGATGGCGCACCTGATCGACCACTGGTACTGGGGGCGCGGGCAGGTGGGTCCCTACTCGTTCGTCACGGCCTACATCACGGCGGCGAAGAAGTACGGCTACGCAGAGCTCCCCTACTGCATGCTCGCGCGGGACGGCAAGGTCGTCGCCGACGACGGCGCCAAGGTCACGTTCTCCAGAAGCGGGAGCGAGACAGACAAGCACACCGGCAAGCACATTCCGGACGCGATGAGCTTCGAGTATCGCGACGGGGACACGCGCTACGTCCTGGCCTTCTCACGCGAGCACACCCTCGTCAGCCAGACTCTCATCGACTTTGCCTCGGGAGTGCAGAAGCTCGTGGCCGAGATCATCAGGTATCCGGGGGGCTACCTCCGCTTCTCGGGGCCGGTCGTCCTCGACCGCTACGAGGGCGGCGAGATCGTCGAGCACTACGAGGCGCCCGGATCCTTCGAGCAGTGCTACTGGCAGCGCGACATCCACGGCGAAAGGTAGGAGCGCATTCCGGCAGCACAGGTTCAGGCGCCCAAGCCAGCGTCGTTGACGGCAAGGATCATGTAGACGATCTGCTTGACGGTCCGATTGTTGTAGGCGCTGCGTGGGGGGATCTGCTCAAAGGTGAGGTCTTTGACCTCGCCGCAGATGACGCACGGGTTTGCGGGTGCATCAGACCTCAGGCGTCGCCGCCCAGCGAAGCCTTCGCTTCAGGCGATTCAGAGTCGTCCTCCACGGCAGACGGCCGTCGTGCTGCAGACGGCCGACGACGATGCCTGGCGCCACGCCAAAATCGTCAGCGAGTACTTCGATGTCGCCCAGAGAGAGGGGCTCCATTGCCAAGAGCCGCCGGTATTCCCGCGGCGGTATGAGCACGTCCGCAGCGAATCTGTTTGCCTCGTCCTCCTCATTCGAGTCGCCGTCGCATTCGAGAAACACGGCGGATCTACTCTGGGACAGCACGTGCGCCGCCTCGTGGAAGAAGCTGAACCAGAGATGGTCATCGGTCTTGTAGCGAAGACACAGCTGGATCAGTGCCTTCGCTGGGCTCGGCCAGCGAGTTGCTGCGCTGCAGCGGATGCGTGGCAACTCGGGCACGAAGACAACCGCCACTCCAGCCTGGGCGCAACGATCCGTGAGCTCCGGAACGAAGACTCTCGGGGACTCCCGCGTGAGCTCACGGGCCGAAACGAGCGACGCCCGAAAGGCTTTCGCTGAGTACTCCTGGCAGTCAATCCTGGCCGCCTGCAGCTCGCCCTGGCGAAGCCACGCCGAGAGCGAGCCCAGGTCCATCTCAAAGACCGTGCTGCGACGAAACGCGGTCTCTGCCTGAGTGTCCCAGTAGCGTTGCCACCCCTCAGGCGAGGCCACGCCAAAGAATGACAGCAGCCCTCGCATTTGATCGACGACGGTGCTGCGTTCGGCGAGCCAGCCTAGGACAGTCATCTCTCTGAGCGGGAAGGTTCGCAGCCAGCCGGCCTGCTCCTCGAGCCTCGCTGCCTCGTTTCGTCGCGCAAGCCACTCTTGGTACAGCGCTTCACTGTTGCTCCAGAAGCTCGCGGGGACGCCGAGGACCCGCTCGAGGTCGACCGCGGTCTGCGGCCTGAGAGGCGCCTTGCCGCCAAGGAGCTGACTTACGAACTTCTCGCTCTTGTCCAGAAGTGAGGCGAGCTCCTTCTGCGAGATGGATCGCTCTGCGAGCACTTCGCGGATTGTCTCCCCTGGGGCAGGGACGATGTCGGTCTGGTAAGAGTATCCGCGGTCAGTGGCCATGATAGTCACGCACCTCCAGAATCATGATCCGTGTGACCTTCGACCAATCGAGGCCCCCATCAGGCTTGATGGGGATCTCGTCGTGGTCCGGGCAGAAGATGAGACGGAAGTTGCCGCTCACTTCGATCGAAAGCTGACCATCGTAGTCGCCTGACAACTCGTGACAGTGACCTGGCAGCGTCGCCATGACGGCCAAGTTGTCGGCCGCGACCAGCTGCCCTATCCGTCGGTTTAGCTGTGATGCGCAGTCGGGGTAGCTCTGCTTGCGGTGCGCCTCCGTGGCGCACTCGCGCTGCAGACGCTTGCTCGCGAAGACGATCTCCACCGGCATCCTCAAAGAAATCATTACCGAAACGGTAAACCATGGTACACGGAAACGTTGCTCGCTGCAAGGCGCCCGCATCAAGCCATTGACGATGCACACAGGTCACCCGTTTCTGTAGATGGCAGGAAGGTGCTGCTCAGCGCCCCGCTACCGCCGCATCGCCGACGTATCGCAAGGAGACCGCTCGGGCGTCAGCGGAGAGGCGCGCGATCGCCTCACCGCGGTCGGGCGAAGCGTCGTGAACGCGGTCGCCAGAAGGGCACGACCGATGCCGCGGCCACGCCACGGCTTGCGCGCCGCGAGCTCCTTGATCACCGCGCCGCGGTCGTCCGCGGCGGGGACGCTGCGCGCGCCTGCGCCGGCAGGGGCTGCTCACTCTCGAAGAGATCGCCGAGCTGCTCGGCGCTCACCCCTCGACGGTGAAGAGCTGGGCGCTGTCCGGGCGCATCCCCTCGCAGGTCTACGACGACGAAGGCCAGCGCCTCCACGGGCGGCCGCCGGCGTGGGCGCAGTCCTGCGAGTGGTGCGGGGAGCCGATCCCCGCAAAGCCGCTGCTGCGCGGCGGCAAGAAGTGGTGCAGCCAGCGCTGCTGCCTGGCCGCCTACAACAGCCGCAAGCGCGCGCGGAGGGAACGGCAAGGCAAGAACGGATAGACTGCTCGCGAGTGTGCCGTGACGCGGCTCCGGGAGCGGCTGTGACAAGTAGAGCACCTGCGCCACTTCTCTTCACGAAGCTGTACGTGCCGCCGCCTCGGCCCGGCGTTGTCGCCCGCGTCCGCTTGATGGCGCGGCTGAACGAGGGCACGCACGGTCAACTGACCGTCGTCTCTGCACCCGCCGGCTTCGGCAAGACCACACTGGTCGCCGAGTGGGCCGCCGGGTGTGGGCGACCGGTCGCCTGGCTGTCGCTCGATCAGAGAGATGACGATCCCTCGAGCTTCCTGACCTACCTCGTCGCCGCGTTGCGGACGATCGCGCCGGAGATCGGCAGCGGGGTGATGGTTGCGCTCCAGTCGCCTCAGCCGCCGCCGATCGAGTCAGTCCTCACGACCATCGTCAACGAGCTCGGCACCGTCCCCGACGACTTCGTGCTCATCCTGGACGACTACCATGTGCTCGATTCCAGGCCAGATGACGAGGCCCTCGCGTTCCTGCTCGAGCACCTGCCGCCGCGGATGCACCTGGTCATCGCCACCCGCGAGGATCCGCGTCTGCCCCTCGCCCGGCTGCGCGCCCGCGGCCAGCTGACCGAGCTGCGCGCCGCCGATCTGCGGTTCACGCCCGCCGAAGCCACCGAGTTCCTCAAGCGGGCGGCGGGCCTCGACCTCTCAGCGAACGACATCGAGGCGCTGGAGACCCGCACCGAAGGCTGGATCGCCGGCCTGCAGATGGCGGCCATCTCCCTGCAGGGTCTCCCGGATGCAGCCGGCTTCATCCGTTCCTTCACCGGGAGCCACCGCTTTGTGCTGGACTACCTGCTCGAGGAGGTCTTGCAGCGACAGCCCGCCCAGGTCCAGACGTTCTTGCTGCGCACGTCGGTCCTCGACCGCCTGTGCGGCCCCCTGTGCGACGCGCTCCTGCGCGCCCCAGCCGGCGCGGGCGATGAGACCCTGCAGGCCATAGAGCGCGCGAACCTGTTCATCATGCCCCTGGACGACGAACGGCGCTGGTACCGCTACCACCATCTCTTCGGCGACTTGTTGCAGCGACGGCTGGGGCAGAGTGCCTCGGCGGCGGAGATCGCCGACCTGCACCTCCGGGCCAGTGATTGGCACGAACGCGAGGGCCAGCTCCTCGAGGCCTTCCAGCACGCGACGGCAGCCGACGACGTGGAGCGCGCGGAGCGTCTCATCGACAGCGCGGGCATGGACCTGCATCTGCGCAGCGTGTTGATGCCCATCCTGGACTGGCTGGCCTCCCTCCCAGAAGCGGTACTCGAGACACGACCCCGGCTGCTGGTGCGCTCCGCCACGGTGACGTTGATGGCCGCGCAGACGACGGGGGTCGAGGAGAAGCTGCAGGCGGCCGAGCGTGCGCTGCAGGGCGTCGAGCTCGACGAGGAGCTCCGCGACCTGATCGGGCAGATAGCCTGTGCCAGGGCCACCCTGGCGTTCACCCGCTACGACGTCGAGACGATGGCCACCCAGGCTCGTCGTGCCCAGGAATACCTACGCCCCGAGAACCTGCCCTTCCGCTTCACCGCCGCGTGGGCGGCGACGTACGCCCAGCTCTTCGGAGGCGATCGAGTCGCCGCCGCTCGCGCCTGCCGGGAATGCGTCGAGCTCGCCGAGAGATCGGGGAGCGTGTTCTCGAGGATGCTGGCGGCCGAGGCTCAGGGCAAGGTGCAGGAGCTGGACAACCAGCTCCACCAGGCGGCCGAGAGCTACCGGCGAGTGCTGGAGCTCGCCGGCGACCACCCGCTGCCGAACGTCGAGGAAGCGCATCTCAGCCTGGCCTCCATCTCCTACGAGTGGAACGACCTGGATGCCGCCGAACGGCACGCGCAGCAGAGCCGGCAACTGGCCCGGCTCTACGACCGCGCGATCGACCGATCCATCGCCGGCGACGTCTTCCTTGCCCGCGTGGCACTGGCGCGGGGCGCTGTGGAGAGCGCGGCGACGATGCTGGCCGAGGCGCAGCGATGCGCGCATGACAACGCCTTCGTCATGCGGCTGCCGGAGATCGCCGCCGCCCAGGTCCTGACGCTGATCAGGCAAGGCCAGGTGGCCGCTGCCGCTCGACTGGCCGGGCAGTACGACCTCCCGCTCAGCCAGGCGCGCGTGCTCATCGCTCAGGGCGATCCGGGCGCGGCCCTGGCGGTGCTGGGACCCCTGGGCCAGCGCCTGGAGGCCCAGAGCTGGGCGGACGAGCGGCTGAGGACGCTGGTGCTGCAGGCCGTCGCCCAACGCGCACTCGGGGAGGACGGCAGGGCGGGGCGATCGTTGGACGACGCGCTGGCGCTGGCCGAGCCCGGCGGCTTCATCCGTCTCTTCGTGGACGAAGGGGCGCCGATGGTGGACCTCCTGTCCGCGGCGGCCGCTCAGGGCATCCGGCCGGACTACGCAGGCAGGCTCCTGGACGCCTTCCGACGGGAGGCAGAGGGCGAACGACCGGCATCCCCCACTCCCGGTCCTTCGTCGTCGGCCGATCCGCTCAGCCCACGCGAGCTTGAAGTCCTGGGGCTGATCGCCCAAGGCCTTTCGAATCAGGAGATCGGCACGCGGCTCTTCCTCGCCCTGGATACCGTCAAGGGCCACAACCGCCGCATCTTCGAGAAGCTCGGCGTGCAGCGGCGCACCGAGGCAGTCGCCCGCGCCCGGGAGCTGGGCCTGCTGTAGACCGCCGGCCCCCGCGCCCCGCCGGCCTCCCGCGCCCCCTCACCTCCCCAGAACAACACCCACAACAACACTCCGGTCCACACCGAAGTGTCTACCGAAGGCACCCCGTCGCGCCTAGCCTGTCCTTACACCAATCTGGTGGCACGCGTCGTTATCACCCGACAAGAATGGACACAGGCCGATGCCGAACACAGAACCGACGATCTACGAGATCCGGATCGATGGCCATCTGGGTCGCGAGTGGTCAACCTGGTTTGAAGGCCTGACCGTCACGTTGGCAGAGGACGGCACGACGCTCCTCAGCGGACCGGTAGCTGACCAGTGCGCGCTCCATGGGCTCCTGAAGAAGGTGCGCGACCTGGGCGCTCCCCTTATCTCGATCAACCAGGTCGAGCCTGGTCCGCGAGACTCCACTGCCACGAGACCGACCGACCCGATCCAGACAAGGAGCGACGCATGAACACGCCCAACAGCACCGCGATCCCGAATCCCCAAAGCCAGACGAGGTCAGCAGCCGTGGAGCTCAAGAAGCTCTCAGTGATGACCATGGCAGGATGCCTGGCATTCATGGCATCTACCTTCGTGTTTTCGAGACTACCTGTGGCTCATGAGTTCAGAGAAGCATTGTCAATTGACTACGTTTCCGGAGTCTTTGTCGGACCTTTCCTGGGAGGTCTAGGTATCGCTGGATTGACAAGCTTCTTGCTGCTTCGGTTCTTCAAGAAGCTTCCAACGACTACCCCGATTCTCAAGTCCACTCTTCTGAGCGTCGGCGCGCTCTCCATCGCCACACTGGTCATGCTGATGTCGGTGAGTGGCATCGCTGACGGAGCATTCCACTACTTCATCGTCGGCACCATGCTCAACGTCCCAAGATTCCTCGCTCTTGGACTAGTCGTTGGCTATCTCTACCGGAGGCTGGAGCGGTGATCCGCCCGGCGCGGGACCACCGCGCTCCGCACAACCAAGCGGTCGAAGCAGCTGCTCATCTCACACATCGCCCAACAGGGAGAGAGTCATGAACGCGCACAGCAACATCCTCACCACCGCCACCCTGAGAGCAAAGACGGCTGCAGTGGCGCAGAACAAGGTAGCCAGGATCGCGGGCGGCTGCTACCTCGCCTTCATCCTGGCGTCCGTGCTCGCCGACAGGCTGGGGCACATCGGGCTGGGCAGCGCGGAGGAGGTCTACCAGTCGGTCGTCGCAGACCCCACGTCCTTCCGCCTGGCTCTTGTCGTCGGGCTGGTCTCCGCGTTCCTCTTTCTGGTCACCGCCTGGGGCCTCTACGTCCTACTGCGACCGGTCAACAAGAACCTGGCGCTGCTCTTCCTGTTGCTCAACACGGTCGGCGTCGCCATCCAGTGCGCGAGCATGTTCCCGCTGCTCTCCGCGCTCTTGACGGGCGACGCGGGCAGCCACATGCAGGCCTACTCGGCGGCGCAGCTGGAGGGGCTGTCGTACCTGTCCATCAACGTCTACAAGACGGGCTTCGTCACCGCCCAGCTGTTCTTCGGCACGTGGCTGTTCCCGCTCGGCTACCTGATCTACAAGTCCGGCTACCTTCCCCGCTTCCTGGGCGCCCTTCTGCTGCTTGACGGGATCGCCGTCCTGATCTGGTTCTTCCAGGCACTCGTGCTCCCGGACAACCCCGCGATCCACTCTCCTGGACTCGTCGTGAGCCTCGTCGCCGAAGTGGGGCTGACGTTGTGGCTCCTGGTGATGGGCGTGAAGGTCGTCGACTCCGAAGCACCCAGCCTTGTCGACCCCAGCCCTGCGAGCTAGCAGGCATCGCAACGCGAAGGAGTATCCATGGAGACAATGAAGGCCATCGCCTGTACGAAGTACGGCCCTCCCGACGTGCTGAGGCTCGTTGAGTATGCGAGGCCCGTGCCACGAGAAGACGAAGTCCTGATCAAGATCTACGCCACCTCAGTGACGAACAGCGACATCTTCATCAGAGGCTCGCAGATCCCGCTGCGGTTCCGCGTCCCGATGCGCCTGATGCTCGGCATCACCAGGCCAAGGCACGACATCATCGGCGAGGTGCTCTCCGGAGAAGTCGTGAAAGTAGGCGCCAAGATCAGGCGCTTCAAGGCCGGAGATCAGGTGTTCGGCCTTACCGGCTTCTCGCTGGGCGCGTATGCAGACTACAAGTGCATGAAAGAAGACGACTCGAAACAAGGCTGCATCGCGCTGAAGCCAGATAACATCAGCCACGAAGAAGCAACCTCGGCTGCGTACGGTGGTCTGCTGGCGCTGCAGTATCTCGACAAGGCCGGCGTCAAGCCGAACCACAAGGTGCTCGTGTATGGGGCGTCCGGCACCAGCGGAACGATCGCCGTGCAGTATGCGAAGCATCTCGGCGCGGACGTCACCGGTGTGTGCAGCGCGCGCAATGCTGGCTTCGTGACCGCGCTGGGAGCAGATCGAGTGCTGGACTACACAGACGAGGAGTCACTCTCCCAAGTGGAACGGTATGACGTCGTGCTGGACGCGGTGGGAAAGCGAAGGACATCCGCGCTCAAGGAGGCGTGCCGGCGAGCGCTGGCAGATGGCGGCACATTCGTCTCCATCGACGATGGGTCCCTCGAGTTGAGCTCTCAGCGTCTCGAGAAGGTGAGAGGACTCGTAGAAGCACGGCGGATCACACCGATCAACGACAGGTGCTATCCGTTTGACCAGATCGTCGCCGCTCACAGGTATGTGGAGCTCGGGCACAAGCGGGGCAATGTAGCAGTGACGGTGAACACGACTGCCTGACGCTCCGGATCAGCGTTCACGCCATCGTGACGATGATCTTGCCCTTGTGATCACCAGTGCCGAAGAACCGGAGGGCCTCAGGCAGATCGCTCAGCTTGTACGACCCGTCCATGACCGGCTGCAGATCGCCGGCCTCGAACAACTGGTTCATGTAGGCGAGATCCTTGTTGGGCTTCAGGCCGACGATACGCACGTGCTTGTGGTAGAGCCGCGCCAGCAGCGGACCCAGGACCAGGGTCTGCAGCAGGCGCGGCATGCTGCCGCCGACTGTGACATACGTGCCGTTGGGAGTCAGTGCCCGAGCGTAGGCAAACGGCGACCGGGTGGTCTTCACGTCGAGGATCAGGTCGTAGCGCTTGCCACCTTTGGTGAAGTCCTCCTTGAGGTAGTCGATGACGTGGTCCGCGCCCATGGCACGCAACACGTCCAGCTTGCCGGGCTTGTCGACCACGGTCACCTCGACGCCGTAGAGTCTGGCGATCTGCAAAGCGAACGTACCGACGCCCCCGCCTGCCCCGTTCAGGAGCACCTTCTGGCCGGACTTGATCAGCCCCACGTCGATGAGGCCCTGCACCGCCAGCATGCCTGCTTGCGGGATGGCGGCAGCTTGCTCGAAAGTCATTCCGGCCGGCTTGTGCGCGAGGCCCGTTTCCGGCGCACAGACGTACTCGGCAAACGCGCCGAAACCGCTGCTGCTCAGATCGCCGTAGACCTCGTCACCCGGCCGGAACGCTGTGACACCTCCGCCCACGGCCTCAACACGCCCGGCGATATCACAGCCGAGGATATGCACCCTCGGCCTGAAGAGTCCGCTGAGCAGGCGATTCACCGGCGCCCCGCGCAGCAACGCCCAGTCCCAATCGTTGACGGACGCGGCAAGCACTCGCACCAGGACCTGATCGGCCTTGGGCGTGGGCTTCGCCACGTCTCTCAGTTCCAGGACGTCCGGCGTCCCGTAGCTGTCCATGATGACTGCCTTCATGCGTTCGTCCCCATGCTCCTGGATCTCCGGCACCGCCCGACTCTTCCGCAGAAGACCCTACCACCAGGTCGGACGGGCGAGATGCGCAGACCGTGAAGGACCGGGAAGAGCCTCGAGAACCTCCGCGGCGAACTCCGGCGCGTGTTCGAGCATCGCTTGAACCGCTCAGAGGCCGCGCCATCCTGAGGCGAGCCGTGGAAAGCGGGTCTGCGCCGCCGCGATCTCGCGGAGCGCCTCCTGGAGGTTCGCGCGGGTGATGGGTCGCAGGGCGCGCGTGTCGATGGTGTTGTCGGGCGGGCGCCCCTCGCGCACTGCGTCTGCGTGGTGCTGCAGCTGGAGCTGCTTGATGGTGAGGTACGACTCGCGCAGCGTACGACCGCACTCGGCACCGCCCGCGTCGAGGTCGCAGACCGCGGCCAGGCGGTCCAGGGTCGCCTGGATCGTGATGCCGCGCGACAAGGCCTGGTAGCGCGCCAGGTTCTGGATGGGCAGAAGGCCACCCTTCTTGATATCCACCAGGGGGTCGAGCTTCTTCCGGAATCCCCCGATGGAAGGGGGAAGGTCCGAGCCGAGGCGAGAGAGCCACTGCAAGAACTGGCGGTGCTTGGGCGCCTCGCGCATGACGTCTGTCAGAGCCTGCTCCACGTACAGCCGGCCCGCCGCCTGGCGGTAGTCGAAGCACACACTGGCGCGCAGCACGCGCTGGAGATCGTCGCCTTCCAGGCAGTCCGAGAAGATCTTCTTCCAGCCCGAGAGCGACCTGCGCCACTCGGCACTGGCCAGGACGGAGTTGGCGTCGGGCTCGATGCCGCAGCGGGTGAGGCCTCCGTTGACGTCCTCGGCCACGCGGCGGAAGTAGTCATTCACGGCGGGATCGTCCGTGTCGGCGTAGGCGAGCCCGTTGTCCTGGTCCGAGGCGAGCGTGATCTCGTGGCGCGCGGCGCTGCCGAAGACGAGCCAGGCGTAGTCCACCGGCGGCGCGCCGTGGCGTTCGAAGGCCAGCTCGAGGAGGCGCACGGTCAGGGCATCGTGCAGGATCGTGAGCACCCGGCAGAGCACCGGCGCATCGAGGCGGGCGTCCAGGAGGTCGACGAACAGCTTGGGGATGTCGCCTGCCGCTGCCACGAGCTCGTCCTCGTCGCGGGCTCGGTGCAGCGAGCGGCGCAGCGCGAACGGATTGCGCGCCTCGAGGCTCATGAGGTCACCGGCGGAGACCATGCCGACCACGGTGCCGTCGTGGGCGAGCACCGGCAGGTGGTTCACGCCCAGCGTCAGCATGGCGATACTGGCTTCGGCGGCGAGGGTGTCGGAGCGGATGGTGTGAACGGGCGCGGAAATGATGGCGCTCACCGGCGCGTCGCGTGAGACGCCGCCGACCACCACCTTCTCGCGGAGGTCGACATCGGTGACGATGCCGAGCCCGTCCCGCGCACGCACGAGGATGGCTGAGCGGCCGTGAGCCGTCATGAGCTCGGCGGCCTCGCTGATCGTCATCTCCGGGTCGCACAGCTGCGGCGCGCCGCGCACCACCGAGGTCACCGGCAGCGTCTGCACCTCCGGCAGCGGGCTCAGGGAGCGCGCCGCGTAGAGCAGCGCGTCACGCTGGGTCGTCGCCAGCCACCGCACGCCGTCCTCACGGCTGAGCAGCTCGATGCCGAGATCGCCGGGGATGCAGTAGAGCGTGCACTCGCCGCGGGCCCGCACCGTGAAGGCCGGCGCGGTGCAGGTGAGCAGGCTCGCGTAGCCGAGGAGCTCGCCGCTCGTCATCACAGTGACCAGGTGGTCCCTGCGGAGGAGGTCGAGGGCGCCGTCGCGAAGCACCCAGAGCTGCGTGCTGGGATGGCCACCCTCGACGATCAGCGCCTCGCCGGCGCGCAGGCCGCGGTGCGTCACCGAGACCGCGACCCGCGAGAGCTGGTCGCGGTCCAGCGTCCTGAACGCCTCGACGCCGGACAGGAAGGTCGCGACGTCCTCGAGGCTCTCGCCCTGGTCGACCGTTCCCTCGCTCATGGACGCAGTACGAACGTCGTGCCGGATGCCTCCACCTTGCCCTGCGGACTGCGTCTCATGGCTTCCTCCCTGACGATCCCTGGAGCACCTTCGACCACGTGCAGCAGATCAAGAGCTGCGGCCGCATGAAAGCCTCGCCCAACGGCGGCCGCACGGGGTGCTCCGCGGCCCCTGCGTGTAGGTCACAGGCTGGCAGTGGGCTCCACCTCGGTCCACGCCTGTCCGGTGACCTTCTCCCCGCAGAGCGTCCCGGTGACCGAGAAGAGCCCCTCATACACGTGGCGTCCGCCGGCGTTCACCTCTTGATTGGTGAACTTCGCTGCGATGAACAGGTGCGCCCGTTGCCCGGGCCGCGCGCCGTCGAGCGTGACGCGGTATCTCGTGTAGTAGCTCTGGCCGGACACCGGGCTCTTCCACAGCGATGACTGGACCGGCGTGATGTGGACCTTGTCCATGTCCCAGTTCACCGAATCCGTGAAGGCCCCGTTCCTCGCCTTGGGTGAGTGGGCGTCGTGCAGCATCGCGTAGTTCAACTGACCCACTGAAGCCTGCTCGACGTAGCCGATCTTCATCGCCTGCTTCGTCGTGGGGAACTGGACGCTGAACTCGAGCCACTTCACACCGTTGGAGATGATCTGCTCAGCCGCGGCGTCGAACTGCTGTTCGACGTTGTCGAACCAGATCCAGCCGCCCGATCCCTTGCTGACGACCTGACCTCCCAGGCTCACGGAGAAGCGCTGCACCTCGAGAAGCGGCATGGTGTAGTAGTAGTCCCCCTGGTTGGTCATCGGGTCACGGGTTCCCGCGAGGTACTTCCCGACGGAGTTGCCGAAGTCGTTCGTGATGGCGGCGCGCTGGGCCGGGTAGATCCACTGCGGGAAGAACCCCGAGGGACCATAGCCCCACTGCATGATGCCGGTCGCGTCTTTGGCGCGGACATAGAGCGTGAGGAGCTCGTTCGCAGGGGCACCCGTGGCGCCATTCGGCACGAAAGCCGAGAGCTCGTACACCGCCCCCTTCTTTCCGAGCACTCCCTCAACGACCCTCGCGTCGATGAAGTCCGGCGGTTGCCCGGGTGTGAAGCTCTGAGCTCTGACGCTCCATGGACGTGTCGTCAGAGAGAGTGGGAGGGTGAGGTCGGCGACCCCGGCGAGTCCACCGACCACGAACCCCGGGTCGCTGCTGCGATTGAACAAAGCCGCGGACGTCAGAACGGGAACCAGCGGGGAGCCAGCGATGGACTCGTTGTTGCGCTGCATGCAGAATGCGAACGTGTTGACCCGTCCACCGGCGTCAACCAGGCTTCCCGCCCACACATACGATTGCAGGCTGTACTCCGGGTGATCCGTCGACAGGAACGTGCGCATGCCTGCCGGGCTCTTGGCCTGAATGACCGAGGCCCGCGGCGAGAAGAAGACGTCGCCGGCGGCGGCCGACGGCGGCGTCGCGGCGAAGGAGGTCGCCGGCGACGCAGCGCACGCGGCGAACAGCGCCATCGAGAGCACGCGGGCGACTCGCGGGAACCTTCGCCTCGGCACTGGTCGACTACCCGTCATGATGCACCATCCTCCATTCGCCCGAAGTCGGGGCATGCGGGGCGCGGAAACCGCGGCTCTCGCTGCAGCAAGCCCCTCCCAAGCCCACAGCATTCATCGGCGGTACGGCCTGCGTCAAGGGAGGAACGCCACGATGGTCGACGCCTTGGCGTTGATGCTCGAAGCCGGCGCCCGCGGCAGTGGCCGGACCTCCCCGGACATCGCGGTAGGCGTCAACGAATGAAGCGCCCGGGTGGTGGTGTTCGCACCACCACCCGGGCGCTTCATTCCGTGCTCACTTGGCCGCCGACTTGTCCATCTCGCGGCGGATGTCCTCCTCGCTGATCTCGCCCGAGCCGCGCCTGTTGATGTTCCAGAGGTCGAACACCAGGCCAATGCCGGTCGCGAGGATCACCCACGCCGGCCAGAAATACCCGCGACCGGTCGCGTACCAGATGACGATCATGATGATGTTAATAACGATGAACGACACCGCGTGCGAAACGAGCCCGCGTCTCCGCTTGATGTTCCTGATCGCCTGCTTGCGCCCAGCATCTTCGGCAGCCATGGCACCTCCGGTGTCCGTGGATGGTGGCTCTCTTTGCCCCTTTCGAATCGACACTACCCCCGGAGTCAAAGGTACGCAAGGTTGCGAGAGGATCCCTGCGAGGCGTCCGGATCGCGAAGATCTGGCAGATGGTCGGGCAGCGCCTTGAGGCGTCCGCGCTCCTGATCGAAGAACGCGAGCTCGGTCCCTGGATAGTGCACCCAGACGGTCTCGACCGGCTTTGCTCCCGGCCCCGGGCGGTGGCCGATCGCCTCGCGGTCGCTGTGCATCTTGCGCATGTCCTCAGCCTTGATGGGGCACGCGCCAAGCGGTGCCGCACTGCCATCCGCTGCCATCCGTTGTCTCGTCGGCAGAATGTCGGCAGTGACCAGCGGTACTGCACCGTGCGCAAAGATGCCGCAAAATCTAAGGTTCGGGGCGCCCTGCGTGACTTCGCGTCCTCACGCATGTTGGGTCGTGGTGAGCCGCCTTGTCGGCAACACGTCGGCAGCCGTCCGCCTGCATACTGTCGATGCCGCCGCCGGGGACGCCGATCTCCGTCGGACAGAGCGCTGACGTCGGCCGTCGGGACCCACGGCCTCCGCGCCCCCCGCCTCATCGACCCCGCCACGGACGGTGATCGCGAGCAGATACGCACTCACGAGAAAGACCCAGACGGGGAAGATCAGGAGTGCCCACGCCTGCACGCCCACGACGAACAGCAGCCCGCTGCCGAGGACGAGCGTCGAGATGAAGCGGTCCTCGTAGCGCCCAAGGCGCTGCCGGGACACGGCGATGAACCAAAGGAAGAAGATCCCCGCGAAGGGGAGCAGGGCGAGGGCGACCTCCACCTGCCCCCGGCCCTCGGCCAGCCACGCGCCGCGGCTGCCCGAGGTACTGCCCACGCCGGTGCGGACGAGGATCACGCAGACGCCAAACAGGACCGCGAACATCATCCCGGCGATGCAGCCGGCGGTCAGCGTGCCCGCGCGGCGCTCCGCCTTGCGCGTGAACTTCTAGTGTTGCATATCTTAAATGTCTTGTAGTAGGATTCCCTCATCCGGTGGCATCACCGAAGGAGGCCGTCCATGGCTACGGCGCGGAAGATCGAGCTGACGACGGAGGAGGAGCAGACCCTGCGCATGTGGACGCGCGCCGGGACCACCGAGCAGCGCCTCTCGCGGCGAGCGCAGGTCATCCTCTGCTGCGCGGAAGGGCTGCGGA
>Ga0209083_1002897_pt1 | contig 15289 bp, 14 predicted proteins | sample AM7aDNAmetaG_FD_184132 | JGI IMG/M metagenome (GOLD analysis project Ga0209083, IMG submission 184132) | Freshwater microbial communities from Finland to study Microbial Dark Matter (Phase II) - AM7a DNA metaG (SPAdes) (version 3) | ecosystem: Environmental > Aquatic > Freshwater > Lake ...
GTTCCCCCTTTTAAAAAATTTATCACAAAGATATTCCGGACGTGGATAAAGTATGTATTGATCAGAAAATCAGAACCATTGAGGGCAATTCTGACAAATAACACGGCTCAGATTCATCGCTTTTTCGGAAATATAAAAAACTAAAGTTATATCAATAAATATAAATTATGTCTGGCCTAAACTTCCCGGATTGGAGCTGAAAATAAAATAATAAAACCTCTATGACACCCCTGATATTATTTTTCACTACTGTTTTCCTTGGCTTCTTTGCAATGCTAAATCCAATCGGAAACACTCCTGTTTTTTTATCTATGGTTGGTGACGCCGATGAAAAGGTCATCAGGAAAGTTGCATTCAAAGCCGTTCTTGTCGCATTCATTATCATTACCATATTCAGTCTTTTCGGACACCTCATTTTCAAAATGTTTGGCATTTCACTTCCCGCATTTCAGATCGCCGGTGGTATTATCGTATTCTTTATCGGCTATGATTTACTTCAGAGCAAAGAATCCGGAGCCCATCATACAAAAATGAACGGATCCATGAAATCATACGAAGATATGGCCATTTCTCCTTTGGGTATTCCTCTGCTTTCAGGACCCGGAACCATATCGACAGCAATGAACTTTGTAGGAGAAGGTAAAAGCTTTTTTCACACCATTCTGATCATTCTCATTTTTGCCGTTGTGTGCGGTATAACCTACCTGATGTTTATCCTGAGCAAAAAGATTGCTATCAGGCTGGGTGCCTCTCTTATCAAGGTCATTTCCAGAATCATGGGACTTGTTCTTACGGTTATTGCAGTTCAGATGGTGATTAACGGAATTTTTACTTTAATACATAGTTTTCCAAAGGGATAATAATTATGCATATAGCAAAATTTCTTTCTTTAAAAACAGATTTTTTATGTTTTAATCGTTATCGACTTTCCATTTCTACTCTTCAGATTTTCCTATATTAATATTCACCAGGTTCAACAAGCGAATCAAAAAAAATAGTTTCTTTACCGAAATTTAACTGCATCATGGAAGGGCAAAACAGAAGCGATCTTAAAATCGGTAAAGAAGTCGGTATCGTGATGAAAGAAGATCAGGTATCAGGCCATATTACTGTAGGTTATATTCAGAATATCCTGACCAAAAGCAACTTTCATCCCCATGGAATAAAGGTACGGCTTACATCCGGTGAAATCGGCAGGGTAAAAACAGTAAAATAGTCAGAGGATAAACTAATTATGAAAGTAGCTACGCTCAAAGAATTAAAAGCAGAACTTGAAACTCTTTATCCTGCACAGGTTTTAGATATCTGTATGCACCTGATCAAATATAAAAAGGAAAACAAGGAATTGCTTACTTACTTATTATTTGAAGCCAAAGAAGAACAATCCTACATTAAAGGAATTAAAGATCTTATGGACGAGCAATTTGCCGGTCTGAATAAGAACAATTTATATTTATCAAAGAAAACGCTTCGGAAAATACTGAGAACAACAAATAAATTTATTAAATATTCAGGCTCCCGACAAACTGAAGTAGAATTACTTATCTATTTCTGTAAAATGATCAAAAACTCAGGAATACCTTTACTTTCAAATACTGCAATGGGCAACCTGTACATGAGGCAGGTCAGAAAAGTGAATAAAGCGGTGGCTGCACTGCACGAAGATCTGCAATACGACTATTCTGCAGAAATAAGATCATTGCAATAATCCGTTACCTGTCTGATTAAAGGCTATACATTCAATTACTTCCTGTCAAAAGAATCAAGATAAAGTGTTTCCACTTTTTTACGGGCCCATGGAGTTTTCCTGAGAAACATAAGGCTCGACTTTACACTGGGATTATTTTTAAAACAGTTGATACTGATTTTGTTACCTAGTTCTTCCCATCCAAAATGATCGACCAGATGATTCAAAATCATCTCCAGCGTTTTTCCATGGAGAGGATTATTTAATTGCTCCTGATTCATTTTAAATCTTCATCATTTACTGATTGCCAAATTTTTAATTCACAATGTAAACCTGAGTCACAAATGCGGTTGAATTTGCATCATCTTTTATTTTTTCAGGCGTTTCCCGGATTTGCTGAATTTTGGATTTCTTTTATATGAGCTTCCCAGGTTTACCTTGGTGTTTTTTTCCTTTTTCTCATGAAAAGCTCCTTTTGAGCCTTTGATAGATGGCTCTTTAAGATAATTTTTATCAAATAATCGCGTGGGCCTTTCGTCTTCGCTATAAACACCGGAAATTGTCAGCCCTTCAGGTAATTGTTCCCGCGGTATGGGTTTCTTCATCAATCTCTCTATTTCCAACTGATAGGGCAGTTCAGCCTCATTTACAAATGAAATGGCAATTCCGTCCTTATCAACTCTTCCTGTCCGGCCGATACGATGAATGTAATCTCCGGGCACATCCGGCATGTCAAAATTGATCACATGTGTCACATCGGTAATATCCATGCCCCGTGCAATGATATCTGTCGCTATTAATATCCTGCACGAGCCTTCAAGAAATTGCCGGTAAGTATTTAACCTGTTATTATGTGATTTATTTGAATGAATAACACCGACCTGGTCTTTAAAAATCTGCTGAGTTTGTTCGTACAGACGGTCTGCCATTTTTTTCGTACTGACAAAAACAAGCACTTTAGCGAATTCCGTATCGGAAGCAAGCAGTGCTTCCAAAAGATTTACCTTAGTATTAAAATTCGGGACACTATAAGACCTTTGAATGATTTTTTCAATGGGAGTACCATGAGGAGCAATCTCAATCATATAAGGAGTGATTACAGTATTTTTTATCAAGGCTTCTACATCTTCAGTCAGAGTCGCTGAAAACATGAGATGCTGCTTTTTCTGAGGCAACAATTCCAGTAAACCGTTTATTTGGATGCGAAATCCAAGACTGAGCATTTCATCCACTTCATCAATTACTAGAGTCTGAATATTTTTCAGTTGCAATACACCTGATAATGCCAAATCGATCAAACGTCCGGGCGTGGCAACAAGTATATCCATACCTTTGTACACCAGTTGTTTCTGTGTGTTAATGTTCGTGCCACCGTATATTCCGGCAGAGCGTAATTGCGAATATCTGGTCAATTTTATCACTTCATTCAGAATCTGTATTACCAGTTCGCGTGTCAGAGCTAAAATCAGGATACGGGGATTTTTTTGAGTGGAAAATTTCAGTTGTCTCAATAATGGCAAGAGATAAGCGAATGTTTTCCCTGTACCCGTCTGTGCTATTCCTACTACATTCCTTCCTGACATCACCAAAGGGAATGCCTTTTCCTGGATTGGTGTAGGGGATATATACTCCAAATCAGCCAAAGCCTTGAATAAGGGAGTATTTAAATTTAATTCTCTGAAAGTCAAAATTGTAATTTTTATTTAGTGCAAAGGTAATGAGTTTCTGCGTCGGTAAACATCAATTAGAAATTATACAGAATAATGACAGCAGAAGCAGATTATGATTCAACCAGTCCGACAATAACCTGGCAGTATATTTCTGAATTTCTAAGTTAAAAGGTAAATTAGCTTAGAATCTACGGCACACCTTACAGGGTCCGGATAATCAAACCATAGATCAAATATCAGACAAAAAAAGGAGACAACCATCGTTATCTCCCCTGGAGCGGTAAATGGGATTCGAACCCACGACCCTCAGCTTGGGAAGCTGATGCTCTACCGACTGAGCTACTACCGCCTGTATGCCTCCAGAAGTTCTTCATTTTATTTGCCTGACATTTCGCCTAACTAATCAGTCAATTTTTTCTTTGATTATAAGAACAACTGAAGTGCAAAGTTAAATTAAAATAGGCAAATAATAAAAAAATGTGATGATAACTTTTATATCTTAAATTGTCTGTTTGATCGTAATACTTTTCAACAGAAGTAAAATTTATTTTTCCTCGAGGAGCTTTTCAGTCTACGATTAATAATTTATCAGATGCAATTACATTATTGTTATACATTAAACTTATGAAATATATTCCGATTGGAAGATTATCTCGAAATAATGTAATTGTATTATCAGAAATGCTTTCCATTCGTTTTACTATCTGCCCTTTAGAATTAAAGATCAGAACGGTTATATCTTTTAAAACCTTGCTTGTGTGGATGATTGTTGAAACGGAAAAGGGATTTGGGGAAATTGCTAGCAGATTCTGTAAAAATAATTCTTTATCTATTAACAAACCAGTGGAATCGTAACATCCAAAACCATGATAAGTATTGTCCCCAACACAGCTAAACCAACCTGTACAATAGAGTTTATTATTAAAATTAACAAAGTTTGTTATTTGTGAATAAGGGTTTAAAAAAGAGAAATGCTGAACGGAATGTCCTTCTGATATTGCACCTCCGTTAATTGTACCCGAATTGGTATTTGAATAACCGCCCAAAAATAATTTATTACCATAAGTACCCATACATGAAATCGCATCAAAATCATTAATAGTTTGTGCTAACAAATCCCAACTGGAGCCATTCCATCTCTTTATCTCATCAAGAATATTCGTACTGTCAGGTTCAATAGTTAAAACATAAAGTTCGTTATTATAATAGGTAAATCGCTGTATGTTATTTAACACTTCCATCCCTGACAAAAGACGGCCCAATAGACCATCACCCAAAGCAATCCAATTATTATTTACAAATTTCGCAATATGGTTTAATGTTAAAGTATCGGACTTTTTAAAAGTGCCGCCAACAAAAAGAGTATCATTTATTGGGAGTAAAGTATTGACACACGTACTACCTATGCAGGATGGATTCTCAATAAAAGGCCCTAGGTTTGACCAGCTATTCCCATCCCATTGAGCAAGTGGATGACATGGAACTCCACCCGGGATTGATAAATAGCCACCAACAACTAATTTATTATGAAATACTGTCATGCAATTGACTTGTCCATTTATACCGGTACCAACAGAGGTAAACGTTCCATGATCAAATACAGCAATACCCTTAGTATTAGGTAAATTCATAAAATTTTCAAAGCTACCACCTAAATATAACTTTCCTTGATACACCTGAATACAATAAATATCATCGTGAAGTGTAAATGTTGTTATTTCCACCCAATTTAAACCATCAAATCTTGTGATCCGATATACGCCATTATCAAATTTATACATCAAATAAACACCACTTGAATCAACAGCGAAAGCTTGTTCAACATGTCCATCACTTAAGTTGTCATAAATCGGCATTATCGTTTGGCTTTTTGAGACAAACCCAAATAAAATGAAGAGTAAAATAAAATTAACTTTCATTTTCATTGTTTACAGGAATAATTATATAAAGATATTAAATTATATCAAATTAAATAAACATTAATTCACATGAATTATGTAAAACACCAACTATGAAATTAAGCGGATTTTGAATCGACAAAAATAATTTTGAGAGCAAGCCTTTTGCATGCCCGGTTTCCTCACCCAATTTTGACTGATGTCATGGAAAGCGAACCTGCCACTAATTTATCATTGAATATACTGACATTTTCATTTTCTTCTTTTAAAGCGAGTATATACAATAATGGAAGGAAATGCTCTGGTGTTGGAATTGCACGTTCAAATTCATCACCCTGTGATCTGTAATTCATCAGCTGTTGATGATTGTCATCTAAGATGAACTTTTTCATTTTCTCATTAGCGCTAATTGCCCAGTCATATCCGTATTCCGGAGCAGATAATTTTCCCCAGGCAATCTGCTGAAGGTTGTGTACCATATTTCCACTCCCGACGAATAATATTCCTTTTCTACGAAGAGCAGCAAGCTCTTTTGCAATATCATAGTGTTGACGGGGTGTCAGCTGATAATCCAGACTCATTTGAATAACAGGAACATCTGCATCCGGATAAAGATGGCTTATCACACTCCAGCATCCATGATCAAGCCCCCATGTGTTATCCAAACCGGCATCTGTTTTCTTCATCATATTCTTAGCTTCTTCGGCAAGGGCAGGGTTTCCGGGCGCCGGGTACCTGACCGCATATAACTGTTGCGGAAATCCGCCAAAATCATGAATGGTCCTCGGCTGCTGCATGGCAGTAAAGTACGTTCCCTTAGTCTCCCAATGTGCCGAGATACAAATTATTGCCTTTGGCAAGGGTATATTTTCCCCGGTCTGCCTCCACCCTTCTGTAAATTGATTATCTTCAATGGCGTTCATTGGACTGCCATGTCCAAGAAACAATAGCGGCATTATTTTTGAATTTTCCAATAATTATAGTTTTTAATTTAACAATTTCATTTTGAATATTTCCTGTAATCTCCTCTTGTTCTGCTGAAACTTACCTTTCAAATTCCAATAATGGATAAATTGTCATTATGATTCATTGTATATGAAGCTGTAGTTTTTTCACTAAAAGAGTCTGGATACACATTAAAATCAGCATTGTCTGTTTAGTCAACTCTAAATCCCTGACACCTGAAAGAAACCCATCGAAACCAGGAATAAAAATATACAGTTCAGAATTCCACCAGAGAGGCCATGTGTTAAGTGATTGAATGATGATCATTGCGCTGTGAAGAATACCGGGTCAGGAACAGATGTAATACTATAAGTTATTGACCAGCCAAAGGAAGAAAGTGATATAAAAAAACAAGGGTTCTTTATCATTTTATTGTTTGTGTGAGTGTATGACTTATTCTCAAAATTAAATAAAAATCCGGAAATATTACAACAAAATAAAGCTATAAATTCCATATGACCTGAATGAGGTCTATCTTCAGCTCTTCCTTTTGTTTATCGTACGAATGCCGCTTGGGAAGACCATGATAAATAAAAGTTTTGCTGTCTCTGAAAAATCGGTTAATTTTGCAAACTAAATCACTAACATTAATTTAATTATATTTTCACATAAACGATGTTTGAAAATTTAAGCGAGAAACTAGAAAGATCATTCAAAATACTTAAAGGCCACGGTCATATTACCGAAATAAATGTGGCTGAGACCCTGAAGGAAGTTCGTAAGGCCTTACTAGATGCTGACGTCAGCTACAAAATCGCCAAGCAGTTTGCCGATGATGTCAAAGAAAAGGCTATTGGTCAGAATGTTCTTACAGCGGTGTCTCCCGGGCAGCTCATGGTAAAAATTGTACATGACGAACTGACAATGCTGATGGGGGGACAACGTACCGATATCAACCTCAAAGGAAGTCCCGTTGTAATTTTGATCTCCGGTCTTCAGGGTTCAGGAAAAACGACATTCACTGCGAAACTTGCTGCCCATCTGAAATCGAAACGTGGCCGCAATCCACTGATGGTTGCCTGTGACATCTACCGTCCTGCCGCTATTGAACAGCTTAAGGTTTTAGGCGAGCAAAATGATATTAAAGTCTATTCTGAAGAAAACACTCATAACCCGGTTAACATTGCCAAAAATGCCATTGCATATGCAAAAGACTACGGGTTCAACACTGTGATCATCGATACCGCCGGCCGTCTTGCCATTGATGAGCAGATGATGCAGGAGATTGAAAATATCAAAAAAACTGTAAATCCTCACGAAACCCTCTTCGTGGTTGACTCTATGACAGGACAGGATGCAGTAAATACCGCTAAAACCTTCAACGACAGACTCAATTATGATGGTGTAGTACTCACCAAACTTGATGGTGATACGCGTGGCGGGGCAGCACTTACCATACGCGCTGTTGTAGACAAACCTATCAAGTTTGTCGGCCTTGGTGAAAAAATTGACGCTCTCGATGTTTTCTATCCCGAACGTATGGCGGACAGAATACTGGGTATGGGCGATATCGTTTCTCTTGTTGAAAAAGCACAGGAACAGTATGATATTGAAGAAGCCCACAAACTGCAACGCAAGATTGCCAAAAATCAGTTCAATTTTAACGATTTCCTTTCGCAGATCAATCAGATAAAAAAAATGGGTAATGTGAAGGATCTCGTCGGAATGATCCCCGGCATGGGAAAAGTGATGAAAGACATCGACCTCGATGATGATGCTTTTAAAGGGATTGAAGCTATTATTTCCTCGATGACTCCTGTGGAAAGGGAAAACCCTGATGTTCTGAACGGTTCCCGGCGAAAAAGAATTGCCGAGGGCAGCGGTACAGAAATTCAGGAGGTTAACCGGCTTGTGCGGCAATTTGATGACATGAGAAAAATGATGAAAATGATGTCTTCAAACAAGGGACGGAACATGATGAATATGATGAAAAATATAAGAAGAAATTAATACCTGAACCATGAAATTGATTGACGGAAACGCCATTGCCGAACAAATCAGGAAAGAAATAGCCGCTGAAGCGGCTTCAATCATTGACAAGGGGCTTCCTGCACCTCATCTGGCTGCTATACTTGTAGGTAATGATCCGGCAAGTATGACCTATGTTGCAAACAAAGAGAAGGACTGTAAAGCCTGTGGTTTTATATCTTCGATCTACCGCCTGGATGAAAAAACGACAGAAAAAAGCATCCTTGAATTGGTTGATTTTCTGAATAATGATCATGAAGTTGATGGTTTTATTGTTCAGTTACCTCTTCCTGCTCACATAAGGGTTAATAAAGTTATTGAGAACATCAGCCCAGCCAAAGATGTCGACGGTTTTCATCCCGTTAATCTTGGCAGAATGATGATCAACATTCCCTCCTATCTCCCGGCTACACCTTACGGCATCGTTGAGTTAATCAGGAGATACGGGATTGAAACTGAAGGACAACATTGTGTTGTCATTGGCAGGAGTAATATCGTCGGTACTCCTGTGAGTGTTTTGCTTTCGAGAAATACTAACCCTGGAAATTGCACGGTTACTTTATGCCACAGTAGAACTCAACATCTCAAAGAAATTTGTCTTCAGGCCGACATACTGATTGCAGCTATTGGGAAAAAGTGGTTTGTAACCGCAGATATGGTTAAACAGGATGCAGTGGTTATCGATGTTGGAATGCACCGCATCGAATCAGCCGAATCAAAATCCGGTTTCAGACTTACCGGGGATGTGAAATTTGACGAGGTTTCGAAAAAATGCAGTTATATCACTCCAGTACCCGGAGGTGTAGGCCCTATGACACGGATAGGTCTGCTGACCAATACACTGAAAGCTGCAAAAAAAGAAATTTACACTTAATATCCAATTTATGAAAACAAAATTTTTCATTATTCTGATGGTTTTAAGCTCTTTATGTTTGAAGACCATCCGTGTTCATGCCCAGGATAAACCCGAAATGATCGTTGAGCAGTTTTTCTACATATTTCAGAACGTCAGTTGTGATTCAGCCATCAATTATATCTTTTCAACAAATAAATGGATGGTTGTAAGCCAATCACTTGTTGATGACATTAAAAAGAACCTGAAAAGGGCAACTAGTGTCCTTGGGCCTTATTACGGATACGAAGTTATCACCAAAAAATATATCGGATCATCTTTCGTTACCATGGATTATATGCTTAAGTACGATAAGCTTCCCATTAAGTTTTCTTTTATCCTGTATAAGCCCGACAATAAATGGCAGATCCATAATGTTAACTTCACAGATAAATTCGAAAAGGATTTTGAAGACGCCCCCAATGTAAAAGCCATTCAACAGGAGAAGTAGATTATCCGGGAATATATCCTGATATTCAATCCGTTTATTTTGCCATGATATTACTTTGCTATAATGACTGAAGAAGGACCGGTATATAACGTAAATAAAGTGATCTCAGGAATAATACCCACCCTGCCCGGATAGATGATATTTCCCAGCCCTGTATTCACATAAAGGTACTGAACTTTCCCTTTTTTATGTGAAACCGAATATAACCCCGACCAATGTTTATAAATAAGTTTTACAGGACTCCAATTGATATTTTTCGTTTTTATACCAAACTGCATCCCATGGGTATGGCCTGAAAATGTGAGGTCAACATCAGGATATTTCATCGAAACCTCTTTATCCCAATGTGACGGGTCATGACTCATCAGTAATTCAGCACCCCTTCTGCTCATTCCCTGTAAGGCTTTGGACATATCTGCCCGTTTTTTAAACCTTTTCATTGAGCCCCAGTTTTCAACACCTATTAGAGTGACGGTATCTTTTCCTCTGATCAGTAACCGGTTTTCATTTCTCAGCAGCTTCCATTTAATTCTTTTATAAAAGTCTTCAAGGCCCTTCATGTTTTCCTTTTTCAGACTATCATTTCTCCAACGGTAATAATCACCGTAATCATGATTTCCAAGAATGCAGTATACACCCATCGGAGCCTGCAATTGCGAAAGAATATTCCCGAAAGGATATGCTTCATCTGACTGATAATTTACCAGGTCGCCGGTAAACAGAATAATGTCGGGATGCAATTTATTAACAATACTTACAAATTCTTCCAGTTTACTATATGAGGCCCAGTTACCAAGGTGTAAATCTGAAAACTGAACGATTTTAAATCCATCAAACCCTTTTGGCAGATCTGAAATATGTATAATTTGCTCCTTCACTCTGAATTTATAAACACCTTTAAAAACGCCTCCGGATAAAACCAAAAAGAGCAATAGTCCGAAACTGAAGCACAGTATAGCAACAGAACGCTTACGCGGCCTCATCTTAAATAGTACCGATCTGCCGGTTTTTATCCTTTTGAAAATATAAATCAAGGAAGAAAGGATAAGCCGGAATACATCAAAAAATAAAAGAAGAAGGGAAGCAATCACCTTAGACAAATAAACCATGATTATCCCACCGATAAGATAATTCCGGATGAGGTTGTTCCAGTGTGTATAATTGAATATTAAACCTGCCAAAGAAATCAGGAGTAATGATAAAAACGGCAGCCAGTAAACGGATGTCAGCAAATAGTTCTGCCATGGCTTAAATGATTTGATTTTTCTGCAGATTACTGACCACAAATAAATATCGATTAAAAACAATAAAATAAAAACAGGAAACCTGGTGACGCTTTTAGGATAAAACCTGATCAGAAAAACGGAAATAATAAATATTATTGTAAGAATACCAATGGCTTCCGCTTGTTTATTTATTTTCATAAGTTAGACTGTACCTGACAAAAGTAGTTCAATTAGCCATCATTCCATACTCTTAACAAATTTTAAGACAAAATTCTTACAATTTTTGTAGTTTTGCAAACTATAAATTCTTTACCTATGAGCAAATTCAGGATATTTATTTTATTGACTCTTTTATCAGCAGTTTCAATACATGGATTTTCAGGAAAAGGGGGATATTCCATTAAAGTCAAAATAAACGGAACCAAGGATACCGTTTGCTATCTTGCCAATTATTATGGTGATAAACAATATTTGAAAGATACAGCTTTCATAAATAAGAAGGGACTGTTTTTATTTACAGGCGATAAAGAACTTCAGGGAGGAATATACCTTATTGTTACTCAGGATAAAAACTATTTTGAAATCATTATCGATAAAGAGCAGAATTTATCCTTCGAGACCAACGCCGGCTCACTGGTGGAGAGTATGAAGGTTGAAGGTTCATCTGAAAACACAGCCTTCTATGATTACCTTAAAATGCTTGCTAAAAAGCAAAAAGAAATAAAAGTAATACAGGACTCCTTTAAACTGGCAAAGAATCATCAGGACACAGTCCGCCTGCAAGGCAGGATAAGTCCTTACAGTAAAGAAATATTTAATTACAAGACCGAGTTTCTGAAGAAATATCCCGATTATTTTATCAGCAAGGTGTTCATTGCATCAAAAGATGTGGATGTACCTGATGCTCCCTTGCTCCCTGACGGGAAGAAAGATGATAAATTCCAGTATTTTTATTTCAAGAACCATTACTGGGACAATGTAGACCTGCATGATGACCGCTTATTATTCACACCTGTTTTTCATAACAAGCTGAAACAGTTTTTCGATGATGTCGTTATTCAGATCCCTGACACTATAATTAAAGAGGCTGATAAACTCATTGACAAGGTAAAAGACAACAAAGAACTGTTCAAATATGTAGTTTGGTATATTACCAACACATATGAACGATCGAATTATATGGGGTTTGATGCGGTTTTTGTTTATATGGCTGAAAATTATTACATGAATAATAAAGCTTATTGGATAACACCATCGGTTCTTGAAAATATTACGAAAAGAGCGAACCGCCTGAAAAACATCCTTATCGGTGTCAGGGCTCCTTCATTGGCCAACCCTGACAGCAATGAACGGTGGGTTTTTATGGATACCATGTCATGCCGGTACACCATACTTCTTTTCTGGGATTCTGACTGCGGACATTGCAAGATTGAGATTCCGAAACTGAAGAAATATTATGATGAAAATAAGCTGAAATATAATTTTGAGGTATATTCCGTATGCACCGATGCCGACTTGGGACGCTGGAAAAAATATATCAGGGAAAACAATCTGAACTGGATAAATGTCACGGGCACCAAATCAAATGTGGATTATCATGATGTTTATGATATATACAGCACCCCGGTTATTTACCTGCTCGACAGAAATAAAAAGATACTTGCAAAGCGTTTAGATACCGAATCCTTAAAGAAATATCTGGAACAGGTAAACAAGGGAAAGTAAATCAGGCTGGCTGATGTTCTTTTTTTAACAGATCGTTGATTACTTTTACCGGATTAAAGGTAATCAGCGGAACCTCTACAAAAACAGAGATCCAGTCTGCCATTGAACCATTCCACAAACCTGGCAGCTCCAATGCTTTCAAGGTTCTTCCGTCTTTCGATTTGGTTGAAATAAACCCGGCATCTTCATCAATGAATTGTCTCAGATCGAAGTTATTTCCTTTATAATCAATGAAACTGCAGGCAATATCCACCGGATTAAAATGTGTCGCAGACCTAAAAATAATTTCCTGTTCTTTATCCATTAAATCAATCTGCGATGTTTCCACAACCTGTAAAGTCACTTCGCCGTTTTTCGCTTTGACCCAGAATGGCCCGCCGCCCGTGTCACCTTCATTTTTCACCATACCACACACCCTGACCGGACGGTTCAGCTTATGATAAATATAGTTTATCCTCCCCGTTTTTTCCATCCTATCAAATTCACCGTTGAAACGTATAAACAGGGTTTCCCTTGAATAATCAATGATATCAGTGAGTTCAGCATCAGACACCTTTCCGGTTTCTAAAAGCTTAAGGTATTCATTAATTTTTTTCTGAATCTCTACCAGGTAAACTCCAATTGTTTTTTTATAAATGTAAGTCGGTTCTCTTTGCCAGTCGGGAACAATATTATCGATATTTTTAATAAAAATGACATCTGCTTCCAGAACATTCAGGTTTTCAATCAGGGCGCCATGACCACCCGGACGGAATAAAAGATCGCCATCCCTTTCCCTGAATAATTCATTGTTTTCATCAACAGCAACCGTATCAGTCGAAGGTTTTTGAACTGAAAATGTAATATCGTATCTGACACCAAAACGCTGTTCATACTTCCCTTTTATTTCACTGATATGTGAATTAAATTCATCAGCGTGCTCTGGAGAAATTGTAAAATGAATCTTTACAATGCTATTGCTGTCTTTGGCATAAACAGCACCTTCAATCAGATGTTCTTCAGCAGCCGTTCTTGCCCCGTCAGGATAATCATGGAATTGAATAAGTGCTTTAGGCAGAGAGCCGTAATTCAGGCCATCCTCGTCGAGCACAAATGATATGAGCGTATTGTAATCATGCCTGGCTATACACCCATCCGGATCCATCTCATTGACCTCCATTTTCTTCCTGAGCTCATTGTAAAAAGCAAAGTCTTTAATACGATCAATAAACCAAAAGACTGAATCTTCGTTTTTATCATTATTAAAATTCTCCAAATCCTTTTCAGTACTCCTGTATTTTTCTCTGAATGCATACAAAGATTTAAACATTCGTGAAGCTGCACCGGAAGCAGGAACGAATTTCACTATCCGTTTTCCATACATAATTTCCTGGTAATGATCCGAGGCAAATTTCACTTCGTCATCATTAAACCTTTTGATACCATCAGGTACACTTGCAGGTGCAACAAGTTTCAAACCGAAAAACCCTTTGCGGAAGCTTTCAAGTTGCTTTTCAATGGCTGAAACAGCTATTCCCTTTGATATTATTTGCCTGATGTCTTTATCTGATAACATGCAATATTTTTATTCTGAAATTGTCAAACTCTTCAATGCCAATATTTGAACTAATCCCTCTTCTCACTAAAGCGTTCATCATTATATGTATTCATCACTCTAACATAGAAATCCCTGAGAAGCTTCATCTGAATTAAAAAAACAGCGTCAGCGATTAATAAAACAATGATCTTCATACTTTGGTATTTAATCATTGCAAGTACAAGAAATACCAGTACAATAGCCAAAAGCAGAAGGGCAAGCTCTACCACAGGTTTATTAAAATGCGCCTGATCATAGGCAACATCTTCTTTTGCCCTTCTTCCTTTTCTGTCAGTTGAAACAATTTTCATCATTTCATTTTCAATATCCGAAAAATTATAAAATTCCAGATCGCTAATGTTTATTTTTGTCCCTGAACGTGAATATATTGACATTTGCCTGAAATTCAAAATAGCAAACCTTAAATTATCCCAGCTAAGCCTGTTCACACTGTTTTTGTTAACTGACCTATACCTGAACTGAAACGGATAAATAATGATGATACTCAGGTTAGTAGTCACAAAGATTTTGAATTTTAATACAGCAATTAATACGCTTACTGCAAATACAACAACCAGTGAATAAAAAATGAATAAGTGCTCAGTATCAAGTGTATGATAATCTTTTAAAAGTTTAAGAGCTTCATAGGCTACAGATACAATTAAAAGTAAAAACAGCAACAATGTCAGAAAGTTATTTTTATATATTTTCATAGAGTGACTGGCTTTTCAGCAAAAATAGTGAAATGTTTAAAGGTAATGAATGCCCACTATCATTTTTTTCTACTGCCTTATCCTAAAAAGCCAATATAAAGTACACTATTGAATAAAAAAGGAAGATGCTTTAATACTTTCGAAGGATAATACAACAGGAAAAGAGAAATTAATCCAATTGTTCGCTTCTCTTTTTCTTTTTTATCTGTTTTGAAATAACGACAATAAAAATACTGTTGAGAATTATCGAAACTACAACCAGCACATGAGATATAATTGCTGCAATTTCTCCACTATTGATTTCTTTGATCAGAAAATTCCCCATCAGCGAGAGGAAACCTAAAGCGAACAATAACATAGGTTCCTTGAAAACACCATTAATATTTCCAGCTTTAAAATTCTTTACAGCCAGCATCGCGATCAGAACAAGGAAAATGGCCATGATGACAATAATAATTGCAGTTGTAAAAGCACCTGC
>Ga0209083_1002899_pt1 | contig 15287 bp, 15 predicted proteins | sample AM7aDNAmetaG_FD_184132 | JGI IMG/M metagenome (GOLD analysis project Ga0209083, IMG submission 184132) | Freshwater microbial communities from Finland to study Microbial Dark Matter (Phase II) - AM7a DNA metaG (SPAdes) (version 3) | ecosystem: Environmental > Aquatic > Freshwater > Lake ...
TGGGCAGCAACACCAACCCAAAGCAGATGGCTATGAACACGTTCAAGTTCACCTATGAGTGTCCTGATATATTTTGCACGTTTGGGAATTTCAAGCTGTGCCACTTCTTCAGCTGCAGTTATAAAAGCTGTCGTATGGGAGTGGGAACATATACCGCATACTCTTTCAAGCAAATAAAGACATTGAATGTAGGATCTTTCTTCACAAGCCTTTTCAATTCCCCTGTGGTTATATCCAAGTGTAACATTACTTGCTGCAACCCTTTCACCTTCAAGGTAAAGAGTAAAGCTTTCGGGCTCTTTTAAAGCGGGGTGCTGAGGTCCTAACGGAATTATAACTCTTTTTGACATATTATTCCTCCACTTTATTGGGTTGATCTGCATTTTTTGGTTTCCAGTCTTTTCTCAGAGGATATTCCCCCTCAGGCCAGTCTTCCGGCAGAGGATAATGTCTTCCGGCAGGCAAACCTTCAACTTTAACGCCAAACATATCTTCAAGTTCCCTTTCATAATAGATCGCCCCTTTATATACTTCTAATACTGATTTAATCACAGGGTCTGTCTTTGGGGCAAATATTTTGACACTTAATAAAATACCTTCAAAATTGGATACGGGATAAATAAATTCAAAATTTTCTACTGAATCCAGACCTGTAATTGTACTTAGAAAATCAAATTTGTGGACCGAATAAAGATATTTAAACACATCCAGTACATTGTCTCTATCCACTTCAACTGTAATACGCCTGGCTCTTACAATGACAAACTTTTCACTTAAGAATGGAAATTTCTGTGTCAGTTCAGCTACAAGATTCTCTTCTTTACTCATAATTAACTACTTATTTTTTCAGACTGCTTACTAATTTAACAACACCATCTATAATCGCTTCAGGCCTGGCAGCGCAGCCAGGAATGTAGGCAGAAACAGGTATCACAGCGTCAATACCGCCCTCTATACAGTAGCAACCTCTGAATACTCCGCCTGAACATGCGCAGGTACCGACAGCAACAACAAATTTTGGTTCGGCCATCTGTTCATAAATGCGTTTAAGCCTTTCCCTGCTCTGTTTTGTTACTGCACCGGTACATACTAAAACATCTGCATGGCGTGGGACAGCTTTGAGAAGTACACCAAATCTTTCAAGATCATATCTGGGAGTCAAAGCAGCAAGTGTTTCAATATCGCAGGCATTACATGACCCTGAATTGTAATGTAAAATCCATGGTGATTTTATCCGCGCCCAATTAACAACTTTATCTAGAACCATTTCCTCAATTTTTAATTATTTTTTTCAATTTTGGCAGATTATTTCCTGAATAAAATCAATAATGCCAGCAGGGCTGCAAAAATATAAACAAACGAAAGCGGCGACACTTCCTTAGGTACAGTTGCAACAATTAACACTACGACGTGCATTATTGTAAAGAAGAACGCAAAAGGGAAAAACTGCCTGTAGTCAGGCTGAGCCTTGTGAGATTTTACATCCTCACCACTGGCGTATGCTTCGCCTTTGCCAACAGATGCAGTGCCCTTGGGGGCCATACTTTTGGAGATAAAACCAAGCAGGATGAATACCAATAGTAAGAGGATAAATGCAATAGGTGGGGAAAGAAGTATATCTTTCATTTTTTGAACTCCTTATTCTTTATTTCTGAATATTTTTCTGACATCTACTGAATCATTAATATTGAATATATTAATGATAATTCCTGCCGCCACGGCCAGTATAACAACTTCGATTATTATTAATGTAATCACCATACTCTGTGCAGTTGACATTTGCCCGCTTACCTGACCGGCATAAATCAGGACAAGTGTAATACCTTTTGTAAGTATCTCAAGGGCTATGAGTATACGGATCAAATTTCGTGTAGTAATCAGGCAATAAAAACCGATAATGTACAACAAAACTATTGTCAGGAAAATTATGGATAACATATCTTAGTTTTTTGATCGTTCCTTAATAAGAATTACTACTCCAAATACCCCGGCCAGTATAACAACAATTTGCCCGGCTATATCTAAATTTCTTTCGTGCCAAAGGGTATTTTGTACAGTATTTTCAGAAACAGCTGGTATAACAGTTGTAAAGTTTAAACCAGGTTTGGTAATAAAAATAATACCAATGACTACCGCAATAATTATTGGCAAATAAATATATCTGCCCAGTCTTTTCTTGTTTTTTCCGGGTTCTGGTGTTGGATCATCGGTAAGGCTTATGGTACTTGCGAAAATGGCGGTAACCAATCCTGCACATACAGATAATTCAAAAACAGCTGCCAGAGGTGCACCCATTAAAAACATAATTACGGTTAGAATTGCACTGACTAATGCAAGTGCAATGACAGCTTTAAGTGTATTTTTGATCATTACTGTAAGCAATGATGAAAATACCAATAAACCTAGGAGAATATACAAAACTGTGTTGTTCATATCATATAATTAATTCTATAACAATCCTTTAATTTTAAAGAAATTCAATACAAACGGGAATGCAATACCAATCAGTACAGTAATAATAGCAAGAATCAGCGATGCAATTATAAAACCTCTGTTTGCTTCTTTTGTATTCTCGAATTCTGCCGATGGTTTTCCAAAGAATACTTTTCTCTGAAGTATCAGAAAATACGTTAAGGTGAGGATACTTGCAAGAAGGGCAATCACTGCATAAGGTATATATCCGACCTGCCATAATGCTACGATAATAAGAACTTTGCTCCAGAAACCTGAAAGAGGTGGAATCCCTGCTGTCGATAAAAATGCTATGACTGATGTTCCTGCAGTTATTCTCATTTTTCCACCCAGTCCCTGAAGTTTATCAAGTTCTTTATAGCCTGTCTGTGCTTCAACGGCCGACGCATTAACAAACAACAGAGATTTGAAAGTTGCATGGTTGAAGAAATGCAGAAAAGCTCCCAGGAAACCAAGCGGAGTCCCGCAGGCGGCACCAACGATAATATACCCGATCTGGCTGATACTTGAATAAGCAAGCATTTTCTTAAATTCATTCTGTGTTATAGCCAGTAAGGCACCGGCAACAATAGAAATGATGCCGAGGAATGCAAATACTTCTTTGATAAGGGTAATGTGTGGGAATACATCCATTAATAAACGAAGAATAGCATAAACGCCTCCTGCTTTGGTGACAATACCGGCAAGAAGAATTGAAACAGAAGCACCTGAACCGGAATATGCATCGGGAACCCACATGTGAAAAGGAACAAGTCCTGCTTTGATTGATAATCCGGTTACAAGGAATATGATGGCCAAGATAATTTGAGTGGGTACTGTAGCGGTTCCCTTTAAAAGTGCTCCAAGTGCGCTATAGCTTAAAGTTCCGTAGGTCATGAACAGTATGGCCACTGCACTGAGAATCATTACTGTGGCAATGCTTGACATTAACAGGTACTTAAATGAACCGTTAAGCGCCATCAATTCTTTTTTCTTCGCAATTAAAATAAAGGAAGCAACAGAAGTTACTTCAAGAAAAACATATAATGAGAAAATATCTGTAACCATTATAGTTCCATTCATCCCAATCATAATGATCAGAATAAGCTGTGAAAAGTTGAAAATTTCAGCATGATCAGAATGTCTCCTGATAATAAGAGAAATGAATGCAATCAGGCCAATAGTAAAAAGGACTATTGCACCATATAAGTCAATGGAAAGGTGAACAAAGTACTTAATTTCAATGGCTGAAAAAAAGTTTCCTGCTATCTTGAAAATTACCGTACAAGACAGAAACATCTGAAGCAGAGTAATGAGTATGCCTGCTCCATAGGCCAGTTTTTTTACTTTCTGTGTATAAAACAGATTAAGAAGTAAAATTGCAATAAAGGGTATTAATACAAATAATGTTGGCATTTTTATTTCTCTTTACATTAAAATCATTATCGTTGCTATAATAATCACAATTCCTATTAAGGACCAGCTTACTGAAGCTGAGAAATTACCGGAATAAGCTTTTTTCAAAATTTTTGACAAGGAGGTCACCACCCAAACACAAAATGTGTCGTAAAACCAGTCGATGGCTCTGTCAATAGCATATAAGGCTTTAGAAAGTATGTTGACAAAGAACCTCCCGATATCATAGGGATCGAAATATCTTAGTTCAGCCCAGTTATACATTTGGTGAAGCCCAGGAGCATAATGAATATGATCTACTGCACCCAACCCTCTCTTTGTTTTTGAAACACCATAAAGGTGATTGGCAAAGGCAAGTAAAAGAACAATGATTGAAACTGCTACCAGTATCCAACTGTGAGGTAAGCCGGAATAGCTGAGGCCTGCCATTCTTTCTCCGAGAACAGGCTGAATAAGATGATTGAGAGGCAGCGGGTTGTATACTCCAAAAAGAATACATAATGAAGCAATAACGATCATTGGGATAAGCATCGGCCAGCTGGCTTCTTTTACATGGCTGATGTCTTTTTCAGGCTTTCCAAGGAATGCAGAATGACCTAATTTCAGGAACGAAGCTGCCGTAAGGAATGCACCAAGTAAAGCTGCAAGATAAAATATTGTTCCTGATTCGAGTGCACCATCAAAAATCAATTCTTTGGAGAAGAAACCATTGAGTGGTGGAACACCTGAGATGGCTGCGGCTGCTATGATGAAGCAGGTAAATGTAACGGGCATCTTCCTTCCCAACCCTCCTAATACCTCAAGATTAGTTGTCCCGGCTTGTTTTTCAACAGAACCACCTGTAAGGAACAAGCAACTTTTATACATGGCATGGTTAATCATATGGAACAAACCACCAATAATACCTATAGGTAATGCAGTTCCAATTCCTAGTATCATATAACCAACCTGGCTGATAGCGTGATATGATAGAAGTTTTTTAAAATCTTTCTGAATGAGAGCCATCATAACTGCAAGGAGGATAGTAACAGCTCCGACAGACATCATAAGAATACTCACAGATGAACCCGGTACAAACTGAAACAAATTGAGGCTGATCCTTGCCAGGAAGTATATACCCAATAGTTTTTCAAGTGCTGCAGGCAGAAATGCCATGAATGGAAGCGGGGCATCAAGAGCAGCATCCGGAATCCAGCTGTGAAACGGCATCGATCCGGCTTTTGCAATCGCACCAATCATTACGAGGATAAATGCAAAGCTTCCCCAATGATTCATAGGTAGATTGATCTGATTCATTTCAAAGGTGCCTGCCTGCCACCCGACGATTAAAATACCTAAAGTCATTAACAGATCAGAAACTCCTACGATAATAAGCGCTTTTACTGCTGTGGAAAATGAATTTTTACCACCCGTAAGGATGAGTACAAATGTTGTAGCCAATAAACCTTCCCAGAAGAAAAGCATGAGCAGCAGGTTATTAGCCAGAACTGCACCATTAACCATAGCAACTGTAATGAGAAGGAAGGCATAAAATTGCTTCAGGTTTTGTCTTCCTTTCATAAAGGCTAAGGAATATAAAACTATCAGGAAGGAAAATCCAGCGGAGGCAAGCAAAATAAAACTGCTGAACTGGTAAAGTCTGAAAGAGAAGTTAAGGCCAAATCCAACCCATGGTATTGAAAAAGATACATCTTTACCGAATAATGCTATGGTTATTATTAAATTAATAGTGACTCCGGCAAAGCTCACAAGGCTTTTGATCCAGTAATCTTTTTTAGGAAGTACAAACACCAGTAATGCTGTGATAACTGGTATAATAACCGGGTAAAAAAGAGAGGTTTCCAAAGAATTAAGTCCAAACATAATATTTTCTTACTCCTTTAATTTAAAGATATCATACTCATCTGATGTACAACCGAATTTACAAAATTTGCAGGGTAGTAAATAAACAGGCCACCCAGTATTGACAGAACGGCGAGCACAACGACGCTGAAAACCATGGTAAAAGAACCTTCTTTAATCTCAGGAAATTTGTTTTCACCAAAGAAAACTTTAATGAATAGTCTGAGCATATATATCATTGTAAATACCGCACCAACAATAAACGTTAATGCTATCAATGGCTCATTGGCAATTACAGCGCCATTAATAACCATCATTTTACTGAAGAAGCCTCCAAGTGGTGGTATGCCCATTACCGAAAATGCACAAATTGCAAAAGCGATTGCTGTAACAGGCATTGTTGTTATTAAACCACCTAATTTTCTGATATCTTTTGTATGCGTATTCTGTTCAATGATACCGGCACAGAGGAAAAGGCCTCCTTTTGCAAGTCCGTGCATAAGAATATATAATATGGCACCTGCAGCACCCACAACAGTTCCAGTAGCCAAACCAAGAAAAATAAATGCTATCTGGCTCACAGTGGAATAAGCAATGATTCGTTTAATATCGGTCTCAATTATTGCGGCCCCGGCTGAAACAAGTGCACTTGCACCTACGATAACAGGAATTACAGTATGCCAAATTTCATCTATATTGAAAGTTATCAGGAACAGGCGTGCAAATACATACACACCTATTTTAACCAGTACTGCTGCATGGAGCAGTGATGTAACCGGCGAAGGTGCAACACCGGCATCAGGGAGCCAGGTGTGCAATGGTAAAGTGGCAGATTTTGAGAATATTCCAACAAGGATCAGGAATACAGCCAGATTTGATATATGGGTTCCTCTTAAAGCTACCAGGTTAAATGTTCCTGTCTGGGAATAAATCATGATAAAGCCTATCAGCATTAAAAGCGCTCCAAAAACGGTTACAAGAAATGCCTTATCCGCTTTCCTGACAATATCTTTATCCCTGTAAAATCCGATTAATCTCCAGCTGCATATACCTGATATTTCCCAAAAAACGTACAGAAAGATCAGGTTAGTCGTATAAACAATCCCCATCATAGAGCCAATAAAAAGTACTACCATCAAGTAATATTCATTTTGGTTTTTATAATGATCAATGTAGCCGAAAGAATAGAAAATAATAATGGCACATATAAATGCTGATGTAATAGCCATAAAAACAGCAAGCCCGTCCCCCAGAAAACCGAAATTGAAATTCATAGGGAATTCAACATTAAACTGCAGTGGTGAACCGCTAATGGAACTTGGCAGAGCTACAAATGATAAAATAACGGATGTTGCTACCAAAACAAGTGCAGCAATATTCCTGAATTTTCTTGAGATAGAACCAAGAAAAGGAAGTAGAAAAGCCCCGGCCAAAGGGGCGAAAATAATAAAGCACAAAATCAGTTTAGCATTCATGTAATTATATAATAATTTGCAGAATAAATAAGATTCTTAAATACCAGATAATATTTTTTTAATAGTTGCGAAACACTTACCTGATCTATATAAGATACTTAGCCATCAAAAAATAAAAAAAACTATTTCAAAATGTTGATGTTTTGGGGCAACAAAAGGTCGAAGTTTTGAAGCTGCAAAATTAGTAAAGTTTTATTTATAAAAATTTATTTATGAATTTTTTTATTTGAAAAAAATGAATGACGTCAGCGCACAGCAGCAGTGGCTGTCATCAGATGAATATTTTGCTGAATATGAAAATACGACATTGCAGACGGACAGCCTGTTAGCAGTTTATTATTTTATGTTGATGTAAATATTAATTTGTTTATTCTATGGCTTCAATCTTGTGCAATTGCCACTTCTGCAAATCGTTGCCCCCCCCTGCAGATGGTTATTGAAGGTAGGGGAGGCTTCAATTAAAAAATCTCATTGGCTCGCTCATATAATCTTGATTTGCATTTCGGACAGTGCCGGCAAGCTTTCATGCTCTTTAACCAAAAAAGCGACGCATCGCGCAGCTTTTATCTGGCGGAGAGAGGGGGATTCGAACCCCCGGTCCACTGTAAGGCGGACAACGGTTTTCGAGACCGCCGCATTCGACCGCTCTGCCATCTCTCCCTGTCTTTAAAAAAAAATGTCGTTTTATTTGCTTAATCTGAGGTTCAATGAATACCTGAACAGCTACTCTAACCTAAAAAAAGCTTTACTTTATCCTGATTTAATGTTTCCATTTCAGGTTATTCAGGATAAATTTTAAAATAAAGAACGACGTTTCGATGGCAAAGATATAAACTTTATTTTACTTTTTTCTTCTGAAATCTCCAGACCTCATTGGTAGAATATATATAATGTGAACATTCTATTATAAATCTGTTTTTTTTATAGAAGGAATTCAGGTTTATGAATGCATTGCATTTGAATGCTTTTAATAAATTTAAGGTCTTATTTATCTGAAGATTTCCATATTTTATTTGAATAGGAGTTAGCAATGGAAGATTATTTCGCTATAAAACAAATTTTTACATTTAATTCAGTAGTTTTTTATACTTTTGTAACTGACTGCATTTCATCAGAAGTTTAACATTAAAATTATAAAATGGCCAAATCACAAGAAACATATAGTAAGAAAGAAAAAGAGAATAAAAAAATAAAAAAAAGAAAAGAAAAAGAAGAGCGTAAACAAGAGCGGAAAGCCAATAATAATAAAGGTAAGAGTTTTGAAGAAATGTTAGCCTATGTGGATGAAAATGGAAATGTTTCGTCTACTCCTCCCGATCCACTGAAAAAGAAAGTGATCAACCTCGAAGATATACAACTGGGCGCCCGTAAAATTGAGCCTGTTGACCCTGCAGATCTTATCAGAAAAGGAATAGTAAGTTTTTATAATGAAGATAAAGGATACGGCTTTATCAGAGACGAAAAATCACAGGAAAGTGTTTTCTTCCATGTGAATGGAATACTCACGCCTGTTAAAGAGAGGGATAAGGTTACTTTTGAAGTCGAGATGGGGCAAAAAGGACTTAATGCCACCAAGGTTACTGTAATTGCTTAAGATACATTCCTGTCGGAAAAGCAAATTCCACAGCAATTCTGCGAAGTAAATAAAGAACTATTCACATTAATGACAAAAGCCACATAAGGCTTGGTTTTTTGTCACGTATATTCAGTGAAATTTCGCACCTGAGGTAAATTATTCGCTCTGGAAAAGGTTTCATAAAAAAAAGTAAAACGCATTGCTTCATTAATAAAACTCTATGCATTGCAAACTATGCCTTCATGCGGGCAGGTTTTTTAAACTAAAAAAAGCCACGCAAAGCGCAGCTTTTCTATCTGGCGGAGAGAGAGGCTCTCTCACCTATACTATTTTAGGTTAAACTTTCTTATATCAAATGTACTCATAAACCATTACTATTAAATGTTTGTAAGAATTTTGATATAATTGAAATAAATTTGCATTTCATTAGATTATACTGAAAAATGTATGTAATTTTGTATGTAAATATTAAAAGATGAAAATAAAAAGTAATGTAAAATTCAGAATTGAACAAAGAAAAAATAAGGAAACTGGCAAACCAATTACTGAAAATGTTCCTATAATTTTAGACTTCACCTATGAAGGGAGACGACTTTTACATTATACCGGATACCGTATTGATGCTGAAAAATGGGACGAAGCAACTCAATCTGTAAAAAGAAATTCATTTAATAAGGCAGGAGATGGAGCCTCTACTATTAACAATCATTTGGTAGAACTCAGGGCAACCATTACAAGAGTTTATCAGGAAGCGAAAATAATGAATAAGCGACCAAGTATTCAATACGTGCGTGACCAGTTGAAAAAAAGGATAAATGAGGAAGAGTACATACAGAAGTCATTCTTTGATGTGTTCAATGAATTTATTGAAACCGAAAGCAAAAAGAATAATTGGACAAAAGGAACAATAACAAAGCTTACAACCAATTACAGACATCTACAGGATTTCCAAAAACGAAACCATTTCAGGATTGAGTTTGACAGCATTGATGATAATTTTTTCTTACAATATGTAGATTTTCAGAGAGATGTACTCGGCCACAGAAATACCACTATTAAGAAAAATTTATATATTTTTAAACACTAATGTCCGATAAAAATAGTAAAATTATTTTTAATAAACGCAATACATTAATAATCAATACTTAAAATTCAAGATTAATTCAAATTTAGAAAGTAAGCCCCCTAAAATAATGTTAGTTGGTGCAATGATAGGTATGATTTCTGCCAATCCTTATCAGGATTTTCCAAGAAACTCATTAAATGAATGTAATTAAACAGGTGTATTTTGCAGAAGCTCACAAGATTTGAGAAAGCCCAGCTTCTTTTCAATTGTTTTTGAATCACCGTCATGAGCAAATTGGCAATCAATGCACAGAATATTTGGATTTTAATTGCATTTTCGTTGTCTCCGAGAAAATATTTCAAGGGAAAGTTTTGTTTTAATTGCTTGAATAACAGCTCGATTTGCCATCGCAGTTTATATATGGCAGCTATCAAGTCAGCTCGCATTTCAAATAAGTTTGTCAAAAATTCAAATTCTCTTTTAAGGATCCTGTCGTAAAACCTTACTTTTCTTACTTTAAGTGTACTTGTGCTACTTCCCTCTTTGACGGTAAGCATAATAATTTGATCTTCAATGACACCGGAATGAATGTGTTCTCCAATTGGATTATTACACAGCAACTCTGAAACGGCATTGTCTTTAATTCTGGTAACAAAACCAGTTTGATTGTCGCTGAATTTTTTAAATGCTTTATAATCGTTATATCCCTTATCAAATACATATATGGTGTTGTCATCAAGCTTCAGTTTGCTTAATAAAACATGATCGTTAGTTGCTGAGTGAGAGAACCAAATCATCTTGGGGATTGTTTCGTCCACGTTTATGACAGTATGAACCTTTATGCCTCCTTTTCTTTTCCCACTCTTTGGTTTTCTGCCAACGCACTTTAAAATATCCTTAAAAAGGCTTATAGTGGTGCTGTCAAATATTTCTATTTGCTTATTTATCACATCTTTAATGCGGCTGTCCGATAAATAGCGTCCATATTTCAAAAGCAGCTTGTTATAAATTAATCCGAATACATCTGATTCCCGCCGGATATTTGCATCAGCGAGTGTGCTCTTTCTTGGAATATGCTCTAACTGAAAATGTTTAGTTTTTCCAGATAACCCAAGCATTGCACCGGATACCTCGCGCAATGAACAGCACTTTGCAAATACACAAAACAGCATGCTTACCAGATGGTCTTTTGTTTTAAACTTCTTAATGTAGTAGTCAGATTTATATGTTTTTGCGGATTCTGAAATAATTTTTGAATCAATTAAAGAAATCAGCTGTCCGAAAACGGATTGTCCAAAAAAATATGTACTTTTATCCATTGTAGATTAGTTTTAGCGAACCAAAACTACAAAATATAAGAAGCCGGGCTTATGCTTCGGCTTCTTTAAATTTTTTTATCGGACAACAATGTAACCGAATATAAAACAATCGGGCATTCATGATGTTTATTGCAATGAGATAACAAATAACACAATATTATGGCAACTATGGAAATTGTTTTTGAAAGCGGTAAAAAAGTAAATGCTTCTTACAACGGGTTTACTATTAAAACTGACCAGTCTGTTCACGCGGGTGGTGAAGGTACGGCACCGGAACCATTTGCTCTTTTTTTGGCTTCACTGGGCACTTGTGCAGGTATATATGTTAAATCGTTCTGCGACCAGAGAGATATCTCTACTGAAAAAATAAAGTTGCATCAGTATATGGAGTTTGATCCTGTAAAAAAAATCATGGGGAAAATTGATATTGAGATCAATGTGCCCGATTCCTTTCCTGACAAATATGAAAGTGCCGTTATTAATGCTGCCAGCCTGTGTCTTGTTAAAAGACATCTGAGCAATGATATTGCTTTTAATGTATATGTAAAAAGAAGTTAAAAAAGAATTACCGCTTACGCTTTTAAGCTACAATTTACTTTCCTGTATAAATTTCAAAAGTAAGCTCTGCTCCTATACCACCATATGACATGCTGGCTATCATAGCGTATTTATTTAATTGTGTCAGAGGGAGAGTCATTGCTCCTGAACCATCGAACTTTACAACTGAAAATGATGAAGCATCACTTGCAAGGGTCCAGAATCCGCTGCCAAGCGAAAGAAAGCTGCCGCCACTGCTCAGGTTGGAATACGTACCATTGGATCTGAAAGTGAGAATAAATTCAGGTACAGTGGTAATTAATGCATTTGGAATTGTAATATAAGGAGTAACAATGGTTGTCACTTTCCATGATCTGATTGTATCAGTTGACAAAACTGCTTCTTTTGTTGTCAATGGCTTTATTTGAACTGTAATGACTTTTACCCTGGATGTATCTAAAGCAGAGTCGAGTTTGATCTGAGTGAATGAATTGTACTTTTTTGCATAATTGATCCAGAAATAATAAATCTTCGGATTCAGTTTTTTGAAATTTGCATTACCCAGACTATCGGTAAGAACCGGACCGGCAACCAGACCAGAATCACCCGCATAAGCTTCAGGCGTAAGGTAGAGAGATACTTCAGCCCCTGAAACTACCTGATTGTTTTCATTGATAACATGCAGTGTAAGCATGGTTTTGCTGACAACGACATGATGCGTTGTATCATTTGGATTAGTAGTGTGTCTGTTTATAACATCCACATTATCATCTTTAATACACGACCATAACATTACTATCGCTGTGATAAATATAGAAATTTTTATAATTGATCTCATTTTCAAATGAATTTATATTGATTATTCAAAAATATGTTTTTTTTCAATTGAAAGAACATTTATTTTTATTATACATCATTTTATAATAATAATTGAATTAATCTTGACATGCTGTTAGAAATTTTTGTTAATTTGTGTATCAAATTGGAATTTCTATTAATCAATTTAAAGGGTAATTTATGAAAACTCTCAAACTTTTTTGTTTTTTCTCTCTTTTGTTCATGTCGAAATGGCTAAATGCACAGGATTTTTTGCCTTTTGTAAACAACAACTTTGCCGGTATCAATGCCGTGACATTACAACCTGCAGCTATTGCGGACAGCCGGTTTAAAGTGGACATCAACCTCATTGCAGTCAGTGCAAATTTCAACAACAACTGGGTTGGAATTGAAAGGTATTCCATTTTTAACCCCAAATCATTTGATACCGATAAGTTTAAGGATAATCCCGATCTGACATTTAAATGGGGTGGCAAAGATAAATCAGCTATCATCAATCTCCAGGTGATGGGGCCCAGCTTCATGGTTACGCTCACCCCGAGAGATGCTATCGGTTTCACATCACGATTGCGCTCAATTATAAATATTGATCATGTTTCTGAAGACATGGCAATGATTGCCTACGATGCATCCGATGCAAACCCTCTGTATCACAGGATGTTGAAGGGCTCAAATCTGAGCATACAGCAAAGTGCCTGGGCAGAATACGGATTAACCTATGCCAGGCTGCTCATTGATAAAAAGAAACATGCCCTTAAAGCCGGAATAACCATTAAACTGGTTCAGGGGTTAATGGCTTCCTATGTTTACGGAAAAGACATTAATTACCGTATTGATGACCATTATCCATTCACAACTCCTACCCCTCACAATGCCACTGCGATAACTGTTGAAAATTCCATGTTCCGATATGGTATGTCTGATAACCTGAATTTTTATGGCGGTGATAATAACTACAGACCCTCCTACACCTTTATTGCTAATCCGACCGTCGGATTCGATTTTGGCGTTGTTTATGAATTCCGTCCTAAATATGAAAAATACAAATACGACATGGATGGAAAAACCAATTTGTGGAGAAGAAACAAAGAAAAATATCTTCTGAAAGTCGGCATTTCTGTTCTCGATATTGGCAGATCAAGATATAAAAAGTCACTGAACAGCCAAGACTTCGTTGCCAACGTCAATCTATGGGATACCAAGCAATTAGAAATCAACAGTATCCAGGATATAAATGACACCCTGATGAACCGTTTCGGTGCTGCTTCAACCGATAATTATTTCAACATGAACCTGCCGACGGCAATAACTGCTCAGGTAGATCTGAGAATAGTCGAAGGTCTTTATATTAATTTCACTCCTTTTATAGCTCTCAATCAAAAATTCTCAGATGCAAACCGCGTCCATCTATTAAGCAACTACAGCCTGACACCAAGATATGATATTAATTGGTTTGGTATAGCAATCCCTTTGCAGATAAATCAGTATAACCAGTTCAATGTAGGTCTGGGCTTGCGTTTAGGCCCGCTATGGATAGGATCGAATGATATTTTCAGTTCATTGACATTTAACAACTATCGTTTTGGAGCTGATATTCAGTTTGCCTTAAAGATCCCAATCCCATACGGAAAGGTTAAAGACTTTGATCATGATGGTGTTTCTGATAAAATGGACAAATGTCCGAAGGTTCCCGGGCTATGGAAATTCAAGGGTTGCCCTGATACAGATAACGATGGTATTCCGGATTCTGAAGACGAATGTATCACAGAACCCGGCTCCGTAGAAATGCATGGTTGTCCTGACAGGGATGGAGACGGTATCATCGATAAGAAAGATTCCTGCCCAGATGAAAAGGGACTTCCCCAGTTCTTTGGTTGCCCAGACAGGGATGGTGACGGTATTCCTGACAAATATGACGAATGCCCTGATGATAAAGGCATAGCCAAATTCAAAGGTTGTCCGGATACTGATAATGACGGTATCCCTGATAAATTTGACGAATGTCCGAGAGATTCCGGTCTGGTTGTGTTCCATGGTTGCCCTGATACCGATGGTGATGGTGTACCCGATAAAGATGACCTCTGCCCGACTATACCCGGCCCGATAGACAACAAAGGCTGTCCTCTCACTGACACTGACAAAGACGGCATTCCTGATAAATTTGACGAATGTCCTACGATCCCGGGTATCGCAGCATTTAAAGGCTGCCCGGATACTGACGGCGACGGTATTCCTGATAAAGATGACGAATGCCCGACCATACCCGGTCTGGCTGCATTCAAAGGATGTCCCGACACGGATGGTGACGGAATTCCTGACAATATCGACCATTGTCCCACTGTACCCGGAGTACCCGAAAATTATGGTTGCCCGCCACTAAAAAAAGAGGATCAGGAAGTTGTGAACACAGCTTTCGATAACCTTGAATTCCAGACAGGGAAAGCCATTATTAAAGCATCTTCATTCGCAGGTCTTGATAAACTTGCCGGTCTGCTCAAGAAAAAAGCTGACTGGAGACTTCTTCTCTCCGGACATACAGACAACGTTGGAGGTGATGAAAAGAATATGACACTGTCAAAAACAAGAGCTAATGCAGTGAAATCATACCTGATCAAGCAAGGTGTTCCCGAATCCAAGATAAAAACAGAATGGTTTGGTTCCAAGAAGCCCATTGCAGATAATACAACAGAAGAAGGACGTCAGAAGAACCGGAGGGTCGAAATGACCATCATGTTTGATGATAAATAAATAAATAAATAAACAGTCTA
>Ga0209083_1002909_pt1 | contig 15256 bp, 14 predicted proteins | sample AM7aDNAmetaG_FD_184132 | JGI IMG/M metagenome (GOLD analysis project Ga0209083, IMG submission 184132) | Freshwater microbial communities from Finland to study Microbial Dark Matter (Phase II) - AM7a DNA metaG (SPAdes) (version 3) | ecosystem: Environmental > Aquatic > Freshwater > Lake ...
AACAGTATAAACAGCAGTATGAATTCCCCGACAAGGGGAACAAAAGTGATGAATATCCACCAGCCGCTGCGGCCGGTGTCGTGCAGGCGGCGCACTACCACAGCCCAGCTTGGGATGATGATTAACAGGCCGTAGAGGCCCAAAACTAACATGATCGGCGAAAAGGATGAACTGCCGCTGGCCAATCTGATGTAATAGAAGATATATATCGCACTGAATATCACGCTGTTGATGAGGGCAAAAGTCCAGTATTCCCTGCGCCGCGCGCGTCCGCTGAAGGTAGCGTATTTTCTTAATACATCCAGGTACCAGTGCATATCAGCCTCCTTTTGAGAACCAGATTAATCGGTCTGTCCGTATTTAGTTAATAATTGTCATACCACTGCTGGTTTTTCCTTAGCGTATCGAAGATGGCCAGCACCCAGAAAGCCATCGGAAGGCCGTAGCTCAAACCGATAAGCAGATTATCAGGCAGCCAGGAAACATCGGAGACGTAGAATACCATAAATATAGTTACAATCAGGATGGGTAAACCGCTCAATACAAACGCCAGCCAGAATTTCCAGCCGTCGCGTTTGTAGGTATACAGCCAGGTCCAGTAAAACAAGAACACTGCGAGGAGTACAGAAACGGTTTTGCTTTTACGGGATGTAGAACCGGGAATGGCAGGGGAGCCGCAAACATTGCAAAATCTGGCATTTGGTTCCAGATAACCGCCGCATTTTTGGCAGGTTGCTGTCATACTCACCTCCACGGTTCATTCATTATAAGGTATGTGTCAATAGGGTGGGGGCGAAGAATACGAGTTAAAGCTGTTCTTAATGCAGAGGAATTTGATTATTGGCGGTTGAGAGCGGAAAGATTCGTGGGGGATTTGACCCGCCGACCGCTTGAATTTTACAAAATGAGAATGTATCTAGATGGTGGGATATGGTACCTTAACCCCTGGTTGCCTCAGCAGCGATATGGCCTGCGAAATTGGTAATAAACGCTCTAATCCCAGTTAGTGTTGACATTTCAGAGAATTGGCCCGTTTTGATGGCTGAATTTGGGGACAATATCACGGCTGCAGACGTATAAAGCTGTTCTTGGATCAACTTTCGGCACAACAAATTATATCTTTCTGAATATGAAGCACCTACAAATTCTGGGAAAATTGAAAAATTCACACAGACGTCGGTTACCTTTGTTGTGGAGTTTGGCGACTCTTCTAACAACATAAACCAACCCAAAAATGGTTTTTGGGCATCTTTTCCGAAAGCCCCTTCGCGGTAGGCGGTCCAAAAATCGACGGCCGATCCGATAGCTTCTTCCGACCGGTTGTTGAAGTTGTTGCCGAAGGATCCGACCTGAGATTTAAATTCTAAAGCCGCCACCAACCTTCCATGGTTCAATATGGTCATATCCCATTGTTTTGTCGGGCGAAAAAAACCTGGCAAAGTTAGCAATTTTTTTTCAAACTTGATTTCGGCTTTCGGTAGTCCGTTAGCACTGATGATTGCGGTGATAATCTTGCGGAAACCGTCTAGCGTTTTTCCAGCCAGGACTCCAGATTTACTCCTTGTTTTCCAAAATTCTTTTACTGCTCGATTTACGTTATTGGGATATCCTACAAGGTCTAACATAGGCACATACCTCTGTCGTCATTTCCATCTACCAGTCTGCTTTCACTTTGAGATAACCCAAATAACTTGTAAGTGGCCGAATTACATAACGAAATATCGTGACTTGTTGACGCGTTAATCAGTTCAGTCCTTATTGACTCAGGCACGTTATTCCAGTTAGGAATTCGTATTCTTTTGAGATATTGTGCCTGGAAGCGGAAACAGCCACCATTCATTTTTGTTGAGTAAATCGAGATAAACAGACGCGCTATTCCTGAAATGAGGACAGCTTGCAAGGCTCTTAAGTCCCAATAATCAGAAACAATGTAATACAAATTATGATGCGGATAAAAATGGCCATCTTCCAACACGACGTTCGCAAAACCTTTGATATCCGGTATTAAAAGTTTTGGTCTCGAAGTGAGGGCGGGGTTTATTCGGTCAATAGTTCGAAACCATGATTTTGGAGATTTCTTTGCCACATGCCTTCGAAGAAGAGTATCTTGGTGCGAGATTAAGTACTTATCCAACCTGGGGTAGTCGGCCAATTCTAATAAAGCACCATTGGGTCTAAATGGATTGATTACGCAATTTCCGTGCCAATTTACTTTTCCGTCTAGGATGTCTTTGGTCATCAATAACGGAATTTTACAATCTGGTTCGACATCCAGGTTATTGCATTGTCCGATGAAAATATTGTCTGCGCCTGTGGCTACGCCTATCCCGATTTTGCAACCGGTTTCCTCAATACTTGGTAGTGTTTGTTCCAAGCGTCTGACCAAAGATAACTGATCAAATGATTCAAGAATCCACGGTTGCGAGTAGGATGTTACATCAGAAATCTCAATCCCCCAGGCCTTATCCAACGCGGGTTCCATCAATTCTTTAGCGAGATAAACTAGGGATTCCCGATTTATGGAAGAGTGTGCGACTCTTGTGGGTCCAGGGGACTCATTTGCGATAATAAAAATCGATGGGTACGCCATAACCTCTGACAAAAAAGCCGGTGTGTTGACCATATCAACGTAATACTTCAAGTGGTATCTTTGCGCGACAAGTTTTCGAAGAGGCCCACCATATCGATTTTTTGTCCAACGGTCTGAGCAGATATAGCTTAGGATGCCCTGCTTCGCCAAACTGGCAAGCCCATGCTCGATGAAGGGGATATATAGATCAGCACGGTCAAATAATGTAATATATCGTTTTCGATATTCTACGAGTAGATTATCCGGGATTAGTTCTTGGCGCACATACGGGGGATTCCCAACAACAAAATCGAACTTATGGGGCAATTCAATCAACAGGAAATCCCCTTGTATGAGCCACCCGTTCGAAAGTTGTTCTGATTCATTGTCTGAAAGCCCAGCTTCCCGAAGCATTGCGATAAGGTTGTGATGAGTCTTCAGTAAGCTTTCTTGATGTAATTCGATACCGGTTACACATTGGCGAAGGTCGGAAACAATATTATTCCCGAAACTTGGAGATGACCGATAAGAATTAATCAGTCTTTTAACTATTACACGCAAAAAATCACCCTCACCGCAGGAAGGCTCTAATATGTGCTTTGAATACAGGGGTTGATCTTCGGTATAACCGGCCATGTCTAGGATGAATTCGACTACATCTCGGCGCGTGTATATCGCGCCTCTCCCAGACATCTGATCGATTAGAGGGGATCCTGGAAGATTTTCCGAACCCAACATTTGAGGAATAGATTGATTACCCATAATTTCTTTAATGTAAATAGTGTTTCTTAAATCGGGCAAATCATACCATTTATTTACGTTGATTGGTATCGAAAAGCCGGGTTTTTTTGAAACGCTCAGTGTTCTAATCGTCCCAAAATTCTACAGTTTTTCCAGTTAGTATCTATAGAGTTAGTTGGGGTAGAATATAACCGTTTGTTTCTAACCTACGACTTCGATCTTCTATATTATTTATCGATTTTTTCCCGCTAATGGAAAATCATTAAAGGAATGATGCCTTGCTCAAATATAAAACATTTCATATCGTCTCCCTCGGCTGTGCCAAGAACACGGTTGATGCCGATTCTATGGCCCAACTGCTGACCGAGGCTGGTTACGAACTCGTTGAGAATCCGAAGAAGGCTCGCGTCTTAATCGTCAATACCTGCGGTTTTATCAGGAGCGCGAAAGAGGAATCCCTCGATGCTCTTTCCGAACTGGCAAGCCTTAAGAAAAAAGGCCAGATTTTGATTGCCACCGGATGCTTGCCCCAGCGCGACGGCACAGAGATTGTAACCGAAGTCCCCAGAATAGATGCCATCTTGGGCACGCGCCGCTGGATGGACATCGTGGAACTTGTCGAGAAACTGGTAGATGGGAAGCACTCAGCCGTCAGCTATCAGCTTTCAGCGGCTGCTACTGTCGGCACCGATGAACATGGGGTTCAGCGTGTTTCAGTTCAGGGCGCGAGTGCCTACATCAAGATTGCCGACGGCTGTTCTCGCACCTGCGCTTTCTGCGCCATCCCTCTCATCAAGGGCCCTCACGTCAGCCGCCCGCCCGAGGCGATTCTTGCTGAAGCGGTTTCATTGCAGGCGAGAGGAGTTAAAGAAATCGTTCTCCTTGCCCAGAACACTACCGACTACGCCCATGATTTAGGGATGAAGAATGGCCTGGCGCAACTCCTGACTAAGATGACTGCCGCCGCGCCTGAAGTGGATTGGATCCGCATCATGTACGCTTATCCCGGCTACGTCACCGACGAGCTTATCGAAGTCATGGCGACCCGCAAGCAGATAGTCCCTTACCTCGATTTGCCTCTCCAGCATGCTGACGCCGATGTGCTCAGGCGGATGGGGCGCCCGACGAATACCGAATGGGTCTACAAGACCCTCGCCAAAATGAGGAATACCATACCGGGGATTGCTCTCCGCAGCACTTTCATCGTCGGTTATCCCGGAGAGACTGAAACCGAATTTAAAAACCTGCTGGATTTCATCGAAGATATCCGTTTCGACAAGCTGGGGGCGTTCAAGTTTTCGATGGAGGCAGGTACCGCCGCCGAAGCGCTAAGCGATACTGTTCCCGAAGAAGTGAAGCAGGAACGCCTTCACCGCCTGATGGAAAAACAGCAGGCTATCTCCCTCGCGTGCAACGAAGCTTTCGTGGGGCGCGACCTGAAAGTGTTGATAGAGGGCGCGGGCGAGGGAATATCCATCGGCCGCAGTTACCGCGACGCTCCCCAGGTTGACGGGCTTGTCCTGGTCAAGAGTGAAATCGCCGCCGGCGAGATGATTGATGTCCGAATCACCGGGGCCACGATTTACGACCTCGATGGTAAAGTCCTGGAATAAGCCGGTGTCATCCCGGCGCGATAGCCGGGATCCAGAGCCGATTTTCATTCCTGGTCATCCGCCAGGACTGCTATTTTCGACCTCGAAGGTGAAGCCCTGATGTAGGGAAGTTTCGTTCGGACAACAGGACGTGGGGGATCGGGTCGATATTATGTGCGTCAATTCAAAACTGCGAAAGTCTGCAAGAGGTGGTCATAGTCTCCCTGTGTAACTTCTTTTAGAGAAACATCAGAAGTCATGTCCAGTTCTATTATCAGGCTTTTATACATAAAGCAAGTGATGCGGTAGTAAGCCGGGCCCGTTGGGCTTCCTGAACCGGAACCTGAATCGATCGCTGTAAAAGAGGCACCTGCGGCGATTTGGCCGTCGACGGTGGTGGCCGTTTTTTTATCGAGAGCGAAATCAGTGAGGACTCCCTGGGCATTGGTTAACAGGGTTTCAACAGTTGCTGTTGCAGTTAAAAGGTCAGCGCTCGCGGGCCAAACATATACATATATCTCGCTGATCGCATCTCCGATCCTGGCTCCGAGGCCGATTGTAGTATAGGCAGAATCAGAAGTATTGCTTAAATCTATGCGGATTAAAGAATAGGACGAAGGGTATTCGAAACTGAACCCTTGGACGCCCTCTTTGATGCTGAATGTTTTAGTGCCACTCGAACCGCAGCCCGCCGCGAATACGAGCACCGTCAAAACGATGGCTTTCCCGGCGAGTTTGAGGTATTCACTGGTTTTTTTCAAAGCATTATCCAATTGTCGAGTCGTAAACATGATAAGCCCGAGAGATTCACAAGATGCTATTTAGGCCAGATGCCCGTGTGAGCATAAGCTATGGCGATATGTGCGACGAATGAAAATATCCATGGCCACCACCAGAAGCCGTGATGAGAGTATACCCATTTTATCCACTTGTTTTCCAAAGGGCTTTTACCGGTGAAGAAATTCCAGAACGGGTTAAGCAGCCGGCACGAAAAGATTACGAGACTGAAGAAAATCAGCGAACTGAAAGCAAATCCGAGTATCCACCAGTGTACCGGTGCATCAGGGTCCCCGGATTTTGGAAACCCGGTATGAAAAAATGCGGTCATGATGTGGAGGATTGCGATGGTAATGAATGCCCACCATGTAAAGAAATGCCCGTCATAGAAGGCTTTGTAAACGCGTGATTTCAGAGGGTCCTTGTGCAGTCTGCGAAAGATAACAGGTATAACGCGGCAGGACGCGAATACTGCGAACGCGGATAGAAACGTCAGTATTCCCAGTATGATGGCCAGTCTCTGGTTATAGAGGCTGCCGGGCGAGGTTGAGCTGATGTCGCCCAACCTCGCCTGACTCTCTGAAAATAGCGAGATTAGGCTATCTGAAGAATACGACTGCAAATTGCCTCCAGTGCATTATCAGGTAGATGATTGCCCAGATAATTATCGTCGAGATGACGACCAGGGTGATTGCAGGAGTGCCTCCATGCCCTTCCTGCACGACGCCGCCGAAAGTCTCTGCATGCGCCTGCGTGTCCTCCACAGAATAGCCGTGCCCCGCGCGGACTGCCAGGTAGGTTAATAGGCTCACGATACCCATTATCAGAAGGACGAACCAGGCGAGGTGGACGTTGCTACTCATTTCTTTTTATCACCCTCCTTCAACCTGTCAGTAGGGTTTTTCGTTTCGTTGGCGTCGTCAGGGAACATGCTGTATTTGGCCTCTTCTATATTTTTGAATTGCCCGCTGCGTATGCCCCAGATTAAAAATCCCAGGAAAATCGCGAAGATGAGCGCTGTCTCGATTGTTTGGGCTATTGTCGCTTCATCCATATATTTATCCTTTAAAGTTTTGTGCGAAAGAGTCTGTATATAACGGTGCCCACTTGGTATAGTCGGCTGGAGCCGCGAAGGTCTGCACGTAGAAAACCAGCTGCGCCATGTCGGTGGAGGTAAAAGCGTATTTCCACGGCGGCATGTTGGTCGTTTCTACGCCTTCGCTTATCTTCCATAACCAGCGCCCATAGTTTTGGAAATCATGGTTGCTCTCTTCGAAGTTGGCCGGCTGCGGGTTGATGTAGCCGCCAGCGGCAGCGATTGAGGCCGGTCCGTCGCCGTGGCCCAGGTCCCCATGGCACTGGGCGCAATACAGGTTGAAGAAAGATTGGCCCTTCAGGTAATCGGCTTGCGTGCCGGCGATCTGAGGGGTTGGATGCTGGGTGGCGTCGAAGTTGTCGCCTTCAGCGTCCGACACGTCTCCGGATATTGTTCGGACGGCGCCGGCTTTGAAGCTTTCCTCGTAGCTGGAGATAAGCCATATGTCCGTGTCGCTTGTAGAGATTCCCCAGGCCGGCATACCGGTTCCGGGCACCCCTTCATGGATGCGCCAGTAATGGAAAGCGTCCTGGTTTACAGGATAGTTGATAACCCGTTCGTGGATGTTTGCCGGGCGGGTGACCACCTGGCGCGCGTAGGCTCCCTGCCCGTTGCCTGAGCAACCATGGCATGAAGAACATTTCTCAAGGAAGAGTTGTTTCCCCATATCGAATATATCGCCCCATGCCTTACCGGCCGCCGGATCGCCCGAATAGACCTGCTGAACCGGGTCGTAACCGGGTATGACCTCGGCCAGGACTGCAGTATTTGGATTTGCCTCGTCCGCGAATTGTGACGGTACCAATGGCTGGAAGGCCTGCGTATCCAGGTTTTCGGTGCCTAACCCCTGGATATATGATACAAGGTCCGAAAGCTGGTTTGCGGAAAGGAAATCGAATTCAGGCATTATTGAACTCGGGGAAACTGATCGCGGGTTGGCGTCATGCTGGATATGCCATTCAGTGGGTCTCTTGCCCCCGATCTGCCCGAGTGATGGTCCGGTACGTTCGGTTCCCAGGAAGTTAGGGACTGAATAGTAAAAGTCCCCGCTTTCCGATACCGTTCCCATCGCCCAGTCCTGGGTACGTATGAACTGGTTATGGCAGTACTCGCATCCGAGGGTCCTGTACAATGCTTCCCCGCGAGTTTGCTGGGCTGTGAGCGGTTGAGCCAGGGCGCTGGGGATATTGTCGGTGTACATATAAGGCATCGCCACCACCATGAAAGTCATTATCAGGAAAAGCGAAAATCCGCCGGCGGAGACCGCAGGAAAACCCAGTGTTTGCTGGCTGCGGCGCTGAAATGCAGATTCGGCGAGCGAGGTTTTCGCCATTATCGGTTCTATGGCAGGTTCTGTTTCATCGTAAGGCTCGCGTGATTTCCATAGTGTCATGAAAAAGTTGTACGTAAGGACGAAAGCCGAGAGCACTACAAGACCGCCGCCGATAGCGCGGATGACGAGCCAGACTTTGAGGGTGGGAAGGGTTTCCACCACATTGATATGTGCCCACCAGTTGGCGTTTTGTTGCAGTCCGGCTCCCGACATCCCGATGAAGAATATCGCGAAACCGATCATAGCCAGCCAGAAATTGAAGCTCATTATTCGCTTACTGTAGATTTTAAAGCCGGTTATCCGGGGGAGGACGTAATATATGGCAGCAACGCTCAAAAACCCGAATGCACCCAGTATCGTAAGATGCGAATGGCCTACCGGCCATTGGGAGAAATGGAGGAAAGCGTTGGTGGACGGCATGCCCTGTAAGGATCCCTGGAACGAGCCCAAGGTATATGCCAGTACTGCAAAAACCACGAAGGCCAGCGGCACGTTCTGGAAGACTTTATTCCATGAACCACGGAGGGTCAGCAGGATGTTGGTTATGAAAGCGAACACGGGTACCACCATGAGGCCGGTCATTATGACTGCGCTGGTTTTCAGCCAGTCCGGTATGGGAGCCTGGAGAAGGTGATGCCCTCCTACGCCCGTGTACCAAAGGGCCAATGTGAAAAACGTTACCAGAGAGAGCAGGTGAGAATAGATCGGGCGTTTGAGGAGGCGTGCGATAAAAAAATACATTGAGCCGACACCCATTGTGGTGAACCAGAAAGCAAGAACATTGTGGCCGTAATACCAGTTGAAGATTGAGTCGACGGTGCCGTTTAGTGCGCCCATCGGGGGGCGCCACATCACGTTTCCGATGAAATACACGACGGGGAAGGCCAGGAAAGTCACTCCGTAGTACCAGAGGGAAGAGAACATCTTCTTCTCGGCGCGGTAGATGATATTATTGAAAACGATGTATGTTATGGTCAGCAAAGCGATCTCTACGAAGACATCGTTTATCCATGGGAGTTCGGCGTATTCCCTGCCCTGGCTGGAAAACCAGGGTCCAAAACCGAAAAGAATGCCGATGATGCCGATCAGCAGGTTAACGTTCCAGAGCACAGCAGCCCATTTGGCCAGGTTCGCTTTGCGAAGAGGGGCCTTACAAAGCCGCGGGATCACATAAAACATAGCTCCTATCAGGCCGGAAGAAACGAACCCAAAGAGCACTCCGTTCACGTGGGCCGGACGTACCCGGCCGAACGAGTCCCAGGCGGCGTTGCCAAGAAAGCCCGGTTCGAAGAACTTTATTGCAAGTATCAATCCGAAAAGAGTCAAAAATGGGAACCATAAAGCTGCGGATATGAGCCACCATTTTACGGCCCGGTCTCCTTCTTTAAGGGTTTCTCTTTCTTTTTGGTATTCGCTCACGGTCTCAACCATGTTTGCCTCCTGCCGTTCGCTTCAAATCTTCGGATATCCCGGTCACTTGATTGTAACGGTGATTTTTGAGACGACCCCGGGTGTCAAAGGGGTATCGTCGTCGTTGACAAGTTCGATACTGAAGGTATGGGTCCCTGTCGTCACGTTATGCCAGGTATAATTTGTATCCGATGTGCTGAAGGAGGTGTCTGTTATTGCAGGGTTTCCCGGGTCCGCAGAGGCTTCCTCATCCATGAAATATATGATGTGCCCCTCGCCCGGCGCAGGTGTTTGCCCGGTGGGTGCGACGAGTAGTAAATTATTGGATTCTACCGATATGATGACGTCTCCGGGAGGTAACTGCCCGCCATCGCGTGGAAGGAGTATAACGGCCCTGGGATTGCCCAGTTCAGGGACCACCAGGACTTGCTTCGTGGCTATTATTGGAGGGTTCAACGGCGTGTTGTCGTTGTTCACCAGTTCAACGGATATTGAGTGGGCACCGCTGCCGACGTTGGGGAATGTATAAGTCGTGGATGCTGTTGTTGTCCAGGTTCCCGGCGCGGCCCCTGCCGGAACTCCCTGGGTGGTTGAGGCATCTGCGTCGAGATAATAATGCAGGTGTCCTTCGCCGGGTACCGCAGCCTGGCCCTGTTTGTCGACAATGGTAAAGTTTGTGATGGAAACCGCGATAGCCAGGTCTCCTATCGAATATACATTGGTGGGAGGGGCCAGGAAAGTGATTTTAGGGGCGAGTTCAGCGGCTGTGGCACACGATAAAAAGAAAGAAACTAGTAGCAAAAATAAAGCGAGCATCGTAAAAGACATCTGAGGGTTAATGCGTTTGTGTCTCATCTTTCACCTCAAAGCCTAACGTATATTCAGAATTGAAGCATTTGTTATTTGCTATCTCATATCTTAGACAGGATAATTGAAATAAACAATTGCTTGCTGCAGAATAATATTAAATATTTATTACAAAAATCCCAGAGCTGGGCACGAATTGCAGTGATAGGTGGTATCTTTTAAGGTTGTCATCTGCGCAAGAAGTGATGGTCTTGAAAATATGAAATTTTTTTGAAATTCTTTTAGTTGAACTCGACCATTTTCGATTTCGGTTTGTTATACCTTTTTAACTTTAAAAACATAAATTTTATCCTTACGTAATGCTTCGGGTGATAACATCCGATAATATCCCAAGGGCGAGATTAAGATAAAAGGAGAGGTAAAATGCAATATGTCGTGGATTTTGTTGATGTGTCTGCGGTCGGTTTGGAGTCCTCACCTGTAAAATCAGCGCTCGCCGGTTTACGTGCTAATGAAGCCCGTTACTTTATGAACAAATACAAGCATGCATTTACGGTTTTGCCGGCGGCCGACAGTAAAGAGACCCTGGATTTTGTGGGCCGGATTTTGAAAGAAGAACGCGATCTCAAGTTTGCGGCCAAACCCTTGGAAACTTCGCGTTTTCAAGTAGAAAATATCAAATTTGCCTATGTCTTTTATGAGGACGGTCTTGTAGTTAATGTCATGTATACGGTTGATGACCCTAAGAAGCGGGCTGTTGGTTTTAAGCTCTCTGAGGGGATGGAAGTTCCAACGGAGTTAGGTAAGTTCAAGTTTGCCAGGCAGAAATCTAAACTGGCCGGAACTATCCGGGGGTCTTTTTTCGTGATCAAAAAAGAGTATTAAGTCACAGATCTCCCGGTATCATTAGCCAGCTTCGGTTATTGCCGGGAACGGATTGCCGCTAAATCAGCGATTTATTTTATTGTGTTTGTTCTGCCATACGCCGCTTTGACCGTTTTAGAACACTTAAAAATGCCAGGACGATGACTGCGGCAATCAGCACCGCAAAACCTGTCCCGATAATGACCCAGTTATATGAAAAAGCGGCTGTCAGGTTTACTGGTGAATCCAAAACGATGGATGTAGTTTTATCGTTACTTGAACCTGCCCCGGTCCATCCGGTAAACGAGTATATGAAAGATTTAGGTTTGGCCGCGAGTTCAACGGTTGTTCCTTGCGGTGCGAAAATAGTTTTGGATGGCGCGTCCCCTGTCTCACCGTTTGTGGCTCCTGCCGAATAAGAAACGGATCCTTTGCCCGAAGTCGTGATCGTAAGCCCTGGATAGAAAGTTGCGGTTTCCGTTAACGGGGCATTCACGATCACGGAAGCGCTGCTGTCAGTGCCTGAATAGCCACCCTGCCCTGAACCGGTCCATCCCTCGAACTTCCATCCCGGGTCGGCTGCCGCAGCAGACTCGAAGGCCGTGCCGGAATTGAACCACCCGCTTCCAATCGATATCGAGCCTCCCGAAGCGGGACTGAGCGCAGTCGTGACATAAAACTGATGGCTATAGGCAGCAACGACACTGCCGGTCGCCGAAACCGTACCCGTCGCCCGGTCCGTGGTCCATCTCTCGGAAGACGACGATCCGGTCAAAGGGTTGGAAAAGCTGTACGGGGCCGCGTCTGCCCAGGTTTGTGAACCCATCGCTGGAGTGATCTGGCTTCCGAATTGCTGGCAGGTCAACGCCGGGGGAGAATAGCCCGTTCCACCTCCGATGACGCTGAAATCAAATGTCACCTGGTACTGGTGATAAAACACTATATTTATCGTCAGCGGCGAAACGGCCGTGCCCGCGGTGGCCTGCAAGGCCTGCCATCTTTCTGTTGCGGACGAGGATGTGGGGTTGGTGACGCTCCAGGTCGAACCCGAGTCGATCGTGAATGTCTGGTTGGATGTGCTTAAAGTCGCGGTTTTCTGGGTCCCTCCGGAGATGTAGGTCAGCACCGGAGCAGAAACAGCGCCGGTTCCCCCTGAGATGGAATAGGCGAACGTCAGCGCGGCAGTCGATGCCGCGGACGGGATTCCTGACAGGCCGCCGGTGACGAACTGGGTGGCGTTGATGGACTCGGTCGCCCCGTTGGAAGTCAGAGTTTGGAACTTTGTGGGATTTGTAAAAGTGAGCGGAGAAGGTGTGGAGGCGGAAAACACCTGTCTCACGCTGCCATTTTGGGAGATACCGATTTCGTCGATCCACAACCAGGCCGAAGAAATCGCGGGCCCGTTGTCGTAATAGGTTACATTTTGCTCATCCCCGTAATAAGGTGCGGTATGGTACCATTCCGTCATCAACCCGGTCCAGAACCCTGCTTTGCTTGCCACTGAAGACGGGTTCCCGAGAAACGTTGTTGCCCCGGCCGCGGTGTAGGTTTGCTGGGCATGGGCCCCGGTGTTCTGGTCGCTGCCGTTCATGATTACATTGCCGTTGGAGAAACTCAGGCTCAGAGTGATCAAGTCGCCATTATTCACGGGTGAAAACGGTGCAATCCCCCCGCCGCCGTCAGTCGGGAAAATTGAATTACCCGAGGGGTTGAAGACTTCGTAACTTAACTGAAATCCCGACCCCTGGCTCCAATTGTATGACAGCCCGACCTGGTACCAGTAACCTGTGTTCCCCAGACCATTTACCAGGTAAGCCGGGCCATAGCCGTCTGTGCCGGATTGTGCAACAGCCGTGATTGTATAAGATAGCGAGGGCATGTCCTGTGTAAAGGTACAGGCCATTTGCTCGTCGTAGATATAAGAAGCCTGCGGCCTCGTGAGGTTATAGCCGGCGAGCCTGGGCAGGATTGAAAGTGAGGCGGGTTGGCTTGCTTGTAACGGGATAGTCAGGCCGATACTGGCCGCTAAAAGAACTACCGCTGTGAGCGATATACATGCACGGAATATCCTGTTATTTCTCACATCCGGCCTCGGCAGCTTGTTTTGGTTCTTTTCATGCCCTATCCGTTCCTGCACCGCCTTGATGATGATATTAAACCCGGTTTGGGGAGATCGAGAGGGTCCCTCTTTTCCTTAATTTTAATGGATTTCCCCTGCGGTCCTGCCGACTTCCTCTGTCTCGCTTTTCGAAAGGCCTGATTCCTTGTCCTTGCCGGCCCATTCCGCCGCTTCGCGGAGTACCCTCGAGACCTCGTCGGGGAAAAGCACGATTTCCTGTGTAGGCGAGTCCACCAGCCCTTTCTTGAAAGCCTCCGCCCATTCTTCTTTGGATTCGGCGGCGTAAGTCTCCTCCCAGCATTTCCGGAAGGTGCCGGGATGGCGGAACCCCACCGCGGCCCCCTGCCTCAAAGCCAGGTAGGCATTCTTGTCGAGAGTTTCCATGTCGTACTGTTTTTCAGCCGCCCAGCTCGATTTGTCGCCGTCGATAAAGTCTTTATCGTGGAAATCGATGCCCACGCTTGCCAGCAGGGGCACCAGGTAAAGCTCCAGCAGGCTTGAGGGCGGAGCTTTTGGTTTGACGAGAAGGCCGGCGCTTTCTTCGCCCAGGTACCGTTCGACTTCGGCGTGGTCTGCGCCCGTTTCGAATAACAGCTTTGTGAGCAGTCCGATTTTCTTCTGAAGGCCGTAGCCCAGCAGGCCCCCGGTCTGAAAAAGCCAGTAGCTGAAGATGAAAAACATCGGACCGGCGAGCATATAAGGCCTCTGCCGTATGTCGCGTTTTATCAGGTCATGCCCGGCCTCCTGTGCGAGATGTTCGGCCAGAGGCGGGATTATCCTTGTGTGGTGCGTTTTGTCAGTCATGGTTTACTCCGCAGGATGTTCATTGATTTTATTATACACGACCGGGGTTATCTGACTACTTTACATAAATCTTTAAAAGCAAACTTTTTTCGGGGAAACGAATCAATTAGCCGTGCCTGAATTTTTAGCTCCCGGGCATCGATTCGTTTCTTCGTTTTGCCAAAACGGATGCGATAATCTGCGTTTATCCGATATATCCAGTCCGTATTCTTGATCGGGCCCGGAAGATGCGTCTGTGGAGATGATTTTATATTAGCACTTATGTTCTGATATATCCACCTGCCCCCGCATTTACGCGTGGATTGCGGGGAAATTAATGGTCTTTAAAGAAGGATACCCACTTTGCCCGGCTAGGCGCGAAATAAGTTTTCCTATTTACCCTCGGAGAAATAGGTGCGTCGCTTACAAAAGTATTTCCTTACACTTCATGACCAAACCCCACCAAGGAACAAGGGGTAATTGAGTTAGCAAACTAGCATGAGAGTATTAAATGTTTGTAAACCCAATTGACCCCTCAAAGACCAGGAGGTCGATCAGCCTCCCCCTGAAAATTTGAGGAGCTCGGCGGTTGCTAAAACATGTGTAATGCTGCGCTCAACAGCCAGATGATTATAAGGATTAGAGCGATAACCAGTAATACATGGACTCCGCCGCCCAATGTGCGGCCCGAAATCAGGCCAAGCACCCATAAGACTAACAGAACAATACCGATAATCAACAGCAGTGAAATCATATTCCCTCCTATTTGCTAAGATTACTTATCCTTTTAGAACCAACCGAAGTAATGGCCGAGGGCGATGATTCCGGCAACAATCAGATAAAGCCCGAAGATGTAGTTGAGAATTGCAGGAACGAACATCACGACAATGCCGATGGCGAGCGTGATGATCCCGGCTATCATGGCCGAAGCGCCGAACCAGAGCCATAAGCCAAGCAGTATTAGGTAGAACCCCACAAGGTAATTGAGCACATTCGGGAAGAATATGATGATAATCCCGAAGAGAATCGATACCATGCCTGGAAGAAGGCTACCTCCGGCAATCCACCCCACACCGGTAATTATCATTACGATTGCGATGATGTAGTTCAAGATGCGGGGAAAAGCCATGACTATTACACCAAAGAATACCGCCGCTATTCCTGC
>Ga0209083_1002915_pt1 | contig 15222 bp, 10 predicted proteins | sample AM7aDNAmetaG_FD_184132 | JGI IMG/M metagenome (GOLD analysis project Ga0209083, IMG submission 184132) | Freshwater microbial communities from Finland to study Microbial Dark Matter (Phase II) - AM7a DNA metaG (SPAdes) (version 3) | ecosystem: Environmental > Aquatic > Freshwater > Lake ...
AATTGTACTACAACGACTACAACGTTGAAAATCCTGCAAAATGTGATGCGATTGTCGGACTTGTGAAAGAACTCAAAGCCTCCGGTTGCAGAATTGATGCCGTAGGTTCGCAGGCACACTGGCACATGAATTCACCCACAGTTGACGCTACAGAAACCAGCTTCAAAAAACTCAAGGATGCTGGTGTTCACATCCTGATCACAGAATGGGACATTTCAATTCTCCCAAGTCCTTATGAAGGTGCAAACATTGCTGCCAATTTCAAATATTCTAAAGAGATGGATCCTTACCGCGAAGGTGTGCCAGACTCGATTCAGAAGAAATGGAACAAAAGGATGGTGGATATGTTCGGGCTTTTCCTCAAATACAATGATGTGATTGATCGTGTCACACTGTGGGGCTTAACAGACAACACTACCTGGTTGAACAATTTCCCAATCCGGGGCAGAATGGATTATCCAATGCTTTTCGACCGCAATAACAAACGCAAGCCAGTTGTTGATGAAATGATTAAAATGGCAAAAAAGTACAAAGTCAAAAAATGAAACGAGCTAAGTATTTGGTTGACAATGATTTTATGGCCGATCCGGCTGTTCATGTATTCGAGGGAAAACTCTACATCTATCCTTCGCACGACCGTGAATCGGGTATTCCTGAAAATGACAACGGTGACCATTTTGATATGAATGATTACCATGTTTTCTCTACCTCGGATCTTGAAAACGAGCCACTGACCGATCATGGTATAGTACTTAAAGTCAAGGATATTCCGTGGGCAGGACGACAGTTATGGGATTGTGACGTGGCATTAAAAAATGGCAAATACTACATGTATTTTCCACTAAAGGACAAAACCGATATTTTCCGTTTGGGAGTCGCTATTTCCGAAAGTCCGGCAGGCCCTTTTGTTCCCCTACCCAACCCTATCCGCGGAAGCTACAGCATCGACCCTGCCATATTTGAGGATACTAATGGAACGCATTACATGTATTTCGGCGGATTATGGGGCGGCCAACTGCAACGTTACAAAGACAATAAAGCTCTGGAATGTGCCTGTTTACCTTCCGATGAAGAATTGGCATTGCCATCAAGGGTAGTCCGTTTGTCGGACGATATGCTTGGGTTTGCTGAAGAACCCCGTCCTGTTGCGATCCTAAATCAGGATGGAACACCGATGAAGGCTGGACAGATCAACCGTTTCTTCGAAGCTTCCTGGATGCACTGTTACAAAGGGAAATACTATTTCTCCTATTCGACAGGTGATACCCACTTATTGTGCTATGCAACAGGAGATAATCCATACGGGCCATTTACCTATCAGGGTGTTATTCTGACACCGGTTGTTGGATGGACAACCCACCACGCCATCGCAGAGTTCAAAGGGAAATGGTATTTGTTCCATCATGATAGTGTCCCATCGGGAGGGAGAACCTGGCTGCGCAGCCTGAAAGTAGTTGAATTGGAATACAACGAAGATGGAACGATAAAAACAATTAATGGAAATGAAGAATAAAATAATGTATAAATGGCTGTTTGTTTCTTTTTTACTAACCTCAATCTTTTGCCTTTCAACCGCTCAAAGTGTTAAATCCGAAGTAATTCAAAATCCAATTCTTCCAGGTTTTTACCCCGATCCGAGTATCTGTAGGGTTGGGACAGATTATTACCTGGTCAACTCTTCGTTTTCATATTTCCCAGGTGTGCCAATCTTTCACAGCAAAGATCTGGTTCACTGGAAACAGATCGGTCATGTTCTGGACCGGCCTTCGCAGTTGAACATTACAACCCAGGGTATTTCAGAAGGAATTTATGCTCCGGCAATTCGTTACAACAAAGGTATCTTTTACATGGTGACCACTTTTGTCGGGGGAAACGGAAATTTCTTCGTTACTGCCAAAAATCCGGCAGGTCCTTGGTCTGATCCGATTCTGCTGCCTGAAATCAGTGGAATTGATCCGTCCTTCTTTTTTGATGAGAACGGGAAAGCATACCTCTTAAACAATGGGCCTTCTCCTGACAATAAGCCACTCTATGAAGGACATCGGGCAATTTGGCTTCAGGAATTTGACCTGAAAGATCAAAAACTGGTTGGAGAGCGAAAAATCGTTATTAATGGTGGAACCGACCTGGCCAAAAAGCCAATCTGGATTGAAGGCCCGCACATCTACCAGAAAAATGGATATTATTTTCTGATGGCTGCCGAAGGTGGAACCGCAGAGAACCACTCGGAAGTTGTATTTCGCAGCAAATCAATCTGGGGACCATATGAAGTTTATGCCGGAAACCCAATACTTACCCAGCGTGATTTACCAGCCGATCGCTTAAATCCGGTCACTTGTTCTGGTCATGCCGATCTGGTACAAACTTCACAAGGCGATTGGATGGCTGTTTTTCTGGCGTGTCAACCTTATGCTGATAACTTTTACAATACTGGTCGCCAGACCTTTACACTTCCGGTTGACTGGAGTGGGGAGTGGCCGGTCATCCTTGCTAAAGGAAAAGCAATCCCTTCTGAAGTTCAATCTCCTTTAAAATCAGGTTCAACAGAAAAGACCTTTTCCGAATATTCCGCCAATTGGCGCGATGATTTTAACAAACATGAATTATTACCGGAATGGAATTTCATCCGCACACCAAAAGAAAAGTGGTATGAATTGAAAAATAACAATCTGATCCTTCAAGCCAGGCCTGTTGGTATTACAGAAAAAGGGAATCCTTCATTTATTGGGCGCCGTCAGCAACATACCAATTGCGAAATGACCACTGCCGTTAAGCTGGAAACAGCCAGAGAGATGGAAGCCGGGCTGGTCGCTTTTCAAAACGAAAAGTACTTCTACAAATTTGTTGTACAGCAAGCCAAAGGAACCTACTTTCTGTCATTATCTTCGGCTTCAGGTGAAATTCTGAAAATCAAACTAAAGGATTATAGCAAAGGTGCTTTTGTTTATTTACGAATTCAGGCAAAGGGCAAATACTACAGCTTTGAGTACAGTTTAAATAACAAAGATTGGGAGCAGTTCGTGAACACACAGGATGGGAAATACCTCAGCACAAGTTTGGCAGGAGGTTTTGTTGGTACTTATTTCGGAATGTATGCCTATGCACTAACACCTGCAAGTGCCACTTTCGGCTGGATAACATATAAAGCATTGAATCATAGAGATTAATACTAAATTGAACACAATACAAACTATCCTCATCAAAAAATGAATTTAAAAAAATTAATCCTTTTAGCCTTCTGCTTCGTTTTTGTTACTGCTGAAAATATTTGCGCGCAAGGCCCTTCAGGAGGTGGCAGAATGGGAGCCGAATGGATTGACCCGGTAAAAGAAGCACCGTCAGGAACTGAATATCATTTATTTCCCACACCGTCGAGAGGTGCGAATACCGAAGCCAGTTATCTTATTTATTTGCCGGAAAGTTATCGAAAAAATAGTACGGTTCATTATCCGGTTATTTATTGGTTGCATGGAGGTCGCGGTAGTCAAAGGGAAGGAGCCTGGATGGTTCAACAAATTGATAAAGCAATCAAAGCAGGGGAAATGCCTGAAGTAATTATGGTACTGGTTCAGGGCTTACCTACTGTGAGATATGTAGATACAAAAGATGGAACCCGACCGGTAGAACAGGTTATCATCAAAGATCTGATACCGCATATTGATTCAAATTACAGAACAATTCCTGACAGAAGATCGAGAGCGATTGAAGGAATGTCAATGGGGGGGGTTGGAAGTTTACGCTTGGGATTTAAATATCCTGAACTTTTTGGCGTTGTTTCGGCATTAGCTCCAAGTATCACCGAAATGAAAGACGAGCCTCAGGAAGTGCAGGAAAATTTCGGGTTCGATGAAGCTTATTATTCACAAAACAATCCCTGGACAATTGTAAAAAGTCAGGCAAACAAGATAAAAAATAAAACAAAAATCAGGTTACTGGTAGGCGATGAAGATAAACTTCTGACATTGGTTACCAGCTACCATCACCTCTTAGATTCATTGAATATTGAGCATCAATTTGAAGTGATTGTCGGAGCTCAGCACCGTTATGACCAGATCATTTCAAAGGCAACATTTAAACCCTTTTCATTTTGGAAAGATGCGTTTAAAAATAAATAGTAGATCAAAGATTTAACAATAAATACAAATGGGATCATTTTCCAAATTACTTTCAAATTCTATCTTAATCGCTTTTCTGAGCATGTATTCGATACAATCAGTTAAGGCACAACAACAAATCACAGTAGTCAACGATTGGGAAAATCCTCAGGTTGTCGGGATCAACAAGGAAAAGGCACATGTTACCATAACTCTTCCAAGTGAGAAACAAAACAATCCGGGTATTATTTCGCTCAATGGAACCTGGAAATTCAAGTGGTCATCCAATCCGGAAACTCGTCCGTTAGATTTTTATAAAAATGACTTCGTTGTTTCAGAATGGGACAATATTCAGGTGCCCGGAAACTGGGAAATGCAAGGTTTTGGAACGCCCATTTACACCAACATTAAATATCCGTTTAAGGTTGATCCCCCAAAAGTGATGGGCGAACCGAATAAGAAATTTACAAGTTTCGAATCCCGGAATCCGGTTGGTAGTTATTGTACTACCTTTCAGGTACCAGAAAACTGGCTCGACAAGGTGGTTTTCATCAATTTCGATGGAGTGCAATCGGCCATTTATCTATGGATCAACGGACAGAAAGTAGGATACAGCGAAAACTCCATGTCTCCTGCCGAATTCGAAATCAGCCAATACCTTCGGAAAGGTAAAAACAAAATAGCTGTCGAAGTTTACAAATGGTGCGATGGAAGTTACCTTGAAGATCAGGACATGTGGCGTTTGGCTGGTATTTTCAGGGATGTTGATTTGATTGTACGGCCAAAAACCTTCATTCAGGATTATTCCGTTCATGCCGAACCCTGCTCTGATTACAGTAAAGCTCAAATCAATCTGAAATTCAATCTTGAAAACCGCTCCGGAAATCATTCAAACGGACTAAAGGTTGATGCCCGCATTTCAGGTTTTTCCAATACTGGAAATCCGCTGGATATTCAGCTTTCAGAAAAGGATATTTCAATTCTGGCCAATTCATCGCAAAGTTATGATCTGAAAGCAGATATGATTAATCCCCGTTTGTGGTCGGCTGAAAGACCTGATCTATATGTGCTGGTTTTAACACTGAAAAATGCGAAAAACGAAATTCTGGAAACCGCCCAATGCAGATTTGGTGTCAGGAAAATTGAAATTCGTGGCGACGTTTTTACCATAAACGGAAAACCCGTGAAATTGAAAGGGGTGAATCGGCACGAACAGCATCCAAGAACCGGAAAACATGTTGACCGGCAGACAATGGTTCGCGATCTGGAACTGATGAAACAAGCCAATATCAACATGATCCGTACCTGCCATTATCCCGATCAACCTTTGTTTTACGAATTGTGCGACGAATATGGTTTTTATGTGATGGACGAAGCCAATCAGGAATCGCACGGATTTGGGATCGGCAATTCAATCCTGGGAGATGATCCAATCTGGAAAAAGTCGCATGTCGATCGGGCAGCGGCTTTGGTTCAACGTGATAAAAATCATCCCTGTGTCATTTTCTGGTCGCTTGGGAATGAAGGGGGTAAAGGCCGTAATCTGATTGCAATGGCCGATACGGTCAAAAAACTCGATCAGACCAGGCTGATTTATTCCGATACCCAGCGAGACGTGTCAGCCATTTACGACGAAGGTTATCTTCATCCGGATGCCCTGAAGAAATTGGGCGAACGCATCAAGGACAAACCAGTTTTTATGCGTGAATATGCCCATGTGATGGGCAATTCGGGTGGGAATCTGCTGGAATATTGGGACGTGATGAATGCCGACCCAAGTCTGGCCGGCGCAGCAATCTGGGAATGGGTAGATCAGGGTTTAGCCCGCAAAAAGGACAATTCACCAATGAAATATGGCGAAAATCCGGCATCTCTTCAGCTTCGGGATGATGAATACTGGGCTTACGGAGGTGATTTTGGCGACCAGCCCAACGATGGTAATTTCTGCATCAAAGGATTGGTTTCGTCTGATCGGATACCGTACCCGCATTATTACGAAGTACAAAAAATTTATCAACCCATAGATTTTCAGCTTATTGATACGAAATTGCCTAAGGTAAAAATTATCAACCGTTTTAATTTTACCTCACTTGATCAGGTTGACCTGGTTTACGAATATCGGGCAAACGGGCAATCCGTCCAGACCGGAACAATTGATGGTACTTTCATCCTTCCGGGTCAATCAACTGAAATCATAATCCCTGCACTTAAAACAGCAGATCCTTCTAATCCGGAAATTTGCCTTAACCTTTATGCCAGATTGAAAAAAGCAACTTGTTGGGCTGCTGAAGGTTTTTGCATCGCAAGAGAGCAGTTTGTACTGAAACCGTTCACATTTCAGAATATCAATGGTTCAGGAAACGAACTGCGCACCAAGGAATCGGATACCGAAGTAGTGGTTCAGAAAGAAGATTTCAAAGTAAGTTTCAGCAAAAATACCGGAGCCATGCAGAGTTGGCAGGTCAAACAAAAAGAGTTGTTGAGCGGTTCTCTTGAACCCTATTTCTGGAAGCCCACCAACGACAACCAAAAGATGAGTGGTTTTGAGCACGAACAGGGAAAATGGAAAACTGCCGGAGAAAAACGGATCGTCGAAAAGGTGGAAATCACTAAAAAAGATGGTGTGTTATCCGTCCGGTTTAACATGAAACTGCCAACCATCGGTGCCACTTATCAACTTATTTACCAGCTAAATGACAAAGGAAAGATACAGGTCAATGCCGCCTATCATCCATTTTGCGACACAATTCCCTTGATACCCAAATTTGGAATGCGGATTCAGTTAACATCCGATTTTAAATTGGTTAACTGGTATGGGCGCGGCCCATATGAAAACTATCCGGACCGGAAAACCGGTTCGCTGATTGGAATTTACGAATCAAAGCTAGAAAATTTCATAACGGCTTATCCGGCACCGCAAGACAATGCCAACCGCTGTGATGTACGTTGGTTCTCGTTTTCAGAAGAAAATGGCCGTGGCATTAAAGTGACCGGTTTGCAGCCGCTTTGTTTTCATGCCTGGCCCTACACCGAAGACGATCTTAAAAAAGCAAAACATCCTTTTGATTTGCCTAAACGGGATCTGATCAACCTGAACATCGACCAGAATATTCACGGTGTTGGAGGAAACGATACCTGGGGTGCCAAAACAATGGAGAAATATACGATCACAGGGAATATGCCTTACCAGTATGGTTTTATTTTGGAATATACAGGAAACAAATAGCATCAATACCAGGAATCATCCCAGGACATTGTTGATGGGTCAGTTTAAGAAATGAAAAGCAGTATATAGCGGTTAATGTTTTATATACGTGATCATTCAGGTAAAAAACGGTTCTGTTGATTTTCAGCCATGTGAGCCATTCAGCCCGTTTTTGGAGACATGAAAAGAACGAAACAAATGATAATCAAGATATTTCAACTAATGATTGGAACCTGAATTTTCTTTCACCGGTAAAACAAATGAAAAAAACTGAATAGAAATATATTTCGACACCAATAAAAAAATAAGTCTCTGTAATATATTGATTTACAGAGACTTATTAAATAATTAGTGACCCCACCGGGATTCGAACCCAGATCAAAGGAACCGGAATCCTCCATTCTATCCATTTAACTATGGGGCCTTTGGTAAAGCGTTACAAAAGTAACAATTTTCACGGAACAGAAAATGGGAAATGAACAATTCACCGAAAAATAGAAGTTAAAATATCCAATGTTAAATTTTCCAGGACCTCAGTGATTTCTGATTAAAAGAGTTGTGCTTCATGTCGAAAATGTTACTTTCGCAGTTATCACTAAATCTGAATGAATATGGTACCGAGTGAATTGATCAATGTATTGAGAGAGGATTTTCAAAATTATCTAAATAATTTTAAATCAGAAGATTACAACGAAAATCCCATTGTTGTCAAGACCATTGCACACATTGGAAGAGTTGTCGAAAATATCCGTATCCTCGCAAGTTCACTTGAATTAAGTGAGAATGAGAAAATTGTTGCCGAGCTGATAGCTAAATATCACGACATAGGAAGGCTTTGGATCCTACTCCCTGAGAATCAAGAGAAAAAAATTACCGACCATGCTGACGCAAGTGTAGAATACCTAAAAACGAATTTGGTTTTCGGCCAGCTTGATGAACCAACTCAACACATTATTATTCAGGTGATTAAAAATCACAATAAACCTGAGTTGCCAAAAAAGGAGGGTGAGGCTGTGATATTCTATGCAATGTTGATCAGGGATGCCGATAAATTGGAAACCTGGCGTTCGACGGTTGAGTACATTACCAGAAAAAGTGGCAGGCCTAACCTGGCTGCCGAACTTTCCCTCTCAAACAAACCCTTTGTGACCCCATCGTTTATTAAAATAATCACTGAGGGCGGCATTCCAAATAAAAATGAAATCCAGACGTTAAATGATTTACTAATATTTCAAATGTCGTGGATATTTGAATTGCACCTGAAGAAGAGCTTTCAAATCCTGAACCAGAAACAGTTTATCCGCCAGCTTTACGATGCTTTGCCCAAAAACGACCCGGTAATCGAGGTTTATAGGGCGATCAGGATCTATATCGAAAATAAAATTTAGGACCTTTTTTGCCACAAGATTTTCTATGTATGCCATAATCGACGTTGAAACGACCGGAACAGGTGCAGCTTATGGAAAGATTACCGATATTGCGATTGTCCTTCACAATGGCGTTGAAGTAACGGAGATTTATTCCACCCTCATCAATCCAGAATGCAACATCCCCTATAACATCACCCGGTTGACTGGTATTACGAACGAGATGGTCGCCAACGCCCCTAAGTTTTATGAAGTTGCGAAAAAAATCATCGAGCTGACTGCTGGAAGGGTTTTCGTCGCCCACAATGCCATGTTTGACTATTCATTTGTAAAAGAGGAATTTAAGCGTTTGGGATACGATTACAAGCGGAAAACAGCTTGTACCGTAAAATTGAGCAGGAAACTCCTACCTGGACACCGCTCCTATTCTCTGGGAAATATTTGTGAAGATCTGGGCATCGTCAATACCGACCGGCACCGTGCTTTAGGTGATGCACTGGCTACCACCAAGCTTTTCGAGATCATACTGACCCAGAACAACCTGCTCGAATCGACACTTTTTGTCCACCAGACCTATCCCCTTTCCCAGGAAAAAATTGCTGAAATACCTGGAAAAACGGGGGTCTATTACTTTTACGATGCCCAGGGTACAATTATCTACATTGGAAAAAGCAACGACATCCACCAACGTGTATTGACCCATTTTAATAATTCACAAACCAAAAAAGCGATCGAGATGCGTGACCGGATCGCCGATGTTTCGTGGGAAATAACAGGTAGCGAATTGATTGCACTTTTGCTCGAATCGGCTGAGATTAAAAAACATACCCCGCTTTACAACCGGAGGCAACGGAGGTCTGCCTTTAACTTTGGGTTATTTTCATTTGAGGACGATAACGGATATATTAATCTGAAAATCAGTAGTATAGAAGGGGATGACATTCCATTGACTACCTTCCATTTTCATCAGGAGGCGATCAATTACCTCCATTTTCTGGCAGAAAAGTACGCTTTGTGCAAAAAGCTATGCCATCTTGAAAATACTTCCGGTGAATGTTTCAATACTCAGCTTCACGATTGCCGGGGAGCATGTAGCCAACTTGAAAGTGCCGAAAGTTACAATATCAGGGTAAATAAATCAGTCCATCCTTTGCTTTACAGATCTCCTAACTTTTTTGTGATCGATCAGGGACGTTCCCCAAATGAAAAGGCAATTGTCAAAATTGCCAATGGACGATTTGTCGGATTTGGATATATATCGACAGATGAAATGGCGAACGACCTTGAGCCGTTGCACGATTGCATACGGAAATACAACGACAACCGCGATACCAGAGGTATCATAAAGGGGCACATTAACCGGAATAAACGGTTGAAAATTATTGAATTGCATTAATCGTTCCCTACACCCAAGCCTTCGGCATAACGTTTTAATGCTCTTTCGCGTGCAAAACGGTGCTCGACAATTGGTTTCGGATAATCGTCTGTGCCAAATTCAGGAATCCAGGTTTTTATGTATTCAGATTGCGGATCAAACTTGCTTGCCTGTAACTCAGGATTGAATATCCGGAAATAAGGAACTGCGTCACAACCCGAACTTGCTGCCCATTGCCACCCGCCATTGTTGGAGGCCAGTTCATAATCGTTTAGTTTGCCTGCAAAATAAGCTTCCCCCCAACGCCAGTCGACCAACAGATGTTTGCATAAAAAGCTGGCTGTGATCATCCTAAGCCGGTTGTGCATAAATCCGGTATGGTTAAGTTCACGCATTCCTGCATCGACCATCGGATAACCTGTTCTTCCTTCGCACCAGGCATTGAAATGATCAAGATTATTTTCCCAACGGATGTTGTCGTAGGCAGGTTTGAAAGCACGTGTGGCAACATGAGGGAAATACCACAGGATCTGACTGTAAAAATTCCGCCAGATCAGTTCTGAGAGGAAAGTATCGGAGTGCAGGATTGCGAGGGCCGTCACCTTTCGAATGCTGATTGTCCCAAAACGTAGGTGGACACTTAACTTTGAAGTGCCATTCCGCGCCGGGAAATCCCTGTTCGCGGCGTAACCTTCCAGTAATGTTTGCGGAAGCGACTTGGAAGGAAATGCAACACGCACTTGCTCAAAACCGATATCCTCAATGCTCATCATTGGCAATGGCTTGATTCTGATAAAATTATGAAAATACTTGGAGGTGATTAAGGGTCGGACCATCTCTTTGTTGAATTTCTCAAGGAACTTATTTTTGTATGGTGTAAATACTGTATAAGGCTTCCCATCGTCCTTTACAAGTTCATCTTTCTCAAAGAGCACATGGTCCTTGTAAGAATGATATTCGATCTTGTTGATTTGCAGGAACCTTTCGACATGCAAATCGCGGAACACCGAATAGGGTTCATAATCGCGGTTGGTATAGACTGAACAGATGTGGAACTCTTCGGCCATTTTTACAAAAACGTCCTGCGGTTTTCCATGTGCGATATAAATGCTCGAACCTATCTTTTCAAGCGTTTCTTTAATTCCGACAAGTATTTTATAAATAAAATTGACGCGAAAATCAGGCCGTACTTCCAGACGTTCAAGGATATCTGGATTAAAGATAAACAATAACAAAACATTTTCACGTGTTTTTAAGGCGTGGTAAAGAGCCGTATTGTCTTCCAATCTCAGATCGCGCCGCATCCAAACAATATTTACGACTTTCTTATCTTTTTTATTCATGCAAATCAATCTATTAATTTATAATCCCCGATCCGATAGAAATACCAAATTGCGAGGCATTAAATATAACAAGAAACCAAAAACAAAATCTATTTTTACACTTAAATATTATCAATTTCAAAAAATACAACATCAAAACAAATATGCCAAAAAGAGGTTTTGCAAGCGATAACAATTCAGGGATACATCCTGAAATTTTAAAGGCTATTGAATCAGCCAATACCGGACATTCGATTGGTTATGGTGACGACATTTGGACAAAAGAGGCGGTGTCACTTTTTAAAGATGAATTTGGTGCCGACACAGAAGTCTTTTTTGTCCTGACTGGTACAGGTGCCAATATCCTTGGGATCCAATCTGCTATTCGTTCTTTTCATGCAGTACTTTGTGCAGAAACTGCCCATATTCATACTGATGAATGTGGTGCCCCTGAAAAATTCACGGGCAGTAAATTGATTCCTGTCCCAACTTCCAACGGAAAAATAACGGCCAAACAGCTTGCCAAATATTTGCATGGATTTGATTTTGAACATCATTCGCAACCTGGATTGATCAGCATTACCCAGGTAAGCGAGATGGGAACGGTCTATTTGGTCGAAGAGATCAGAGAATTGGCAGATTTGGCCCATAGCCATGGTATGTTCCTTCATATGGATGGGGCACGGATTTCGAATGCGGCTGTTTCTCTCGGTTTGCCGTTCAGGTCCTTTACCAAAGATGCAGGAGTCGATATCCTCTCCTTCGGTGGGACAAAAAATGGGATGATGATTGGAGAGGCAGTCCTTTTTTTCAATCCACAGTTGACCCGGTACAGTAAATATTACAGAAAGCAAGCCGCCCAACTTTATTCCAAAATGCGGTTTGTCGGCGCTCAGTTCGTTCCTTATCTCAAATTGGGAATTTGGAAAGAGACAGCGACACATGCCAACAGGATGGCGAAAATACTCGAAACGGAAGTCCATAAAATTAAGGGGATCCAGATTACCCAGAACGTGGATGCCAATGGTATTTTTGCAATAGTTCCCAAAGAACTGATACCGCAAATGCAGGAGGCTTACTTCTTTTATCCATGGGATGCAGAGCGTGGCGAAGTCAGGTGGATGACCTCTTTTGATACGACAGAAGAAGACATCCTGAATTTTGTGGCAGTGATCAGGAGATTGTTGGGAGAGTAAATCTGGTATAAAATAAAAATCCCCCTTGCTCCCTCTTTTCCCAAAGGGGGAGATCCATCGAATATTTATTTGACATAATGAATGAATATTCTGCTAATAAAAAGCACTTTAAAGAAACCAAATTATCTTTGAAGTACTCCCCCTTTTGAAAAAGGGGGGCAGGGGGGATTTCGATGTAAATACTTAATATTTAATACTTTAACTTAATTTTATGCTAATCTTATTGAATCTCTAAGACCAACCCATCATACGCAGGTTCAACATTTGGAGGCAATACGGCCATCAGGTCCTGATGTTTGCCCATTTCGTGGCTCATATGGGTGAGATAAGCCTTCCTGGGTGAGATTTTTTTGATCAGCTCCAAAGATTCATCAAGGTTCAGGTGCGAAATATGCCAGGTTTTACGTAATGCACAAATAACAAGTGTGTCAATACCGACTAATTTTTCAAGTTCTTCATCCTCAATTTTATTAAAATCGGTGAGATAGGCAAACTTTCCAAAGCGGAAACCATAAACCGGAAGCTTGTGATGATAAACCCTGACCGGAACAATATCAATGTCGCCAATATTGAAACCGCCTTTCTCAAGGTCAATTAAATCCATTTGTGGTGTGCCAGGATATTTGATTTCGGTAAAAGCGTAATTGAAAATCGACCTTAGGTTTTTTTGGACGCGAGGTTCGCAATAGACATCGAGGGATCCCTTCCTCAACCAATTGAAACTTCTGATATCGTCCAAACCAAAAATATGGTCGGCATGTTCGTGGGTTAGCAAAACGGCATCGAGACGATCGACATGATGGCTCAACATCTGTTGCCTGAAATCGGGGCCAACATCCACAACGATCCTGGTGGGTCCGTTCTCGACCATTATTGCACTTCTAAGCCTTTTATCTTTAAAATCAATCGATTTACATACATCACATTTACAGGCTATTACAGGTACTCCTTGAGATGTTCCGGTTCCCAGCAGGGTTATTTTCATGTGTTCTTTTCATTATCCATCAAACGTACATCAAAAAATAATTTCAACCAAAGAAATCCTTACCTTTGTCAAAAATTGAATTATGGGCATTCTTTACCTCGTACCCACTACACTTGGCGAGACCGGTACAACACATGTTATCCCCGCAGACGTGGCTGTTATTGTTAAGAAAATCAAGTATTTTATCGTTGAAAATATAAGGACTGCGCGGCGTTACCTGCGAAAACTTGATCCAACCATCCAGATTGACGACCTGATTTTTTTTGAATTGAACCAGCACACAAACAGCAGTCAAACCGATGAGTTCTTACAACCGGTGATTGATGGATATGATGTTGGGATTATTTCGGAAGCGGGATGCCCGGGCGTTGCAGATCCTGGTGCCGAAGTGGTTAAAAAAGCACATACCAAACAGATTAAAGTGATCCCACTTGTGGGGCCCTCATCTATTTTGCTTTCGTTGATGGCTTCGGGGATGAATGGCCAGAATTTTGCCTTTATTGGATATATACCTGTAAAACAATTGGATAGGATTAATGCGATCAGGGAGTTGGAAAAACGTTCTGGATTGGAAAAACAAACACAGATCTTCATCGAAGCCCCTTATCGCAATGGTCCGCTTCTGACCGACCTGATCAATACACTTGGTGACCAGACCCGCCTCTGCATTGCCTGCGATATCACGTTGGATAGCGAATATATTAAAACACAATCAGTTGCTCAATGGAAACATGGGGTTCCTGATCTGAACAAAAGGCCAACTATTTTTTTGGTGCAAAAGGATTAGAATGAAGGATCACCCTTCGGAGGTACTCCCCCTTAGAAAAAGGGGGCAGGGGGGATTTGTATTATCTAATTCATAATCAATATTATACCATATCATCCTTGTTTGATCCCTTTGCGCAACAAAGGGTATTCAAATTCAAAATTGGGGGTAAAAACTCCCTTTCCAATCTGTTTCTCGATTTGTGAAGGGCTCCAGAATCGACCTTCTTCAACCTCTTCGCTGTGAAGCCTGATTTTTTGGTAGTCGTAGCACACAAAATAGTAAACAAGTTCTGATTCAATTTCGGAGTCCCACCTGTATTTCCCGAGTGACCTGGCCGAAAAATTCTCAAGTCCGATTTCTTCAAAGGCTTCGCGCCGAAGGGCTGTTTCAAGATCCTCCCCAAACGAAATATGGCCACCTACAGAAGTATCCCATTTCCCTGGCTGGACAAGTTTGCTCATTGGCCGTTTCTGAAGATAGATATGTCCATGAGGATTTAAAACATGAAGGTGAATTACCGGATGCAGTATCTTTTCCCCTTTATGACACATTGATCTTGGGGCCTTACCAATGATTTTTCCATTCTCCTCGACTACCGGAAGCCACTCCTCATTTTCAAATGAGTTGAAAATTTGCACGTTGCCTTTGCTTGCATTTCTTTTATTTTTGACAAATTCAATAATAAAATAGATTACAAACAGGATATAAAATAAACCACCACTGATAAATGCCCATGCCTCTTTGCTCATAAAAAATGCAGAGTAGAGAACAAGAGCGGTGTGGGCGATGATGATGAAAAACAAATTGCGAAGGTTGCGCTTGAAAAGCAACTCCTGGGCCTGGTTCATCTCTACCCCTTTCATATATCTGCGGGTCATTGTCCCTACGATATCATATGAGGAAAAAACA
>Ga0209083_1002918_pt1 | contig 15205 bp, 14 predicted proteins | sample AM7aDNAmetaG_FD_184132 | JGI IMG/M metagenome (GOLD analysis project Ga0209083, IMG submission 184132) | Freshwater microbial communities from Finland to study Microbial Dark Matter (Phase II) - AM7a DNA metaG (SPAdes) (version 3) | ecosystem: Environmental > Aquatic > Freshwater > Lake ...
AGTGGCAACCTTCAAACCGGAATCACTGGCAACCATGGTCCGGATTCAGTGGCAACCTATCTCCGAAACGCCTGGCAACCTTCCTCCGAAATCCGCAGGCGACACGGTAGGCCACATGAGGAAATCAATGACTGGAATGAGACCGCACCACACACGCCCGGTGCATTCCCTCCAGTTGTGTGAAGCTCTGGAATCTCCTGCCGTTTCACCAGCCGGTATTTACTGCGGCCCGTCTTTAGATTAACGATTTCGCTCATTAAAAATTCTCCCATTTTCTATTTTCTATATGAGAGGGTAAAGTGACTGCGGCAAGTCGTTTTTTCAGACTTTTTTTGGGAGAAGCGGGAAGTATGCGGATGACGGGTAAGGTTACTGTAACGTAACGCTTGTGAAGTAGGTAGACGACAAGACCGGACCGGCAATCATGTGCCGATACCGCAGCCAAATTGGACGAAACAGCGGTTACGCGGTCGTTGTGGAGGGAGATGTGCCGTTTTGCGGTGTGGCACTCGACACGGCGCTGAATATCATAAGCTTGGCCATCAACGTGGAATGTTCGTCGCGCAGATGCCCGTAGGTCTTAGCGGCCAGCAATCCGCCATCTTTGTGGCCCAACCAACTGGCAATTGTCTTGAAGTCAATACCAGCCTCAATCGCGTTGCTGCAGAAAAAATGCCGCAGGCTGTGATGATGAAAGTGGGGTAGCTTGGCGTTCTTGCAGGCAGTGTCCAGAGCATTTTTGGCGTCGTTTATTTCCACAATGCGGTCACTCGGTTTCGGTGGCATTGGGCGGGAATCACGTAAGCGGGTCAAAAACTCTTCCAAGGATGGAAATAGCGGTACGCTACGGTCCTCTTTGTTCTTCGTGCCCGTCGTGCCGCCTGTGACATTGAAACTCTTCAGGTCAAAGCTTACATCGCCCCATATCATAGCCGTCGCTTCCGCAAGCCGGCATCCGGTGTAGGCCAGCAGTTCGACCAAGTTGGCGGCTTCATGGTAGCGTACATCCGCAGTGCGGAGCGTTTCCAGCAGTGTCTTAAATTGCGGTTTGGTCGGGATGACAACCTGCGCTTTAGGCTGTGTGAGTCGCTTGATTTTGATGGCAGGATTGTCGAGAATCAATCCTTCACTGATGGCGTAGTCGAGAATCAGAATCAGGGTTTCCCGCTCGATATTGAACGTGCGTTCAGCAACCTGACCCATGCGCACCGATGCCCACGTCTCAACTTGGCTTTTATTAATTGCGCGGATGGTGTTGGTGAAATGTGGTGCCAGTACCTTGATGGCGGACACACGCCTCTCGACGCTCGACGACTTCATGCTTGGGCCAAACTTGTCGAGCCACCGCTTCGCAAATCCACCGTTCAACGCCTTGCGGTCGGGGCTGAAGGTTGCCAGTACGATGTTGCGCCCTTCTTTTGTATTGAGTTTCGCGACATTCTGCCGTAAGGCTTCTAGGCGTCGTCGCGCTAGTTCTTTGTCATTGGTCTTGAGAGACTTCTTGACCTGTCCGCCAGCACGGGTGAAAATTCCGTAAAATATACCCGATTCGGCTGACTGGTACAGACAAGAAATTCTGGTCTTCTTCAAGACCTGAGTTTTTCGGTAATCGGTGGTTTTCACGGTAAAACCACTATAAAGGTTGCAACACTCAGTTGCAAGCATGTAATTTACGCAGCGTCAGATTGATTGTAAGTAGTTGTTTTACAATGTAATGCGCCCATAGCTCAATTGGATAGAGCGTTGGTCTACGGAACCAAAGGTTGCAGGTTCAACTCCTGCTGGGCGCACCATTCCTGCTGAAAGAACTACCCGGCTACCCCCCCGCCGCACTGGAATCCCTGACTGGTTAAACCGCGAGAATTTCTTTTTCCTTGTGGGCCAGAACCGTATCAATTTCCTTGATGTACTCGTCGGTTTTGTTCTGGATTTCCTTCTCGGCATGCTTGAGATCGTCCTCGGTAATCTTGCCGTCCTTCTCCAACTTCTTGACGGCCTCAATGCCATGCCGCCGTTCGTTGCGAATGGCGACGCGGCCTTCTTCGGACATGTGCTTGAGAACCTTGCTCAGTTCCTTCCGTCGTTCTTGATCTAATTGGGGAATCGGAATGCGGATGAGCTTGCCATCCACCATCGGGTTGATCCCGAGCTCCGATTTCTGAATCGCGCTGACCACCGCCTGCACTACCGAGGCATCCCATGGCTGAATCACAATCAAACGTGGTTCGGGGGTGGAAATCCCGGCCAATTCGCGGAGCCGCATATGGGTGCCATACGTCTCCACCTGGATGTTTTCCACCAGCGAGGTCGAAGCCTTGCCGGTGCGGACCGAGGCGAATTCGCTGTGCACGAACTCGACGGTCTTCATCATTTGTTCTTCCATCGTGTCGAGGGCAGCTTGCATACTCATGCCAGAAAGTTTAGAAAGTTTACCCTGAGATGTCAACCACCCGGACATTGCTAATCGACGCCGACGACACGCTCTGGGAAAATAATATCTATTTCGAGCGCGTCGCCAGCGCCTTTTTCGATCAGCTTGCTGCGAGCGGAATTCCCGAACCACAAGCCCAGGCGGTCTTGTGGCAAACCGAACAACGCAACATCAAGCGGACCGGCTACGGCAGCCGGGCCTTCTGCGCATCCCTGCACGAAACCGCCCGTGACCTCGGCGTCGCTGACTTGGAACCGTGGATTCAGGAGCACGAACAGTGGATTTTTCACCACCCCATCGAACTCATGCCCGGGGTGGCAGAAACCTTGCCGGCGTTGCATGCGCACAACCGGCTCATCGTTGTCACGAAAGGCTTCCCGGATGAACAACTCGGCAAATTGCGCCGCTCCGGACTGGAACATTTTTTTACCGCCACAGAAGTTGTGTTTGAAAAAGATATTCCCACCTACCAACAGCTGGTCACCCGGCAGGGGCTGGTCCCGCTCCAGACCTGGATGATCGGCAACTCGCCGCGGTCCGACATCAATCCCGCCCAAGCCGTGGGGTTAGGCACCGTCTTCATCCCGTATCACACCCAGTGGCAACACGAGATCGAGGAAATCGCGCCCACCGGGGGCACGATTCTGCTGGAAAACTTCGCCCAGTTGGCCGACCACTTTGGCCGGGAATAAGAGTGTGCTTTAAAATAGTGGAACGGGCGTCTCGCCCGTTTGTTTCCATGCCCATCCGAATAAACGGGCGAGACGCCTGTTCCACTTTTTGCGCGTGAGACGTCGGAAGATGCAGCGCGCATCACCGGCGGTCAACCCGCCCGTCAGTCAAATATCAATTGCGGTGATTCGAGCCGGGTCATTTTCCAGCCGCCATCAGTTTTCCGAAAATAGACCCGGTATCGATCCGCGCGGATCTCGCTCTCGTGGATTGTGCCGTGCGCCTTGGCCAGCACCTTGGCAACGAAGATCGCTTGCGCCGTCTGATGGTCGGGCGCAACTTCAACCTTCAAGCTGGTAATAAAAATCAGGAGCGCATCGTATTGTGCGCGAAACGACCGGACCCCGCCAATCACCGTGGCTTTGTCGAATCCGAAATCATCAGTGTAATCATGGGCAATGCCATCTTCCAATTTCATCCAGCGGCTGGTCTCCACCGCACGGGCCAATGCCGAAAGCTGGCGCTGCACCCGCTGGGCGTCCGTCACAAACACCCGTTGCCACAGCCACCACCCGCCCCCGGCCAGCGCGCCGATCAACAGCAACCGCAGAAACAATCGTTTCATTTCCGCCACCGCCAATGCGCCACGAGTCGTGCCTGGACGAGCCGCGTCGCCACCAACCCTTGCACCGCAACCTCCATGGGCACCGTGCGGTTGTCGCCAATGACATACACCTTACCGGCGGGAACGTCGGTCGCCGCCAACGACCAAGCCGGGTTGCTGGTCGTGTACGACTCAGCCAAGGGTTGGTGATTGATCAGTACCTGACCCGCCTGAATTGCGAGGGTCTCACCGGGAAGGGCGATGACGCGTTTAATGAACTGCAAGGGCGGATCGTCGGCTGTGCGAAACATAATGATATCGCCTCGCGCGGGCACATACGGGTGAACCCGTTGCATCCAGCAGACTTCCCACGAACGCAGCGTTGGCAACATACTGTCCCCAAAAACCACTGCCGGCGTGCCGATAAACTTGACGACAAACAACAGGATTCCTCCCATTGCCGCCAGCACGATCACTGACCGAATCATTCGCCGTTGCATTGTCAAGTTCACGGTGGATCGTGGATTTGTCTTCGCCCCCTGGTCAACCGGATGACCGGTCACACTTTATCGCGAAAATAATCAATGGTCCGAGCCAAGCCTTCGGCCAGCGGGACCTGCGGTTCCCAGCCGAGCAGCTTGCGGGCCTTCGTAATGTCGGGTCGCCGTTGTTTGGGATCGTCTTGTGGAAGTGGTTTGTAGACGATTTGACTCGGGCTGCCAGTCCGCTGCAAAACCATTTTCCCAAATTCGAGAATCGTGAATTCGGTCGGATTCCCAAGATTAACCGGTTCATGGTAGTCGGCCTGGGAGAGCCGGTAAATTCCGTCAATGAGGTCACTGCAATAACAGAAGCTGCGGGTTTGCTGGCCGGCCCCAAACACCGTGAGCGGTTCACCTTTCAAGGCCTGCCCGATAAAGGCCGGCACGACCCGGCCGTCGCGCAGGCGCATCCGTGGGCCGTAGGTGTTAAAAATCCGCACGATCCGCGTATCGACACCATGATACCGGTGATAGGCCATGGTCACCGCTTCCGCGAAGCGTTTGGCTTCGTCGTAGACGCCGCGCGGGCCGATCGGGTTGACGTTGCCCCAGTACTCTTCCGTTTGCGGATGTTGGAGCGGATCGCCGTAACATTCGCTCGTCGAGGCGAGGAAGAACCGGGCCTGTTTGGCTTTGGCGAGGCCGAGGCAATTGAGGGTCCCGAGGGAGCCCACTTTCAGGGTTTGAATCGGCAGTTCCAAATAATCAATCGGGCTGGCCGGTGAGGCGAAGTGGAAAATATAGTCCACCGGTCCGGGCAGGTCGATGAATGTGGTGACGTTATGATGGATGAATTCGAAATCTGGATTGCCGGCGAGGTGGGCAATGTTGGCGGGATTGCCGGTCAGGAGATTGTCGAGAACAATGACGCGGTGGCCGGCGGCCAGTAACCGGTCACTGAGATGCGAGCCGAGGAAGCCGGCTCCGCCGGTCACAACCGAGGTAGGTTTGGGAGTAGGCATAGTGGGAGGAGGGTAATCAGTTGGCAGTCAACAGTGGGTAGATGTTCTGGGTGAATTGCCGGAGCACCTGCATGGCTTCGGCTTGACCGGTCTGCGGATCGGTGGCGGCCCGCTGGGGGGGGACAACAGTATCCAGTAGAAAGTACGCCCACCGGTGATTGCGATTATGAAAAAGCCGGTCAACCGTTGTCCACCAAATCCGTTCCCAATGATACGGGGTGGTCCGGTCGCGGCCAATAAACCAGTAGGCGAAGACTGCATACACTTGGGCTATTTGATCATTTTTTAACGGAATTGTGCTGCTGGAATTCATCCGCGACACTCGCAAAATGCCCCCGGGACAGGTGGGGATATCAATTCGTTCCGTTTGCGCGGCTTCCAGTTTCCAGCCTTGGCCGGTCAAACAGACTTCCGGTCGGTGAATACTGGTGACATCACGTCCGGCCAAAACCACGGCACAATAAACTGTTTGCCCCGATGCATTGGTGTAAATCCGCGCCGCTTTTTCCGTGTCGGGTGGCAGCACCGCGCGCTCATCGGCGGTCAATCCGGTCTGCGGGCTGCCTTTCCATGGGCCAACGGTCTCCGGTAAAAAAGGATGCTCGTCGGCGAGCCGGATCCCTGGTTCGCACACCCGCGTGACATCGGCTGTCAACGCGGTGAGCACCAAACCGACAATAAGAATAACCACCACAATCAGCAATTGCCGTGCGCCAGGTCCCTGCGGCTGAGACACTGGCGACGTGGATGGGGTAATGGTTATGTCATTCACATGCACTGCCTGACGAGGCTATCAGTCTAGTCATTGCCAGTGAAAAAGTCAAACCACGGGCGATCTGCTTGGTGTCCCCGTCGCTCTGATAAAATTCAATTTGCATTCGTGAGATAATGCGCCTATATTCTGAGTGTCGGACGTACTGCGGGTCATGATTGCCCGTTGCAGTGTGGAGTAGGTTATGAAACACTGGCTGTACATCTGGGTCTTGTTGCCCAGTTTAGTTTGGAGAAGTGAAGCAGGTCAGACGCTGGCCGGTTCGCGGCTTAGCGTTCATGATTTTCTCGTTGGACAGTCGTACTCAGCCCCCGCAATCCAGATAGTTGAGGAGCAGTTCTCTGATTTAACTTCCCCCCTTCCCGCTTTGACAGCCCTCGTCAGCGACAAAAACTCTGAAGTTCGCATGATCGCTGCGCAATTGGTGGCCCAATTGGGAATTGCCGAGGGAGCCCAGCTTTTATGGAAGCTTCTGCGGGACGAAAATGAAGGTGTGCAGTTATTTGCCATGCAGTCACTCGGGAAGTTAAACGAGAAGACACCGGTGGCGCCGGATGTGTCCGGGTTGCAAGACTCCCGCACCCGAGTGCGCCGCTTTACGGCCGAAGCTTTGGGACGGCTCCACAATCGATCGGTGGCAGCCGACCTGGTCAAAGCTCTGGCCGATGCCGACGATTTGGTGCGCTGGCAAGCGGTGATTGCGTTGGGGAACTGCGGGACTCCGAGCGCACTGCCGGCCCTCGGCCTCCGCCTGAATGATTCCAGCGCGCGCGTGCGGCGCACGGCGATTGAAATTTTGGCCCGGTTGGGTGGCGCCACTGTCGTTACACAATTGGTGGCGGCCCTCGATGACGCCGACTGGCAGACCCGGGCCATCGCCGCCAAGGCCCTGGCGACACTCGTTCAGGAATCGCAAGCGGATCGCACGGCGACGACCGAGACAATTCTGGCGAAATTGAAACCGGATGATCTGGCCCTCATCGCCGCCCTGCAAGCCCTGGGCTTGGGGAATGATGAACGGGCACTCAGCGGACTGGTCCACGCGCTGACCGGTCGCGACCGCGGGCTGGCCACGTATGCCATGCAAATCATTGTGGGGTTGCGCATCACACCGGTCTTGCCGTTCTTGGCCAACTATCGCCAGCATCCCGATCCCGTGGTGCGGCAGCGCGTGATTGAAGTTTACGGCAAGCTGGGCGGGACCAACGAAGTTGCCGCTGTGATCATCGCCTTGGCCGACCCTGTGGATAATGTGCAACTAGCGGCCATCACCGCCCTGCGCCAACTCCGCCAATATGCCCAGCCAGAGCGGTTGGCCGGAATGCTGGTGCATGCGGATGCGCATGTCCGGGCGGCCGCCGCCCGGTATTTTGGTGATTTGGGAGATCGGCGTTTCGCGAACCAAGTCGCCCTCCTGTTATCCGATGAGAACCGCTTCGTCCGCAGCGCGGCCATTGAAGCACTTGGAAAATTTGGCGACCGCAGTACGGTTGGACTCCTGATCGAAGTTCTCACCCGCCAAACTCCGGGCGGTGAATCAACAGGCGCACGACAAATCGCCGGTCATGGCGTGATCGTGGGTGGCAACCGGTCGCTTCCGCCGCTCTTGTCGGGGTTGGAATTGCTCGCGCAAAAAGCGGAGGCCATCAAAGTGTTGGGTGATTGGCGGGCAGTCGAGGCGGTGGTGCCGATTATTGAAAATGGATTACAGGTGCCGGATTCGCAACTCCTTGCGGTATCCGCCTATGCGCTGGGTCAAATTGGTGATCGCCGGGCCCTCGGGCCCCTTCTGGCAGTAGTCCAAGATTATTATACCATGGCCTCATTTGCAACGGATTCGGCCAACCAGATCACCATCCGCGACCAAACGTTGTCCAAGATGCTCCGCCAGGACTATGAACTCCAGTGCAATGCCCGGCGCACGATCATCTGGGCGCTCGGACGGCTCGGGGACGCGGCAGCGGTTCCCACCCTGCGCCAAGCGCTCACCGACCGCAATAGCACGGTGCGCGAAGCGGCCGTGGAAGCACTGATGCATTTCTCGACGGGCAGTCAACTCTTTGCGGCGGCCTCCATCCGACTGCCCGGCCACACGCCGGTCCTGGATGCATTCATCGGTTCCAGCCCCGTGATGCAATAAGATTTATTTTTCCTTGAGCCCCGCCAGCTCCACCGATAGATTGCTTCGTCATGCCGGAAGATCCCAATCAAATCGATATTGACCATGTGGCGCACCTGGCGCGGCTGGAGTTGACGGATGCCGAGAAAAATAAGTTTGCCGCACAGCTCAAAGACATGCTCGTCTACGTCGCCAAACTCGGCGAGGTGGATGTGACGGGTGTCGAACCGACCGCGCATGCAGTTCCGTTGACCAACGTGCTGCGGCCCGATGAAGCACGCCCCTCCATTGATCCGGCGCTCGTTCTCAAGAATGCCCCCGAATCCGCCCGCGGCCTGTTTATCATGCCGAAGATTGTCGAATGAGCTTGCACACCCAGACCATTATCGAATTGCGCGAGCAACTCCGCCGTGGCGAAGTCTCGGCCCGCGAAGTCACCCAGGCTGTCCTGGACCGGATTCAAGCCGTCGACGATCGGTTGAAAGCCTATCTCTGGCTGAATCCGGACGACGCGCTCGCACAGGCGGATGCCATCGACCGCGGCAGCAAGGACCAGCCACTGGCGGGGATCCCGATTGCCATCAAAGATGTGCTCAACGTGATCGGGCAACCCTGCACCTGCGGCTCAAAAATCCTCCGCGGCCACACCGCCGTCTACGACGCCACGGTCATCCGCCAGTTGCGCGCGGCCGGTGCGGTGTTGCTCGGCCGGACGAACATGGATGAATTTGCCATGGGCAGTTCGACAGAAAATTCTTCGTGGGGTGTCACGCGTAATCCCTGGGATTTGGAACGGATTCCAGGGGGATCCAGCGGTGGCAGCGCGGCCGCGGTCGCGGGACACGAGGCGATTGCCGCACTCGGCAGTGATACCGGCGGGTCGATTCGCCAGCCGGCCGCCCTGACCAGCTGTGTCGGGTTGAAGCCGACGTACGGGCTGGTCTCGCGGTTTGGTCTGGTGGCATTTGCCTCGTCGCTCGATCAGGTGGGTCCGTTCACAAAAACGGTGGCCGACGCGGCGTTGCTCCTGGGAGTGTTGGCGGGGCACGATCCGCTGGATTCAACCAGCGTGCCGGCGCCGGTTCCAGATTACCAGGAAAAACTCAATGCCGGTGTGCGGGGATTACGGATTGGGTTGCCGAAAGAATATTTTATCCCGGGCATGGACCGGGAAGTGGAGGCCGCGGTGCGGGCGGCGATCGGCCAGCTCACCCGCCTCGGCGCGGAGGTGGTGGAGATTTCGTTGCCGCACACCGATTATGCGGTGGCGGTTTACTATTTGATTGCGACGGCGGAGGCGAGCGCGAATCTCGCGCGGTTCGACGGCGTCCGCTACGGCGCCCGGGTGCGGGGGGCGGACGTGCTGGAAACGTACGCCAAGACGCGCGGCGCCGGGTTTGGCCCCGAGGTCAAACGGCGGATTATTCTGGGGACCTACGCGCTGAGCGCCGGGTACCACGACGCCTATTATTTACGGGCGCAAAAAGTGCGGACCCTGATCCGCCGGGATTTCGAGCAGGCGTTTCAGAAGTGTGATGTCATTGTCGCGCCGACCACGCCGACGCCCGCGTTCAAGATCGGCGAGCGCGTGGATGATCCCCTGCAAATGTACCTGTGTGATATTTTCACCATCAGCGTCAACCTCGCGGGCAACTGCGGCCTGAGTCTGCCCTGTGGTTTCACCGCGCAACCGAAGCTGCCGATTGGCTTGCAACTCATCGGACCGGCCTTTGCCGAGCCGACCCTGCTGCGCGTTGCACAGGCCTACGAACAGGCGACGCCGTGGCACACGGAAAGGCCGGCGCTGTGAACTACGAAGCCGTCATCGGGTTGGAAGTGCATGTCCAGCTAAGAACCAATAGCAAGCTGTTCTGCGGTTGTGCGACCGAGTCGGGGGCGGAGCCGAACACGCGGGTGTGCCCGATTTGCCTGGGGTATCCCGGGGTCCTGCCGGTGATGAACGCCGAAGCGGTGCGGAAGACAATTTTGTCCGGCCTGCTGATCGGCTGCACGATCAACCGCTATTCGAAGTGGGACCGGAAGAATTATTTTTACCCGGACATGCCGAAGAATTACCAGGTATCACAGTACGACCTGCCGTTGTGCCTGGGCGGCGCGGTCCAGATTGCCGGGAAAAAACTCGGGGTGACGCGAATTCATCTCGAAGAAGATGTGGCCAAGAGTTTCCATTTTGCGACGACCAGCGGGGTGGATTTCAACCGGGCCGGGACGCCGTTGATGGAGATCGTCAGCGAACCGGACATGCGATCCGAGGCAGATGCGTTTGCGTATCTGACGGCCTTGAAGGAAATCCTGATTACCGGCGGCGTGAGCGATTGTGACATGGAGAAAGGCCAGTTGCGCTGCGACTGTAATGTTTCGGTCCGGCCGGTGGGCCAGGCCCAGTTCGGCGAAAAAGTCGAGATCAAGAACCTGAACTCGATTTCGGGGGTCCGGCGCGCCCTGGAATACGAGATCCCCCGGCAGATCGCGGCCCGCGGGCGCGGCGAGAAGATTTTCCAGGAGACGCGGCGGTGGGATGACGACGCCGGCAAGACCTTGGTGATGCGGACGAAGGAATACGCGCACGATTACCGGTATTTTCCAGAACCGGATCTGATGCCGGTGACGGTGAGTGACGCCCAGCTTGCCGAAATCCGGCAGCAGTTGCCGGAATTGCCGGAGGCCAAACGGCAGCGCCTGGTCAGCCAATACGGCCTGTCGGAGTACGACGCCGGGGTGTTGGTGGCGACCGCCGTGCTGGCGCAATTTTATGAGCGGGCGGCGGCCGGTTCCCCGAACGCCAAGGCCGTTGCCAATTGGGTGATGACGGTGGCCGAGATTCATTTGTCGCCCGTGCAACCGCAGCACCTCCGCGAATTGGTGGCGGCGATTGATGCCGGCCAGATCAGCGGCAAGCAAGGGAAAGATGTTTTCGCCGTGATGCTCGCCACCGGGCAAGGCCCGGCCCGCATTATTCAGGAAAAGGATCTGGCGCAAGTGAGCGATCCGGGGGCGTTGGCAGGTTATTGTTCGCAAGCCATTGCCGGGAATGCCAAATCAGTGGCGGCTTTCAAAGCCGGCAACCTCGGCGCCTTGAACGCACTCGTTGGACAGGTCATGAAGTTGAGCAAAGGCAAAGCCAATCCCCAGTTGGTCAGCGAAATGCTGGCGAAGCAACTGCGCAACACTTGACGCCCGGCGACGCAAGCGGTAAAGTCCAATCACTTTCTCGCGTAGGATATGCCAGCCCAAGACGAATATGTAGTTCAAATACTTCACGATGTCGGACTCGTTACAAACGACGACATCCTCAAGGCTCGCGAATTAACGAAGCACGGTGGCGTGAGTCTGTTGGAGGGGTTGCTCAAAGGGGGCCGGCTCACGGAAGTCGACGTGTCAAAGGCGCTCGCCGGCCAGTTTGGCATGGATTTCATCCAGTTGGCGGAATACCGCGTTTCCGATGAAGTCATTGCCATGGTGCCCCGGCATGTGGCCCGCCGCTACAAGGTTGTTCCCGTCTACAAACACGATACCACGCTGACCGTGGCCATCAGTGATCCGATGGATGTGGATACGGTCGATAGCCTGCGCTACATCTTGAAAATCAATGTCGAGCCGGTGGTGGCCACGCTGCCGGAAATCGACGCCGCGCTGGCCCGCTATTACGGCACAACGGACGACACCGTTGAGAACATGCTGCAGGACATCACCGAGGGCGAAATCGACCTCGGGACCCAGGCCAAACCGGCCACCGAAACCAAGATTGAATCGACCACCGAGACCGAAGCCGACGCGCCGATCATCAAACTGGTGCAGTTGATCATCATGCAGGCGTACCGGGATCGGGCGAGCGATATTCATATTGAGCCGTTGGAAAAGCGCTTGCGCGTCCGGTACCGGATTGATGGGGTCCTGCACGAAATGGAAAGTCCGCCGAAGCGGCTCCAGCCGTCCATCATCAGCCGGTTGAAGATCATGTCCAACATGAGCATTGCGGAGAAGCGGTTGCCGCAAGACGGGCGCATTCAGATCCCGGTCATGGGGCGGACGCTGGATTTGCGCGTGTCCGCGTTGCCGACGAATCACGGCGAAGGCGTGGTCATGCGTATTCTGGACAAGAGCAGCCTGCTGCTGGGGCTGGGCGATCTGGGATTCTTCTCCGACCAGCAGGAGCTGACGAACAAGATCATCTCATCGGCGGACGGAATTTTTCTGGTGACCGGCCCGACCGGCTCCGGCAAGACCACCACGCTCTATGCGTGTTTGCATTCCATCAATAAGCCGGACCGCAAGATCATCACCGTCGAAGACCCCGTGGAATATCAGTTGGCGGGGATTAATCAGGTGCAGGTCAATCCGGACATCAACCTGACCTTTTCCGCCGCCTTGCGGGCGATCCTCCGCCAAGCCCCGAACATCATCATGATCGGTGAAATTCGCGACTTGGAAACCGCCAATATTGCCGTGCAGGCCGCGTTGACGGGGCACTTGGTGTTCTCGACCTTGCATACCAACGATGCGCCGTCAGCGGTCACCCGATTGATTGATATTGGTGTGAAGCCATTTTTAGTTGCCTCCGCCACGCGGGCCATCATGGCGCAACGATTGCTCCGGCGCGTCTGCTCAAAATGCAAGGAGCCGTATACGCCGACCGACTACGAAATGAAGACCCTGAATCTGGACCCGGCGGCGCTGGCCAAGACGACGATCTTCAAGGGCCGGGGTTGTACCGAATGTTCCCGGACCGGGTACCGGGGGCGGACCGGTATTTACGAAATCTTTTTTGTGGATGAAGAAATGCGCCGCTTAATTTACGAGCGGGTCCCGTCGAATGTGTTGCGGACACAGGCGCGGGCGTTGGGAATGCGCACGCTGCGGGAAGACGGGGTGCGGAAAATCATGGCCGGCCTCAGCACCCCCGAAGAGGTCATCTCGATCACAGCGAGCGATCAGAATTAGGGAACCAATGAGCATGACCATAGCCATGGATGATCTGTTGCAGACGATGGTGGACGAAGCGGGTTCCGACCTGCACCTCCGGGTCGGCGTGCCCCCGGTGATCCGGCTCCACGGCCGGTTGGTGCAACTGGACATGCCGGCGTTGACGCCGGACGACACGGAGTCGCTGATGAAATCCATCACCTCCGAAGCGCACATCCAAAAGGTCCGTGAATTTGGCGGGACGGATTTCGGCTTCGCTTTTGGCGATCAAGCCCGGTTTCGCGTCAGCGTGTTCCGGGAAAAAGGCCAGCACGGGCTGGTGCTGCGGCAGATTCCCAACAAACTCCTGACGCTGGATCAGATTGGCCTGCCGCCTTCCATCAAGGATTTATTGTTCCGCCCGCGCGGCTTGATCCTGGTGACGGGACCGACGGGTTCCGGGAAGACGACGACCTTGGCGTCGATGATCAATGTCATCAATCAGGAATGCGATCACCACATTATCACGGTGGAAGATCCGATTGAGTATTATCACCCGCACAAGAAGAGTATTGTGACCCAGCGCGAAATTGGCGTGGATGTTCCGTCGTTTGCCGAGGCCTTGCGGCGGGCGCTCCGCCAGGATCCGGATGTGATGCTCGTGGGTGAAATGCGGGATCTGCCCACGATGGAAGCGGCCATTACGGCGGCGGAAACCGGGCATTTGGTTTTTGCGACACTGCACACAACGGGCGCGGCGCGCACGGTCGACCGCATTGTGGATGCCTTCCCCACCGACCAGCAGGAGCAAATCCGGACGCAGTTGGCGTCGTCCATTTTGGCGGTGGTTTCGCAGTTACTGCTGGTGAAAGCCGAAGGCAAGGGCCGGGTGGCTTGTTTTGAGATCATGATCTCGACGCCGTCGATCCAAGCCTTGATCCGCGATAATAAGACCTTCCGGATCACCTCGGACATTCAGACTGGTGCCAAGTTCGGGATGCAGACATTGGACTCCAGCCTGATGACGCTGTACGAGCGGGGAATGATTACGTATGGCGATCTGATTACCAAGGCCCAGGACCCGCAAGCGATTGTGACGAAGCTGCAAGAGGAGCAAACCGGGCGGAGAAAATAAGCCATGTTTGAGAGCGAAGGGGTCATTTTAAACGAGTTGCTGCGCGAACGCGGATTGATCAGCGAAGCGCAAATCACGGAGATTCAGGAAGAGCACGAGCGGACCGGAAAACCGCTGTCGCAGATCATTGTCGATTTTGGGCTGCTGACCGAAGACCAATTGCTCGAAGCGTTGGCACAACATTTGGGAATGGAATTTCACCAGCTCGAAAGCGAGGAATTGGCTCCCGCGGTGCTGCGGGCGATGCCCTCCAGCGCCGCCCGGATGTATGGCGCGGTCCCGATTTCAGCCACCGCAAACTCCATCACAGTCGCGGTGCTGGACCCGTATAATCCACATCTGGCGGAAGAGCTGGCCTTTGTGCTGGGCAAGGATGTCCATCTCGCGCTCGCACCGCGCAAGCAAATCGAGAGCATGGTCGCCCGGTATTACAGTGAAGAAAGCGGCTCGCTCAAGGATGTGCTCCAAGACATGGAGAGCCAGTTGGCCAAATCGGATCTGGTGGATGCCATCGAGAAAGGGGACACCACGGGCACGGCGGCGCTGGAAGATCTCGCCAATCAGGCGCCGATTGTGCGGTTTGTAAATCTGATTTTGTTCCAGGCCATTCAAGACCGCGCGAGCGATATTCACTTTGAGCCCTTTGAAGACGAGTTCAAGATCCGCTATCGTGTGGACGGGGCGCTGTACGAAATGGCACCCCCGCCGAAACATCTGGCGATCCCGGTCATCTCGCGCATCAAGGTCATGGCGAACCTGAACATTGCCGAACGCCGGGTTCCGCAGGACGGCCGGATCCAGTTGCCGGTCGCAGGGCGACAGGTGGATTTGCGCGTCTCAACCCTCCCGACCCAATTTGGGGAATCCGTGGTGTTACGAGTCCTCGACCGAACGGTGGTGAATCTCGAACTCGAAAGCCTGGGAATGCCGGCGGAAATTTTGGATCGGCTGAAGGAATTGATTCGCACCCCCAATGGCATTGTCATTGTTACCGGGCCGACGGGTTCGGGGAAAACGACGACGTTGTACTCCTGCCTGAAACGCA
>Ga0209083_1002920_pt1 | contig 15199 bp, 15 predicted proteins | sample AM7aDNAmetaG_FD_184132 | JGI IMG/M metagenome (GOLD analysis project Ga0209083, IMG submission 184132) | Freshwater microbial communities from Finland to study Microbial Dark Matter (Phase II) - AM7a DNA metaG (SPAdes) (version 3) | ecosystem: Environmental > Aquatic > Freshwater > Lake ...
CGCTGTATATCAACTATTTTATCTTCGGCAATTGAAGTGTTAAAGTATTCCATGCCATTATTCACATTTCCTTTATTCTGATCGGCATTCTGTACAATCAGGTAACAGGCATACCGGGATAATCTGATGCTCGGATAGTTCTGTTTGGCACCTTTTCCGTGGCTGATCTCCTCGAGGTAATCCTCGAAGTGATCGGCAATTTCCTGTCCGCTATTTTTGCAGGCATCTTTGGCTCTTTCCACAACAGGCAAAAAATGTCTGAACTCAGAATATTCCAATATTTTAGAAAGTTTTCTGGCTCCCCAAAATTCATTATTGTTTTCGTCAATTTCTCGTATTTGCTCGAAAATAGTTTTGTTGGTCTGTGATAATTCTTTTTTCATAAATGTTTCGTCATTTTGGTCAAATACAGTGTTTTTAATTTAAAATTTTACGCTTAACCTATCGCTCCAAGCCTCATCAATGCCTCACTAACATCTCCAACCTCATAAAAATATAGCAGCAGTTTATCATTGGCTTCTTTCATACGGCAATTGGGAGGATTTGATTTTATAAAAGTTAATATATTCAAAAACATTTCAGAAGCATAAAACGGACTTTCCTGGTTTTGAATAAAGTAACATGATAAAAGTTTGTTTTTTAACACCATTTTTTCCATCCCCAAGGTTTTTCCTAACCATCTCAGGCGCACGACATTAAATAATTCAAGCGTCTGTGCAGGTACAGGTCCAAAACGGTCTTCCAGATTAGTACTGTATGTCAGTAAACTTTGTTCTGTTTCAATTTCATTGATTTCTTTATAAATGATTAAGCGTTCTGCTGTGTTGGTAACATACTCAGTAGGTATAAGAATTTCCAGGTCAGATTCAAAGCTGCATTCTTTAATAAAATTTTCTGATGGGGTTGAAATATCACTTAATTGATCTTTGAAGTCAACTTCTTTTAGTTCTGCTATAGCTTCGTCAAGAATACGATGATACATCTCGAAGCCTATTTCTGAAATAAATCCACTCTGTTCGGCGCCTAACAAATTGCCAGCTCCCCTGATATCCAAATCCCTCATGGCTATGTTGAGCCCGCTGCCGAGGTCAGAAAATTCTTCAATGGCTTTGAGGCGTTTGCGTGCTTCTGTGGTCAGGGTGGCAAAGGGTGGACAAACCAGATAACAAAAAGCTTTTCTATTGCTACGCCCTACCCTGCCCCGTAACTGATGCAAATCGCTCAATCCGAAATGATGGGCATCAATGATTATTATTGTGTTCACATTGGGTATATCCAGTCCTGATTCTATAATGGTAGTAGCCAATAAAACATCATATTCTCCTCCAACAAAATCAATCATTATCTGTTCTAAATTTGCACCGGCCATCTGACCGTGTCCTATAGCTATTTTGATTTTAGGCAACCACTTATGTATTACTTCTGCCAGCTCATAAATATTCTGAATACGATTATTGACAATAAAAACCTGCCCTCCTCTTGACACTTCATATACAATAGCTTCTTTTATTATTTCCTCATTAAAGCTTATTATTTCGGTAACAATAGGATAGCGATTGGGAGGTGGTGTGTTGATTATAGACAGGTCGCGGGCACCCATCATCGAAAATTGCAATGTGCGCGGTATGGGAGTGGCAGTAAGCGTCAGAGTATCCACATTTACTTTTATCTGCTTTAGCTTTTCTTTGAGAGCCACACCAAATTTCTGTTCTTCATCAATAACCAACAGGCCTAAGTCTTTAAATACTACATCTTTGCTTATAATGCGATGGGTCCCAATAATAATATCTGTTTTACCCTCTTTTATTTTAGCAAGACCTTCTTTTATTTTCTGACTTGACTTAAGGCGGCTAATGTAATCAATGTTGCAGGGAAAATCTTTAAGTCTCTCCTTAAAAGTATTGTAATGCTGAAGCGCCAAAATAGTAGTAGGCACTAAAATAGCCACCTGTTTACTTTCTGTTGCCACCTTAAATGCTGCCCTTACGGCAATCTCTGTTTTGCCAAAACCCACGTCACCACATATCAGCCTGTCCATAGGGTTGACTGATTCCAGGTCTTTTTTAACATCAGCCGTTGCTTTTATCTGGTCGGGAGTATCTTCATAAATAAAAGAAGCTTCAAGTTCTTTTTGCAGGTATGTATCAGGCATAAAAGCATGTCCATCAGTGGCTTTTCTTACGGCATACAGTTTTATCAGATCTTTGGCTATATCTTTAACCCTCTTCTTTGTCTTAGCTTTTATATTTTGCCATGTCATTGAACCTATTTTATGAAGAACAGGTTCCGTGCCTTCTTTACCAGAATATTTAGATATACGATGCAATGAGTGAATGCTCAGATAAAGCAAATCGTTGTCTTTATAAATAATTCTCAGAGCCTCCTGCTCTTTGCCATTTATTTCAATTTTCTCAAGTCCCGAAAACCGTCCAATGCCGTGATCAATGTGGGTGATATAATCACCGGGCATTAAATTATTAAGCTCTTTAAGGGTAAATGCCTGCTTGCTCTTATAGCCCTCTCTCAGTCTGAAGCGATGATATCGTTCAAATATCTGATGGTCGGTATAACAGGCTATCTGGGAAATGTTATCAATAAAACCTTCAAAAATAGAATTATGTATAATCTGATAGGCTATATTATTCTCTCCCTCCTTATTTTCAAGAATATCGCTGAAAATATTATCCAATCGTTGAGCCTGACTTGGGGAACTGACAAAAATATAATTCTGTATGCCTAAAGATATATTTTGCTGCAAACTTTGAATTAATAAATCAAATTTTTTGTTGAAAAGTGGTTGCGGACTGGTATCAAAAATATATGATTCAGCATTTTTAAAGTACGATGTCAGGCCTAAATCAATACAACAAAAGTTAACTATCTGACTGTTTAATTCAAAAGCAGATAAATAATTTTCACCGACTTCATTTACAATGTTTTGTTGGCTGTAATCTTCTGTAGTTTGTTGCCATTTGTGTTCTATTTCCTCATAAAACATTCCGGCATTTTCAAAACCTACTGTTGTCTGAGGTGAAAAAAAAGAGAAAAATGATGTTTTATTAACTTTAAATTCCGACCCGCTGAGGTTAGGAATAATTTTTATTTTGTCTTTTTTTTCTATAGAAATTTGCGTCACGACATCAAATGTACGAAGAGATTCAATCTTATTGCCCGAAAGTTCAATTCGGTAAGGATGCTCATTCCCAAAAGAAAAGACGTCAATAATCCCCCCCCTGATTGAGAATTGCCCGGGTTCTATGGTAAAGTCAACCCTGGCAAAATGATTGTCGGTTAATTTGTCAATGAACTTCTGGAGGTTTATGTCTTCTTCGGTCCTGACCTTGTAAATACTATTTTCAAATTCAGTTTTAGTAACCACTTTTTCAAAGATGGCTTCTGGATAAGTAACTATAAAAAGTGGGGATTTGGAATGAGAAGTAATTTTATTGATAACTTCTGTGCGCGACAAAATGTTTATCGTATCAATATCATCTGTTTTGTGTGTTCTTTTATGTGATGATGGGAAGAAAAAAACCTTTTTTTGTTCGGGTTTTTTATCTACCTCGTCAAGCAAATATTCAATATCATTGTAAAAATAGGCTGCACTTTCTTTATCGTTCATCACAAACAATACTGAATTTGATGTGAGCTTGAATAGTGTGGCTGCAGCAAAGGATTTGGATGAGCCCGCCAGTCCTTTAAAGGAAAACAATTTACTGTGTCCGGAAGTTATATCAGAAGCAATTTTCTTTAAATCTTCTCTTTCTGAATATGTCTTTAAAAATTCAACTGATTTCAATATTATCCTCTTGTCTTTTATTTCGGTCATTTTAATTTCCGGATAAATTTATTTTTATCCACAATAAATCGAGTATGCGTTCCTGACCCTATCTCACCGCCCTCATCAAAAGCGGTCACCTTAAAAGTAAGTTGTCTGCCATCAATAGCAATCAACTCAGAATAACAAACTACTTTTTTGCCGACAGGAGTAGCTTTCAGATGTTTAATATTGACTTCTGTGCCCAAAGTAATACTTCCTTCGGGAATTACCGACATCACTGATAGTTGAGCTGTTGACTCCATTAAGCCTATCATGGCCGGTGTGGCAAAGACATCTATCAGGCCTGAGCCATAATGGGCTGCAGTATCTTTGTCTGTAACGATTTGGCTTAGTTCGCCCCTAATACCAACAATCAACTGGTTATCCATTTGTTTTTCTAATAATTTATTTTGATGGTTTTAATTACATCTTCGTGAAGGCTAAGTATAACGGGACAATATTTTATAGCCCTTTCAAAGATTATTTTTTCTTTGTCAGAATAATTGTTTGGAGGGAAATTAAGCTCAACAATCACCTCTCCCACCCTTCTTGGATTGCTAGTCATTATTTTTTTCACCTTGGCTGCGAGTCCTTCAATATTAATATTATTATGTTTGGCCGTTATGCCTAAAATACTGAGCATGCAAGCACCCAAAGAAGTAGCCAATAAGTCCGTAGGTGAAAAAGACTCTCCCCTGCCCTCATTATCAACAGGTGCATCAGTAATTATTTCAGTGCCTGACCTTTCGTGGCGCGCTTTTACTCTTAAATCGCCAAGATAGCTTAAAGTATATTCTTCCATAATATTAATGTTGATTTCTACAAAATTAAAATAAAAAGATAAAAGCCAGAATAAAAGATTTCTTAAATAAAAAACCTGCTGAAAAGAAATTTTCATTTCAACAGGTTATTATTAAGTGCCTAAAATACTTAAAGTACTTAAAATGTCTAAAGTTTAAGTCTCATGCCTATAGTCGTGAAAATAGCAAGGAGTTCTTTTGCTTCGCCATAAATTAACTGCATTTTTTCTGCTTCAATCCAGTTTAACTCATTGATTAATTCTAACCAATAAAGTGTTTCACTGGCTTCACTTTCGCATATTCTTATTTTATTGACAAAATCAGCCTTGCTTCTTGACCTGTTAGCTTCCCTATAGTTCGCACCTATGCTCGTCCCTGATTTTGTGATTTGATTTTTTATCACATTCTTTTCTGGTTTATAGGGCAGAGACACTGATAACAATATTATACCTATTGCAAATTTCTTGGTCCTGATTTCCAGCAACTTACCAAATTCCTTATTATTCACTTTGTTCATTTTTAGGTATTTTAACTTTAGGCATTTTAAGTATTTTAGGCACTTTAAGTATTTCCTATGCTAATATTTCAAATTGGCTGGCTACAATTTCCACAGTATTTCTTTTTTCGCCGGCTTTGTTCTCATAGTTTCTGTAAGATATCTTGCCTGTCAACGATACCCGTGAACCTTTTTTTACAGAATCGGCTGCCTTTTCAGCACTGTCGTTCCATAAAACAATATTGTGCCAGGTGGTGCTGTTCACCCATTCTCCTGCCTTGTTTTTATAGCCCTCGCTGGTGGCGAGTGAAAAACGAGCTATTTTCATACCTTTTTTAATTTCTTTTACTTCTGCGTTCATACCTGCGAAGCCTACTAATTCTACTTTGTTGAGATTTGTTTTCATGTTTGTTGATGTTTGTTTTATATTATTGTTTGTTGATTAACTTGTTTTTTTAAATGATGTTTGATATAAGTGCCTAAAGTGAACTAAAGTGAGCTAAAGTGCCTAAAGTTTTATGTTCCGTTTTCAAATTTGATTTCTTGTTTTTATCACAGTAAACGTTAAATACTTGTCGATCTTTTTAACCCTTTTAGTTAATGAGCCTACAGCCGCCGAGCTTACTGAAAGGTTAAAGTGCCCGTCCTCCAACTTTAGGCACTTTAGCTCATTTTAGGCACTTTTAACTTCCTACGCCACTAACTCCAGATTATTAGCTATAATCTCTACAATATAGCGTTTTTCGCCTGATTGTGTTTCATAGCTCTTGTAACTTAATCTGCCTGTGACAGATATAGGCAAGCCCCTTTTAACAGCCTTTTCTGCTTTGTCAGCATTTTCGTTCCACAGAACTATTTTATGCCATGATGTGGTATTTACCCATTCGCCTAATTTGTTTTTAAATCCTTCGTGTGTGCCCAAAGAGAATCTTGCTATTTTACTTCCTTTTTTAAATTCGCGTATTTGAATGTCCATTCCTGCGAAGCCTACTAATTCTACTTTGTTGAGATTTGTTTTCATGTTGATGTTTGTTTTAAATTATTGTTTGTTGTTTAACTTGCTTTTTTAAATGATGTTTGATATAAGTGCCTAAAGTTTTATGTTCCGTTTTCAAATTTGATTTCTTGTTTTTATCACAGTAAACGTTAAATACATGTTGATCTTTTTAACCCTTTTAGTTAATGAGCCTACAGCCGCCGAGCTTACTGAAAGGTTAAAGTGCCCGTCCTCCAACTTTAGGCACTTTAGCTCACTTTAGGCACTTTTAACTTCCTACGCCACTAACTGAAGATCATTAGCTACAATTTCCACAGTATTTCTTTTTTCGCCTGCTTTGTTTTCATAGTTTCTGTAACTTATCTTGCCTGTAAGTGATATGCGGGAACCTTTCTTGACTTCTGCTGCTGCCTTTTCTGCACTGTCATTCCACAGCACTATATTGTGCCAGGTGGTATTGTTAACCCATTCGCCTTCTTTGTTCTTATAGCCTTCGCTTGTTGCCAGACGAAAATTAGCTACTTTAACACCTTTTTTAATTTCTTTTACTTCTGCGTTCATACCTGCGAAGCCTACTAATTCTACTTTGTTGAGATTTGTTTTCATGTTTGTTGATGTTTGTTTTAAATTATTGTTTGTTGTTTGATTAAATGTCTTTTTTAATGATGTTTGTTATAAGTGCCTAAAGTGAGCTAAAGTGCCTAAAGTTTTATGTTCCGTTTTCAAATTTGATTTCTTGTTTTTATCACAGTAAACGTTAAATACTTGTCGATCTTTTTAACCCTTTTAGTTAATGAGCCTATAGCCGCCGAGCTTACTGAAAGGTTAAAGTGCCCGTCCTCCAACTTTAGGCACTTTTTACACTGAGTCCTTTGTCGAAGTGTAGCTCACTTTAAGCACTTTTAACTTCCTACGCCACTAACTGAAGATCATTAGCTATAATTTCCACTATATTGTGTTTTTCGCCTGCTTTGTTTTCATAGTTTCTGTAACTTATCTTGCCTGTAAGTGATATGCGGGAACCCTTCTTGACTTCTGCTGCTGCCTTTTCTGCACTGTCATTCCACAGCACTATATTGTGCCAGGTGGTATTGTTTACCCATTCGCCTTCTTTGTTCTTATAGCCTTCGCTGGTGGCCAGACGAAAATTAGCTACTTTAACACCTTTTTTAATTTCTTTTACTTCTGCGTTCATACCTGCGAAGCCTACTAATTCTACTTTGTTGAGATTTGTTTTCATGTTTGTTGATGTTTGTTTTAAATTATTGTTTGTTGTTTGATTAAATGTCTTTTTTTTATGATGTTCGTTATTAGTGCCTAGAGTTTGGAGTTTGGAGTGCCTAGAGTTTAAGCTTTTTACCAATTGAAGTGAAAATAGCCAAGAGTTCATCCGCTTCTTTAAGTATGGTTTTAACTTTCTCTAATTCAACCCAGTTTAAATCAATGATTAACTCCAACCAATAGAATGTTTCACTAGCTTCACTTTCACATATTCTTATTTTATTAACGAAATCCGCCTTACTTCTTGCCCTGTTAGCTTCTCTGTAATTTGCACCTATACTTGTCCCTGATTTAGTAATTTGATTCTTAATAACTTTGTTTTCAGAATTATAGGATATCGTGGATGATAATATAATAATTCTTATTGCAAATTGTAAGGTCCTGCTTTCTAATTGTATAGCAAATTCTTTGTTATTCATTTTTTAATTTTTTTTGCGTTTTTCAACTTTAGCTCACTTTAGGCACTTTAAGTACTTTAGTTCACTTGAGTTTTCGTTGCAAAGTAACAACCTCCTCTTCAGCCCATTCGGATATTAATTACTTACTTTCGTTTAATATTCGTTTGTAAACGTTTAAAAACTTTTTTGTTTTTGATTTACAAATAATTAGTATCTTTACAAATATTGATAAATAAATGATATTTTTATGGAAAATCGCAAATGTCTTGAATGTAATGAGGAAATTTTAGGTCGTTCTGATAAGAAATTCTGTGATGACCAATGCAGGAATGCTTACAATAACAAACTCAACTCTGACAAAATAAAAATCATTAAAACGATCAATAATATACTGCTAAAAAACAGACGGATATTGGTTTTGCTTAACCCCAGCGGTAAAACAAAAGTCCATAAAGACAAGCTCCTGACCAAGGGTTACGATTTTAAATACCACACCCATACCTACACCACAAAAGAAAATGCCCACTATCATTTTTGTTATGATTACGGCATCTTAGCGCTGGATAAAGACTGGTATTTGTTGGTGAGGAATGAGTAGAGAAAAACAATCTGGATACTTTTCAATATAAAACGGCGGCGAAAGGATAGTTTGTAAATAAACCCAGACTCAATGTGATGTTATTTTTTTGTTCCTTTTTTCAATTCTTTACTTTTCTTTGCTTCAGGTAAATAATTGCCATCTGAAACAACTTTTGCTCCTGTTTTTAGCTCCAGCGCCTTCCGGGCATCACCGGCAATTATACCCCCTTGTTTAGCTATAATTTTATTTTGAACAAAACCCTTGGGATTTTTTGTTTTCACAATAGCTGTTGTAGAAGCTTCGCCAAGCATTGAAAAAATCAATTCGAGGTCATTCATGTGATCGCGCAGGTTTTGGCTTTTCAAGCCCTTTACTTTCTTATATTCAGAAGGGGTTAAACCAAATGTTGCCTTAGAAATTTCAGCCGTTAAAATGGCATATTCAAGCTTTTCTCTTACCCCTCTGTTTTTCCATTCTTCAGTTAATTCATCGCGTATGGCAATGCTTCGCATTCTTTTTTCAATCCAGTCATCAGGATAACCCTTAAGTTTGTACAGCTCTCGTGTTCGTTGAGTAGCCAATTCGGGATTTTCAATTTCTTGAAGCCTTTCGTATCCAACTTGAGCAAGCCAGCGCTTAAATGGTTCTGCTTTAGGTGATGGAATTGACTGAATAATACGAAGAAGACCTTTTGTGTCTGCTGCCTGAACTTTTCGTTTTTTCCCATCTGCTGCTTTCATTTCAACCAGGGTACAAATTGTACCCCAGTTGCTTTTAAGCATTTCATCTCTGTTTAACACTCTTTTTATATATTGCTTAACATCTGCACTGTCTGTTAAAACCTCAACGACATCCTGAACAGAAAAATACCATTTCTGATCCTCTTCATTCCAGACAGTCCTTATTTGCTTGCTTTCAAAAAGTTTTATGTTGCTCATTTTTATTATTTTCTATTGGATAAAGATACTCATTTCAGCTGACTATAAAAAGTATCGATTGTAATAATTTGATGTTGTATTCATAGTTAAAAACAAAATAAAATGGTGTATATACGTTTTGTGATAATAGCAGCCAATACACTCTTAATAATTATTGGTATCTGCTGGTGAGGAATGAATAAATGTTTGGTATTATTGCTTCCTTATCAGCCCAAGCGTATAATCCAGTGCTTTTTCAGAAGGCACTTTAATATCTGGCATGGTGCCATGAAAATCGTTTTCTGTGGCGCCTATTTCGTACCACATTTTATGAGAAATGGTTAGGTTTAAATGAGAATTGGGCAGGGTAGCATTTATAACATCGCCATAATGTATAATCCGCCCACCGGTTTCTTCGCCAACAATTTTTCCCATCTTATAATATTGAAAACATTGTGCAAAACTGGCGGCAGAAGAGAATGTGCTGATGCTTGTCAGCAGATAAACATTGCCATTAAACCGCAATTTATTTTTACGCAGTTTTATAGGTGATGATGCTTTTTCTTCTTCAACCAGTCCGTTAGGTTTTTTCTTTGTGGTAAGCCAGGAGCGGTCTTTATCCTTTTCAAACCGTATCTTGTAATTTTCTTTTTGCAGTTTGCTGTATTTTATTTTTGCTTTCGCATATTGGGTGAAAGGCTGATGAGAAATATACTGAAAAAACTCATCTCCTATGGTCGAATTACCACCTCTGTTCTCTCGTATATCAATAATCAGATTTTCTATTTTCTGTGTTTTAATTTGTTTGAATGTTGAATCAATAAATATTTTAAACTTTTTAATATCACTAAAACTCTCAAAATTGATGATGGCAGTTTTGGTTTCTGGTATTAATTTAAGAGAATAATATGCTTGACTTAATGCTGAGGTCTTAGTTGTATCGTGGCTTATTCTTTTAACCAGAGAATCGTATTTTATGCCAATAATATTTTTTGTTCCGATATTTCCGTCTGTTTTATATTTTACCATATAAGTATCATTCCTGCCTTTATTGTCGTTTACACAATACAACTTACTTAAATAAAAATAAAAGTAATTAGCCCCCATGTCAGCTCTGATATTATCTGACTCCCCTGAATTAAAGCGGATAATATCTTTTACTATCTTATGTGATTCAAAGCCGTTAATACTTATTATTTCAGCATTGGAAGGTATTTCATCCGGCATGGTGCGAAACGGACGTATGATACTGATAAATGGGGCTTCACTTAAAAGTTTTACGTTATAAGGGAACAGAGAGGGATTGGTTTTAAAATACTCCATCTGAGGAAATTGTATTGTAGTGTGTCCGTCTTCGAGCTTCGCAACTAAAGGTGCTATTAAAATATAAAAGTCTAAAATGCTCAGTGGTTTATTAATGACTGATTTAATACCGCCGGCTTCGTTGTAAAATTTATCTTTCGAAAATTTATAAAAGGCATCTGGATGGGTTTCTTCTATATATTTGGTCAAAGAATCTATATCATCCCGCAGTTCTTTGGCGCCAATTAATTTTGAATCTCCGTTGGATTGTCCAAAGGCTATATCCATCAGAAACAGGCTGAAAATTGTTACGATTATAATTTTTTGCATACTTGAATTTTTATTTAAATAAATGACGAAAAACACTATACGAAATTTTCTTGCCACTTCTACATACTCAGTGCATCATTTTGTGGCAATGATTTGTGCAAATGTACTTATTCTTGTTGGATAGAATAATCAGTCTTCCCAAATTATACTCAGAATAGTTTTGTGTTTCTTGGTAGGAATGCAATATTCATAAAAATCCGTATCCTCGTCATCATATTCATCTAGTCTGAACCATGTTGATTTATTTATTGTTTGTGCTTTTTCTTCAAGTGAATAAACAAACTTATACTCATTTTGTATGTATTCTGCTGCCACAGAATCGTAAGGTGGTGCTAAGCGGGTAATATCAGCCAACCACACATTCATGTCCTCAGATTTTTTCCAGTAGCGTACCTTTTCGTTTTCTGTAAGCACAACACAAATGGGATGAAGGTCGCACTGTAAATATTTGAAAACCGTGGCCGTCAAACTTGTTTTAAATCTTTCAGCTAATTGCTTTATCAGAAGAGGAGAAAATTTTTTACCTCTTGCTTCTTTAAGAAAAAGTTTCGTAGGCATCAATAATTCACTTGCAAATTCATTGGCTTCCAATTCTTGTTTTCCATTTTTTAATTCTTTTTCCATCCCTGCAATGATGTTGAAATTTGCAAATATATCGTCGGGCAACTGCATGTTTCGGTGCATTATCAGATGCCCAATTTCATGTGCTGCCACAAAACGTTTTCTCTCATTAAATTGAATTTGGGAATTTACTTTGATAATGGCTTTGCTGTTTCCAAAAATTATTTTACCATCACAATAATCAATGACTTCTTCCAGATACATCGCATCTAATCCTGAAACGAACAAGTCCATCGGCAAATCAGTAATTTCATCTAATCCGCAATTTGCCAAAAGCTCCTGGGCCTTAATGTGTGCATTAGTACTTCTTTTCATTTTTTGTCCAATTGCTCAAGAAGTTCAACAAGATTTTTATCCTTTATGATTTCTATAATGTCCTCTTTAGAAAGTTTTTCAAGGTTATTGTATAACGCAAAAGATGGGTTACCCAAAATAAGTTGTTTCAAAACGGCTATAGGTTTTTCAATGTTTAAAAGAACTGCCTCTTGAAATTTATTGGCTAACTCAAATAAATATTCGTTATGTTTTTTGTTTGCTGTGGCATTGGCTAAAAAGATGATTTGTTTCTTCTTTTTAACATATTCATCAGGATCCTGGATGTCCTTTTTAAGTGAATCAGTGATTGTTTCTTTGTCAGCCTCAAGGTAAAAGTTGAACAAAGCATCTCCTATTTTATTTTTTATTTCGTTTTTCATATAATATTTATTATCTGCATTTGTATTTTGGGTAACCGCCTCTCAAGCCTTTTAATGATGTTATAAATTCGCTTTACCTCTATGCCTAAATCTTTGGCAATTTCTGAGGGTTTGTAAATGCCCTCCATCCAGTATTCAAAAACAATAAGCTCTTCATCCTCAGCGCCTTCTTGTTTAAGTAAATCGGAAACCTGCTTTCTTTTTTCTTCAATATTAATTGAATATTCATTTATAGGGATTTCCGGTAATTCGTCTGCATGAATATTTTTATTTGTAATAAAGAAATTAGATATTTCGCTTTTGAGACAACCGAATAGAAATTCTCTAAATGAACATTGGGCCTTGTTCCAATCTCTTTTACCTTCCATTACTTTTAAAATCAGGTCGCTGACTAAATCAATAGGTTCTTTGCCATCGAAGTTTTTTTCTCCAACAGATTTCAAATGGCTTATGGCATAGGCGTTGAGGCTATCTATGACTTCATCCAGATCAATAGAATTTAATGCTTCGGCAAGATTCATTGCTTTTTCTATTACTTCCTATACTAGTATGCTAAGATATTAATAAAATTTGCCAAGAATGACAAAAATATTTTACTTTTTAATTGTTTTTCGGATTATTATCTATGAGTTCCTGCCTGTGTTTTCTGTATTCTATAATCGGTTTATCACCCATGATAAGTCGCTCATCCATTTTATATCCGCTTTTCTTAGGCAATTGGGTAATAACAACTCTTTTGTCCTGTCTTAAGATAATAATACTTGTTACTTTACCTATATAATTGAAGATTTCTTTCAATAGTGGTATTTTAACCATGTTTTGATAATACCGTATGTAAACAATGGTGTTTTCTTCATCAACCGGAACAAAGGCTGCAAAAGCCCTTATTTTATCTGAAATAAAATTCTGCCATATATTTGGATAATGAAACTGCAAATGAAAAAGTTTTTCATAATCAGCAATCTCGTCAGGCTTCAGGGGAACAGTCTTGCCATCATCAACCACATTGTCAACATAAAAGGTGATGAGATCATTCTCTCTTATTACTTTAGGTCCGTTAACTAAGGTCTTGTTACCTCTGCCAATGGTTGTTTTGTGTACAAAAGGTAAGTGCACCACGTCGAGTTGATTTTCTATGGCTCTGGAATAATGCACATTCCAATGGTCTATAAAAGAAGCATATGAAAACGGTGCCAATTCCTTAAAGAAAAAGGGTTCCTGTGTTTTTTTGTCATCATCGCCCCACCACAGCCAGATAAGGCCATAGGCTTCATAGGTGGTATAAGCCAATATTTTCATGGTTTCAGGCGTGGGGTTGTTCTTCCCATTGGCGGGTACAATCTGAACTTTTCCTGTTTTATCATAAATAAACCCATGAAAAGGGCATTCCAGCATACCATTTACAATTTTGCCACAAGAGAGGGAAACCCCACGATGGCAACATTTATCGGCAATGCAACATGCCTGGTTATTCTCGTCGCGCCATAAAGCTAAATTTTCATTAAACCGTTTGATTTTTAACGGTTTGTGCTTCTTTAATTCTATTGATTCAAGAATTACGTACCATTGGTTGTAAATCATAATTAATAATTGTTTAGTTTTCTGCTTGTGTTATTCCTTCTTCAATCACCTTGAAAACAGGATGATCTTTATCATAAACATTGATGAAAATATCTTTTGCTTTTAAGAAATAGTCTTTTGCCAGCTTCTTGTCTGAATCGAGGTACATTTTACCGAGAAAGAAATTTAAATTGCCCAAAACATTTTGATTGTCTTTGTAAACTTCTAATTGTTCTTTGTAAAAGGACATTAAATAATCTTCTTTTTTGTTGTTGTAATAAATTTCTTCAAGATCATTGTATATTGTTGGGTTAACAGGTTCTAAGTTAAAAAATCTTAACGTTGTTTCACCGGTTTTGGGGTTTCCTGTTTTCACATACAGGTAAAGCAACAGTTTGATATTGTAATAGTTACCAGAATCAATTTTGTCAGCCAGTTCATAATTTTTCACGGCATTTTCATCATCATTGAATGATGCATAGACTTGCCCAAGCATCCTTGCGGCATCGCTTTTATATGAGATTTCTGTGTCAATATCTAATGAATGCTTTGCATACTTTAATACACTGTCTCCATTATTCAAATTAAGATATGCATACGCCAGATTATAGTAAGAACTAGCATAATCTTTATTTAATGCTATTGATTTTTGAAAATATGGAATTCCTTCTGTGTATTTTTCCTTTACTATATAGATATAGCCTATCACAAAATAGGAAAGAAAGTCTTCACAGTGACCCTCAATAGCTTTTTTATAGTTTGTTTCAATGAGTTCAAAAAGCTCATCATTATTACTGAACCAGTTATTGCCATACTTTAGATTTACCTGATAGTAAAAATCGCCAAGACCTTTGTAAAGCTTGCAGTTTGTCGGATAAATTGTTATTAAACTGTCGAGGATTTTGTCTATCTCAAACAACTTCATTTCATACTGGCCTTCTTTACCGCGGTAATTCATGATGTTTTCGTTCTCTTTAAGGTCTAAGAAGGCAAAGGTCTGGTGCATAATGCTTGACACGAAATAATTTAAAGCTATATCCTCTTTAAGTAAAACTATATCAGGATTTCTATTGTTGGGATCAAATTTATCGAGAAGATTGTACGCAGATTCATACTTCTTACCGGCAATTAAGTCGTTGGCTTTCTTTATTGTTTCAGTCTCTGTTTGCCCAAACATAGTCAGTGTAAAAAGCGTTGAAATAATGAAGGTTGTTAATATTTTCATTGTAAATGTGTTTTTTAACAAGTAGCAGTAGGCAGTGGCAGTAGGCAGTCTGTCCTTGCCTGAATTTAGTTGACCTTTTTTTTGAAAGCGTACACTCAATATTTTGACCATCGGGTAATGCGAACTTGAGGTCCTTTCTTCGGCAAAATTTTTAGAACTCGATGTTCTAAAAATTTT
>Ga0209083_1002924_pt1 | contig 15192 bp, 18 predicted proteins | sample AM7aDNAmetaG_FD_184132 | JGI IMG/M metagenome (GOLD analysis project Ga0209083, IMG submission 184132) | Freshwater microbial communities from Finland to study Microbial Dark Matter (Phase II) - AM7a DNA metaG (SPAdes) (version 3) | ecosystem: Environmental > Aquatic > Freshwater > Lake ...
GGCATCTGGCGACTAAACTAGCACGCGCCTCCCTCGGGAGCGGCGAGCTTTCGGACGGCGGGGCGGGGCGGCTCCGCGGCCTCTCCGCCCCTGTTTCGCGTACGGCCCTCCTTCTTGACAACGGCGTTCGCGACCCGCATAGTGAACGGCGTTCACGAAGGGCGGACACTGTTCACCGAGGTGGACGGCGTTCTCTAACAAGGCGGGACGTGCCCCAGCATCAACGCGATCACGAGCATCACGCGGAGCGTCTGGACCGTCGGCGCAGCCGCCTCGAGCGCCGCCGCAGCGACACCCGCGACGACATCTTGGCGGCGGCGCGCGAGGTTCTGCTCGAACGGGGCGCCGCCGATCTTTCCCTGCGCGAGATCGCGCGCCGCGCCGGCTTCAGCCCCGGCGCGCTCTACAAGTACTTCGACAACAAGGACGACGTCATCAAGGCGCTCGCCGACAAGGCCATGGGCGCGCTTCTCGTGGAGTTCGGCAAGGTGGCGGCCGAGCTCCCGCCCGACGAGCGCGCCCTGGAGCTGGGCATGGCGTATCTCGAGTTCGCGCGCCACAATCCCGAAGATGTTGCGGTGATCGCCCTGCACGAGTCCACGGTCCACGCGCTGCCGCTCACGGACGAACACAGGATGATGGGCGAGACGGTGGTCGGCGTCTTCGAAGAAGGCGTGGCGGCCGGCGTCTTCACGCTCTCCGGCGACGAGGACCCCGACTACATGGCGTACGGCGCCTGGGCTTTCGTCCAGGGCCTCGCCATCTTCGAGCAGCAGCAGCGCCCAGTGGTCGCCGACAGGCTACGCTCCAAACAGCGACAGCTGCTTCGCGTGTACATCAACGGACTCAAGAGCGACTGGTCGGCCGACGCCGGTTGACCGGTCGCGGCACGGACCCGGAGGACCCCATGCCGATCGATCTTCAGAAGACCAAACGCGTCACCCTGGGCACGATGTGCTTTGCCCTGTTCATGGTGATGCTGGACAGCACCGTCGTGAACCTGGCGCTACCGACGATCCAGCGCGAGCTCAACGCCAGCATGAGCGAGCTTCAGTGGATCGTGGACGCTTTCGTTCTCGCGCTGGCCAGCCTGCTGCTCACCGGCGGCACGCTGGGCGACATGTTCGGGCGCCGCAAAGCGTTCATGACTGGCGTCGCCCTGTTCACCGGCGGCTCGGTGATGTGCGCCTTGGCGCCGTCGACAGGCGTTCTGATTGCCGCGCGCCTGCTGCAGGGCGTGGGCGGCGCCGTGATGCTGCCGAGCACGCTGTCGATCCTCACCAACACGTTCCCCGACGCCCGCGAACGCGCCCGAGCGATCGGCCTGTGGGCCGGCATCTCGGGCCTCGCCATGGCCATCGGCCCGCTGATCGGCGGCACCATGGTCGACAGTCTCGGCTGGCAGAGTATCTTCTGGATCAACGTGCCGATCGGCGCCATCGCTCTGTTCCTGGCCGTGCGCTTCGTGCCGGAGTCGTCTGACCGGGCCGGGCGCACGCTCGATCTGCCCGGTCAGATCACCGTCGTCCTCGGTCTGGCGGCGCTCACCTATGCTTTCATCGAGGCCAACACCTACGGCTGGACCTCCGCGCGCATCCTCACGTGCTTCATCGTCGCGGGCGTATCCCTGGCTCTTTTCCTGGTCATCGAGGTCCGCGGCTCGAGCCCGCTGCTGCAGATCAAGTTCTTCCGCAACTGGACGTTCAGCGGCGCCAACATCGTGGGCGTGATCGTCAGCTTCGGCTTCTTCGGCGTGATCTTCTTCCTCTCCCTGTTCCTGCAGAACGTGCAGGGCTACTCACCGACTCAGGCCGGCGTGCTGCAGCTGCCGGCCACTCTTGGGGTGATGACTGCGGCGATCGTCTCCGGGCGCATCGTGGGGCGCGTCGGCGCGCGCTTGCCGATCACGATCGGGCTGCTCATGACGGGGTCGGCCCTGCTGCTCCTCACGGGGATCGAGCCGACCACAGGCTACGCGTCGTTCTGGTACTGGCTGCTGCTCATGGGCCTCGGCATCGGCCTGATCATGAGCCCGATGACGACCGCCGTGATGGGCACGGTGCCGGCGGCGCGCGCCGGCATGGCGTCGGCGACCTCCAACACCATGCGCCAGGTGGGCGGCGTTTTCGGCATCGCCGTGCTCGGCAACCTCGTGACGCATCGCTTCACGACTGACTTGAGCGCGTCGCTGGCCAAGTTTCGCCTGCCGCCGGCGGTGACGCAGAAGATCGTGGCGATGGCCGGGCAGGGACGCGAGTCGGCGTCCGGTCAGAAGATCCCCGGTGTCGACGCGGCCGCGCTCGGCCACACGATCAACGTCGCCTTCACGTCCGGTATCCACGTCGCCCTGTGGGCGAGCGGCATCCTGCTGCTCGTTGGCGCGCCCATCGCCTTTCTGACCGTGCGCTACACGGCGCCGCACCACGTGGAGGCGCGGCAGCGTGAGGCCGCGGCGCTGGAGGTTGCGGTCGAGGAGTCCGGAGCATGAGCGCCGCACCCGGCGCCGGCCGGCCGGCGCGGGACGTGTGCCCGGCCGGGCACGCCGGCTGGCTCTCCTCACCGGTCCGGCGCGTGGTCACCGACCCGAAGCGAATCCCGCGCGGCCTCGTCGAACCCGGCGACACCGCCGTGGACCTCGGCTGCGGACCGGGCTTCTTCACGCATCCGCTGGTCGGGATGGTCGGCGACGGCGGCAGCGTCATCGCCGTCGATCTCCAGCCGGCCATGCTCGAGAAGGTCCGGGTGCGCGCCCAGCGCAAGGGTCTGGCGGCGCGCATCCGCCTGCATCAGTGCGCCGCCGACGCGCTCGCGCTGGACGGCACGCGGGCCGATTTCGCCCTGGCCTTCTGGATGGTGCATGAGGTGCCGGATGCCGAGCGCTTTCTCGAGGAAGTCCACGATGTGCTCAAGCCCGGGCGCGGCTCCCGCCGGTGGAGCCCAGGGGCCATGTCGGAGCCGAGGTCTTCGCGCGCACGCTCGCCCTGGCCGCCGCCGGCCTGAACACGCTCTCCCGGTCCCGCGTGGCTTTCAGCCGCGCGGCGCTGCTGCGGCGCGAGGAGGCCGCGGTGACGGTCTCGCCGTCACCGCGGCCTCGGTCGTGAAGCGTTCGCGGACGGCACGCCAAACGCGGCTCAAGACGCGTCACCCTCCGGCCCGACGAGCTTCCAGCCGGACTGCCAGCTCCATCCGTGACGCATCTGCAGCGAGATGTTCAGCCACGCGAGCGCCTCGAGCGCGCGTGCCATGGCGAGGTCGCCGGCGTCGATGGGGTGGAATCCCATGCCTTTGACCAGTTCGAGCACGATGGCCTTGGCCTCTTCGTCGTCGGCCGCCACGTAGCCGTCCACCTGCATGCCGGCGATCCGGGGATCGGTCTGCCGGGCGGCGAACGCCGTGTTGAACGCCTTCACCACTCGCGCCGTCGGAATGCGGGCCTGGATCTCCTCGGCGCCCGAGGTCCCCTCGGTCGCCAAGCCTGAGTAGTCCGGCTTGAGCGGATTGGTGGCGTCCACGACGATTTTGCCGGCAAGCGCCGGACCCACGTCGTCGAGCACGTCCACGATGGTCGTGTACGGCACCGCGAGCACCACGAGGTCGGCGCCCTCCGCGGCGGCGCGGTTGGACTTCGCCGCCCGCGCGCCGGTCTCTTCGGCCAGCTTGGCGGCCGTGTCTCCGTTCGACGAGCTCACGGTGACGCTGTGACCCGCGCGGATCGCCGACGTCGCCAGCGCCCTGCCCACGTTGCCTGCTCCGATGATCGCGATCTCCATGACGGTCCTCCTCAACTCTTTGACTGCACAACATTTGTCTCCGGAACTACTTTTCGTGAAACATGGGTACAAGGCGGATATGGCCGATGGACAGACATCCAGCACCGGGCTCTCGCCGGTCGTTGCCGCCGGCGCCAGCGACCTCAAGTGGTCGGCGCGTGAGCGCGAGGTGCTGGGACTGTGGAGCGACCTGCTGCATGTGACGAGCGCAGTCCGCGGCTCGGTCGCCGAACTGCTCGCCACCGAGCTCGATCTGCATCCCGAAGAGGTCGATCTCCTGATGAGGCTCGACGAAGCACCCGAGCGGAGGCTTCGCATGGCAGATGCCAGCCGCTCCCTGAATCTCAGCAAGAGCGGCGTCACACGGCTGGTCGATCGGCTGGTGGAGCGCGGCCTGGTCGAGCGCGCCGCCTGCCCCAGCGATCGCCGGGTCGTGTACGCCGGCCTGACGGGCGCGGGCCGGCATGTGGTAGCCGACGCAGCCCCACTGCTCGTGACAGCTCTCGGCGCGCGGCTGGGGCGGGATCTCTCCGCGGACGAGCTCGGTGCCGTCAGGCGCGGCCTCAGCACTCTCCTCGCCGCGCCAGCGGCACGCCCACAAGGCACCACGGAGACGATGCCATGACCGAGTCCGTCTGGGACTACCCGCGGCCACCGCGGGTGGAGGCGAGCACGCGCCGGGTGCGCGTCGTGCACCGTGGCGTCACCGTCGCGGACACGACGCGCGCTGCGCGCGTGCTCGAGGCCAGCCATCCTCCGGTCTACTACATCCCGCCGGAGGACGTGCGTCGCGAGCTGCTGCGCCCGCGCCGGCGGCACACGTCTTGCGAGTTCAAGGGGCAGGCGAGCTACTGCGACCTCGAGGTCGAGGGGCAGGCCGTGCACGACGCCGCCTGGTACTACCCGGACCCGGCGCCTGGCTACGCGGCCATCCGCGACCACCTGGCCTTCTACCCGAGTCGTGTGGACGAGTGCTTCGTGGACGACGAGAAGGTCACCGCCCAGCCGGGCGACTTCTACGGCGGCTGGGTCACGGCGGACATCACCGGGCCGTTCAAGGGCGGGCCGGGCACGCGGGGCTGGTAGGAGCTCGCGGCAGATCGGCGCCCTCGACCGGCGCCCGAATCGTTCATCTCCCGTTGATCCCGTCGGGCAACAACGTGTCCAGGCCGGTCACGAGACCGACAGCAGGTGACATCAGACTCCCTGACGGGATCGGAGATGAGGACGTTGAACCGCGGAGTGGCAGCTGTCGTCGGCGCGGGAGTGCTCATGGTCGGCGAAGGCGCAGCGGGCGCGAGCTCAGCCTTGGCCAACGCCAATGGTCAGCCGGCGAAGACCAGCACGCCGCCGGTCGCCACCACGAGCACGATGCCGACCGCGCAGAAGGCGCCTGGGGTCAAGGCGACGGCGTAATCCAGGAAGGCGCCGGTCACGGCGTCGGTTCAGCAGAAGAGGGCCAGGGGCCAGGCCAAGGCGGGCAACCGCGCCGGGGAGTGATGGCCACAGACAGGCGAGCTGACGGAGCGTACGGCGCGAGAGGCGGCCTGCGCAGGCCGCCTCTCGCGCCGTACGCCTTCAAGTCGGTCAGTCGGTCATGCGCGGCGAACCGCCGGGCGGGCCGAGCTGCGGCGCGTGAGCGCGGAGCTCGATCAGCTTCTGCCGGAGCTCCGCCTGCAGCTGCCCGATCTCGCCCTCCGCTTCGAGCCGCTTCGCGCGGCCCTCCTCCTGGATGCCGATGGTCTCCTCGAGTGTGGCCACCAGGTCGGCGTTGACCTTGCGCAGCGTCTCCACGTCCACGACTCCGCGCTCGACCTCGCGACCCACCTTCGCCGAGCCGGCCTTAAGCAGCTCGGCGTTCTTGGAGAGCAGATCGTTCGTGGTGTCGGTCACCTGCTTCTGCAGCTCCACGGCCTTCTGCTGCCGGTAGAGGCTTATGGCGATGACGATCTGGTTCTTCCACAGCGGGATGGTGGTGAGCACCGACGCCTGGATCTTCTCCACGAGGTTCTGGTCGTTGCCCTGGATGAGGCGGATCTGCGGCGCCGTCTGGATGGCGACCATGCGCGTGAGCTTGAGGTCGTGAAGGCGGCGCTCGAAGCGCGCTGCCGCCTGCTGTAGATCCGCCAGCCGCTGCGCGGCCATGACGTCGCGGCTCGCCGCGACCTCGGCCTCCAGCGCCGGGAGCTTGTCTCGATGCAGCTCCTCCAGGGCCTGCTCGCCGGCGGCGATGTACACGTCAAGCTGCTTGAGGTAGTCGAGGTTGAGCTCGAACATCTTGTCGAGCACGGTCATGTCTTTGAGCAGCGCCATGCGCGAGCGCTCGAGAGCGTCGACGATGCGGTCGATGCTGGTGGCCACCTTCTCGTAGCGGGCGGCGAATCGATCGAAGGTGCTCGCGAACTTGCCGAGGATCGGGATCCTGGCCATCCCGGACCCGCCGCCGAGCGCATCCACGTCGAGCTCGCGGACCTTCTTGAGAAGGTCGGTCAGCGCTGCGCCGCCGGCGCCGGCCTCCTTGTTGCGTACGTCGCCGAGCAGCGAGTCGGCGAAATTGGCGATGCGGCTCTGGGCGGGCAGGCCGTAGCTGAGCACGCCCTGCGCGTCGCTGAGGTCGACGCTCCTTGCGATCTCGGCCACGCGGGCCAGGTCGTCGGCGCTGAGTGGGCCGGCGACTGGCGCGCTGCGCGCGCCCGCGTCCAGCCCGCCCGCCGGTGGGCCGCCGGCCGGCATCACGGCCGGGACGCCGCCCGACCCCTGCGTCTTCTCGATCTCGTCGCTCATCAAAGCCCCCCGGTCTGGCTGTACATGGTCTCGCTGCGCACCGTGCGCTCGAGCAGCTCGATCTCGCTGTCGAGGTCGAGGGCACGGTCTTCAAGCACGTTGGCGAGCTGGCGGTCGAAGGCTTGCTGCACGACGTGCAGCGAGGTTTCGGCGCGGGTCACGGTCTTCGCGATCTCCGGTGATGACGAGCCGCGGCTCAGAAGGTGGACGTAGCCCTCGACAATGCGCTGCGCGGCGTCCAGATAGTACGTCAGAAAGCCGCGCGCGGCGTCGAGCTTGCGCGGCTGGGCAGCCAGCTCGGCGATGATCTGGTCGGCGGTGCCGCACAGGGCGACGACCTCGTCCCGCACCTCTGCCTTGCCGATCGAACCGGCGCTGTCGAGAATGGCGTCGACCTGCCGGCGCGCAGGTTGCAGCACGTCGGCCGCCGCCTCGTCCATGCCCTTGGGCAGCGCCGGCCGCTTGCTCGCCGCCAGCAGAGACGGCGGCTGCGGCGGCGCCGGCAGCGCGCGGGGCGGTACGTCGCCGAACATGATCGCGCGGTAGTAGGGCCGCAGGTACAGCGCGTTCACGAGGCTTACGGCCGAGACGACGAGCTGCACGGCGATCATCACCTGGAACAGAGGCGTGCCGACGGCGAGGATCGTCAGGATCAGCGGCGTGAGGTAGACGAACCCCAGCAGCAGCCAGGGCAGGTGCCGGGCGCGCACGCCGATGTAGACGAACGCGGCCCAGTTGAGGAAGCCGGCGGTGAACGTCCAGGCGACCCACAGAGAGTGGCGCCACCACCAGCGGAACCGCGCACGGCGCGCGGTCGGTGCCTGAACATCGACCACCACGGAGGCCTGCGTCTGGGGCTTGAGCTGCTGCACATCGCGCACCGCCGAGGCCGGATGGCCGTTCTGGCACTCGCCGTAGGGCGTGAGCCAGACCCAACGAGCGCAGACGCTGCAGTATCCACCAACGGGCATGAAGAGCTCCCTCTCGGCGTGTCCCTCTTGTGCAGGATAGCCCGCAACGGCCGCGAGCACACTCCGGAGGGTGGGTGGACGGCGCGGCGAGGCGCCCGCGGGCGCGCCGCGCCGTTGATGCGTGTACGCTACAGACTCCCCATCCGCGAGAGAAAGCTTGCACCACATGACCGAACATACCGCCAACCGCATCCGTCTCGCCGTGCCGTCCGAAACGCCGGGCGGGCTCGACGCCGCCCGCTCCGGACATTTCGGGCGCAGCCCGTCGTTCACGCTCGTCGATCTGGTCAACGGCGAGATCGCCGCCGTGGACTTCGTTGAGAACGCCCCCCACGTTCAGGGCGGCTGCATGTCGCCGGTGCTCACGCTCGGCACCAACAGGGTCGACGCCGTGATCGTCGCCGGCATTGGTCACCGGCCCCTGCTGGGCTGTCTGCAGGCCGGCATCCGCGTGTTCGCCGGCGAGGACCGGCCCGACGTGCGCAGCGTGGTCGAGGCCTTCGTCGAAATGGAGCTGTCGCCGGTCGGGCCAGACGCCACCTGCCGCCACTGACCGATCGGTGAGGCGCGCTTGGCCGGCGTGATGGAGGGCTGGTGGATCGACGTTCTCGGCGCCGACCCGGTGCCGTGGCTACTCGCCTCCGACGAGCCGGCGGCTCGCTGGATCAAGCTGACGCGGTGCCGGGCAGGTCGCGGGGGGCGCGCCGCTCGGTGGCTCCCGCGGCGCAGGCGTGGGGAACCCGCCCGTGCGGGAATAGTCGGCACAGGGCGGGCGGCCGCAGGCTGACCCGCCCACCGACAACAACTTACAGGCGGGAGCTCCCGATGCAGGCGCCACAGCAGATCCAGCCCACCAAGCTCGCCGACTACCTTGAAGTCATGACCAAGGCCGTCTTTCAAAGCGGCATGAGCTGGCAGGTGGTCGAGGCCAAGTGGGACGGCTTCCGCGAAGCCTTCGCGGCCTTCGACCCGGCAACGGTCGCGGCCTTCTCGGACGACGACGTCGACCGTCTCGCTGAGGACACGCGCATCATCCGCAATCGGCGCAAGATCGAGGCGACGATCACTAATGCCGAGACGATGCTAACCCTTGACGGCGGGCCCGGCGGCTTCACCGGCTGGCTGCGTTCGCGGGCCGACTTCGCCGCCACCGTCGCGGCGCTGCGCGGCGAGTTCCGCTTTCTCGGCGACATGGGGACGTACTTCTTCCTCTACGTTGTCGGTGAGAGGGTGCCGCCGCACGAGGAGTGGATGAAGGCGCACCCGTCGACCGCGCACCGCGCGTCCGCGTCCCGGTCGGCCCGCAAGGCTCGATGACCCAGGGAGGTTTCCCGTGAAGACCAAGAGCCCCGACAACGCGGACCTGAGGCAGCGCCTCACGCCTCTTCAATACGAAGTCACCCAGCGCGAGGGCACCGAACCAGCGTTCGCCAACGAGTACTGGGACGAGCACCGCGACGGCATCTACGTGGACGTCGTGAGCGGGGAGCCCCTCTTCAGCAGCCGCGACAAGTACGACTCGGGAACGGGCTGGCCGAGCTTCACGCGCCCGCTGCGTGACGAGGCCGTGACCACGAGGACCGACTTCAAGCTCTTCCTTTCGCGCAGCGAGGTGCGCAGCGCGGCTGCTGAGTCGCACCTCGGTCACGTATTCAAGGACGGCCCCGCGCCCTCCGGCCTGCGCTACTGCATGAACTCGGCGGCGCTTCGCTTCATTCCCAAAGAAGAGCTGGAGGCCGAGGGGCATGCGGAGTACCTCGGCCTGTTCGAGACCGCCCCGGATGACATACGCTGACGCTGACATGACAGGCGGGCAGTACAAAGACGATGGGGAGGCGCTGATCGGCTTGGCGCGACAGCTTGCGGACGCCTTCGAGGAGGCGCAGACGCCTGAGGACCAGGAGTATGCCGCCGAGGCGATCGACGACTTCCTCAGCGAGCACGACCACTACGCTCCGGACGAGGCCCTCATCGCCCTGCTCGATCTGCCCATGACGAAACTGACCTGGCCTCTGGTGGACAGCGTGGAGGCCACGCTTGCGGAACGCGGCCTGCCGGCCGTCTGGCCGCTGCTCGAGGCCATCGACGGGCGCGTGTACGACCACGGTGGTCAGACCCCGGCCCGGGCGCTCGAGACGCTGAACGCGATGCGTGAAGCAGACGTCATCCGGGGCTTGGTCAACTTGCTGGCCGGCGCTGCCGACGACGATCTCAAGGACGCCGCCGTGAAGGTGCTCGTAAGGACCGGGGAGGCGGCCGTGCGGGCGCTGGAGGATGCGCTTCAGGATCCCGCGGCGCGGCGCTGGGCCGAGGATGCTCTCGGCGACATTCGTGCGGCGCGGGAAGAGGCAGAGGAGTAGCAGAGCGCGGCTGGGAGGAGCGGCGGTGTTGCGGGAACTGGTGGAGATGGTGCGGGTCGGCAGCGTCTCGGCGGTAGCGCTCGTAGAACGGGCCTACAGGCGGGTGGACGATCTCAACGGTGCGCTCAACGCCGTCGTGGCGTTGCGCGACGAGGGCGAGGCGCTCGCGGACGCGGGCGCGCTCGACGAGCGCGCCCGCCGCGGCGAGCGCCTCGGGCCGCTCGCCGGGGTGCCGTTCCTGGTCAAGGACAGTCAGGACCTCGCGGGCCTGCGCACCACGCACGGCTCACTGCTCCTGGCAGAGGCTCCGCCGGCCGCGCACGACGCGCTCTGCGTGGCGCGCCTGCGAGCGGCCGGCGCGATCCCCATCGGCAAGACCAATGTGCCCGAGCACTGCTTCGAGGGCTACACGGACAACCTGCTCTTCGGCTCAACGCGCAACCCATGGGCGCTCGAGTGGTCGCCCGGCGGCTCAAGCGGCGGCTCCGCCGCCGCGCTGGCCGCCGGCATGGTCCCCATCGCTACAGCCACAGACGGCGGCGGCTCCGTGCGCATCCCGGCGGCGTTCTGCGGGCTCTTCGGTCTGAAGCCCACCAATGGTCTCGTGGGCCGCGACCCTATTCCGCCGTGGCTCGACTTCAGCACGGATGGGCCGCTGGCCCTCTCGATGGCCGATCTGCGCCTCCTACTGGCGATCACCTCAGGTCCTGCTCGGGGCGACCCCGCGGCCCTTCCGGCCGAGCTGGTCGCGTGGCTTGTCGGGCCGGGTGCCGCGGCGCGCGCCTCCGCGGCGCCTCCGCGGCGCCCGTCCCTGGTGCTGGCGGCGCCGCGGTTCGTCGACTGGGGGCCGTTGCCCAACGCGGTGGCCGATCAGTTCGATGCCGCTCTCACCAGCATCGAGAAGGATCTGGATCTGCAGGTCGAGCCCATCGCCCCCGCCCAGATCCTGGGCGGCTTCGCGATCGGCAATGCCGACGAGGACTGGCTGCTCACGTGCGCCTGCGAACAGGCCAACGCGATGGGCCGCGAGGCCATCGAGGCGGGCGCGGAGCGCCTTCACCCGGGGTTCCTGGCCGCCATGCGCCAAGGCCTGTCTGTGAGCGTCGCGGACTACTTGGCCGCGCGCCGCCGCCGCTTCGCGTACGCGCGCGCCCTCGACGAGCTGCTCGGCGCCGACCGTTTGCTGGTCACGCCCGCGACGCCTCAGGAGGGCTTCTACTGCGACGGGCGGGAGATCGGCGCGAAGCGGCCGGGCACCAGCGTCTCGTCCCACAACACGCAGGTCCAGAACATGACCGGCCACCCGGCGCTCTCAGTGCCGGCCGGTCGCTCGCCCAACGGGGTGCCTTTCGGACTGCAGATCACGGGTCCGCGCTTCGCCGACGCCCTGGTCCTGGATATCGGCGATGCATGGGAGCGGGCGCACCCGGGTGAGCGCGTGGCACGGGGCTACGAGAGCTTCCTGCCGGCCGGGTAGCGAGGCCGGCGCCTCGCGGCCGCAGGCCTCACCGGTCGGCGTCGGCAACATCTTCCTCAACGCCGACGCAACACGCACTTCATATTCGCGTCGCAGAATGACGTCGAGCCATACAACGGCATCGACGGCTGCCCCCCCGGCCGTCGGGACCGGGCTGATGTACGGTGCGCCCCCACCGAGCCTGAGTCCCACCAGCCCGGGCGATAGACCTCCTGAGCCCGGGAGCCGCTGGCCCCACATGGGCCGCGACGACTGACCCCCAGTCGTCGCGGCCCATCCCCTTTCTGGATCCGGTCGGCGCGCCGGCGCGCGCGGAAACTCGCCCTGACCGGCGACGCGGAGCGCGGGGTGTTTCCTCTGCCGGACTCGACTGCCGAGTACAGAACGGCGACGGGCATGGCCTCGCAGATGTATGGTGTCAATGCGCCGCGGGACTCAGCAACGGGAGGGAACATGTCCGTCTACGTCATCATTCCGTTCCACACCACCGACTATGGCAAGTGGAAAGAGATCTTTGACGAGTACTCGACTGCGCGGGATGCCTGGGGCGCCGAAGGGTACGTGGTGTACCGCGGCCTGGATGACCCCAACTCGGTCAACGTCGTGCACTACTTCGCCGACCGTGAGGGCGCCGAGCGCTTCATGAACGATCCCTCGATCCGCGCCGGCGTCGCGCACTGGAATGCCGACCAGGTGCCGGAGCTCCACGTCTACGAAGAGGTGGACAGGCTCTTCTAGGGGCCACGGCCACAGCCGGAGGGTCGCGGAACGCGGGTCTCCCGGGGCTCCGGATGTCATGGGGTCCTGCTCCAGGCGCCCCAGGCGCCTGTCGCCCGGACCTTGCGGGTGAGATCGACGGTCCGGGCGGCGCCCGATGCCTGACGACGGTCTGCGCTCAGACGCTCTCGACGAACACGTCGCGAAGCGCCTTCTGGGCGCCGGCGTCTATTTCCAGTCCTGCGCTGAAGTACCCCTCGATAGTGCCGAACTGCTGGCGCATCTCGGCGAGCGCCGCCGCCAGGTACTCGGGGGCCACGGCGACCAGCGGGCGCAGCAGCTCGGGGTCGCCGCCCAGCGCCCGGAAGTGGTCGAGCACCCGCTGCTCCGCCGGCAGAAGCTGCGCGTTGGTGAGCAGGTACTCCCGCATCACGAGCTCGTCGGGGACGCCGAGCAGCGTCAGCAGCATGGCCGCCGCCCAGCCGGTGCGGTCCTTGCCGGCCGTACAGTGGAAGAGCGCCGGCCGGTGCTCCTCCCGGATGAGGTCGGAGAACAGCCGCCGGTAGCCGGCGCGGGCGCTCGGCAGGCTAACGATCTCGCGATAGGCGCCGGCGAAGAGCAGCCCCGCCCGGCCGCCGCCGAGCAACCTCTCGGCGGCCTGCGGATCGGTCATCACCGGGAGGAGCTGCGCGGGCGCCGCGTCGGCCGAACCCTCGAGCACGTCGAGAACGACGTGCTCGGTGCCCGGCGGCAGCCGGTCGGGCTGGGCGCTGCGCTCGGTCGCGGTGCGCAGGTCGTAGACCGCGCGGACGCCCAGGGCGGCGAAGGCCGCGAGGTCCGCGCCCGCGAGCTGGTTGAGCTCGGCGGAACGGTAGAGCAGGCCCCAGCGCACGTTTCCGCCGTCACGCGTCGGCCAGCCGCCGAGGTCGCGGAGGTTCGGCACCGCAGCGATCGCGATGCTCTGGCCGGGCTCGCGCTGTTCAGTCATGTCCCTCACCCACCCAATTCTGCCTGCATCTCGGGTGTCAGCTGCACCAGAAGCTCCGCATTGTACGAACAAGTTGGCAGAAGGCCCAGCGGATTCTTGAAGATCTGCTGGGCCGCGACGGCGTAGCTGCGTGAGATCGCGGCCGGCGACCCGTCTTCGACCAGCGGATCGACGCTGGTCGCCAGGATGGACACGGTCTCGTCGCCGCCACGCACGATCTCGAAGGTGCGGAACTGCTGCGGGAAGTCCCTCAGCGACGAGGTCTCGATCTCCCAGAAGCCGAGCTCCGGCCGGTCAATGTCGGGGGACGCGAATGCCGTGACCGGGTTGCGATGACGATGCCCGGCGATCCACAGGATAAGGTTCGGATACGTGTGGAGCTTGGCGATCAGCTCCGCCTCGGACGCGCAGGCGGCAGAGCCCCAGCCCATGGGCGAACCCGCCGCCTCGACGCCGATCGGAATGTGCGCGGCGATGATCATGAGCTTGGCGTCGGCCTGGCCCCTATCGAGCTCGCGCACGAGCCAGTCATAGCGTTCCTTGTCGAGAGACGCGTGTCCGTAGCCGTTGTCGTAGGGCTCCTTGTCCCCTTGGGTGTCGTCGAGCACGATGACCCTGAACGGCACATCCACCTTCGGCTCGAAGGTGTAGCAGGCGAATCCCCTTTCCACACTGCAGAGAGGGAATCCATGTCCGTTTGGACCCGACGACGTCTCGAAGAACTCACTCATCCACTCCGCTTTCGAAAGCGAGCGGCGGTCGGGATCGGCAGCCAGCACCTTTGGAGGGGTCGCGAAGTCCGCGACCGGCCCCAGGCCGAAGATATCCCCGCGGGGCGTGCGCCCATCGAGACAGCCCATGTAGAAACCGCGGCTGCCCGGGCCGAGAGGATCCTCGAAGATGTTGCCGAGGTTGAGGATCTCGTCGCCGATGTAGGTCTGCCGGAGGTAGTCGTCGACGCGCAAGAACCCCGTGAAGAAGTGGTCGTGATTGCCGCGCGCCTGATACCACGGGATGGACTTGTCCAGCCCTGCCGCCTCATAGGCGTCGAGGAACTCGGCTCGAGGCCTGGGGGCAGCGTCTGTCTTCACGCCGGAATCGGGGTCGATGCGCTGCCCGTCAAGGACGTCGATATACCAGCGCAACTCGTTGTACTGGGTGTTGTTGCACGTGTCGCCGAGGGAGATGCCGAAATCGAGCGGCTCCTCCATGTGCAGGGCGTTGACCGTCCGCATGGCCGCGTCGAGGACATGGTGCGTGTACATCATGGCGCCCGAATAGGCCGACGAGAGAAAGCCCTTGTAGCCGAAGAAGATCGCCTGCGCGGGAGACTGCACGTCGGTGATGTGGATGTCGGTGATGGCAAAGAAGCGCAGGAGCCTCTCGGACGAGGTGCCCGACGTCCCGCGGTAGCCCGCCGGCATGAGGTCCAGCCGCTTGACAGAATCGAGACCGGGTCCGTAGCTCCACTTGCCGTAGCCGTTCTGCTCGTATTTCGAGAGCTCGAAGGGGAGCACCGCCTCCGCACCCGCGGGGATCGGGTCAGGCACGATCGTCTTCCGCAACGTCGTGGGGACAGTGGCAACGCTCGGGTATCCCTCGTGCGATGGTTTCACGAAACCCCTCTCGGTCGCTCATGGGTGAAGCAGTGCTCTCGATGAATGGCAGCCCACGGGGACTGGGATCCAGCGCGGCAGTGTCGACTTGGTTATCGGCAGCGATGCCGCCGACCTGCAACTTGGGGCCGACGCTCGCAGTTCTCGCCCAGCCGCCGAGCGGACGTGCGACCGGTTCAGCGGACAGGGAGGAGAACATGGTGTTCACCCTGCGAAGGGGCCAGGAGCCCGACGCGGCGGAGTACCGGCACTTCTTGAAGCCGCCCAAGCTCGAAGAGCTCCGCAGCGCGGAGAGAGGTCGATGGCCGCGACAGCTGACCCCCAGTCGTCGCGGCCCATCCCCCTTCTGGACGCGGACGGCGCGCTGACGCTGCTGCTTAGGCCTCTGTGAAGACGAACCCCTGCGCGAACACACGCTCGCAGGCGGCCACCGCGGCGGCGTCGTAGCGCACGCCGGCGCCGCCCCGCACCTCGGCGAGGGCGGCCTCGAGGCCGAGAGACGCCCGGTA
>Ga0209083_1002925_pt1 | contig 15183 bp, 16 predicted proteins | sample AM7aDNAmetaG_FD_184132 | JGI IMG/M metagenome (GOLD analysis project Ga0209083, IMG submission 184132) | Freshwater microbial communities from Finland to study Microbial Dark Matter (Phase II) - AM7a DNA metaG (SPAdes) (version 3) | ecosystem: Environmental > Aquatic > Freshwater > Lake ...
CCGTCATTCTTGATGCGATTAATAATCTGCTCCTTTACTTAGGAGCGATGCGATGTTTTGTCATATGCTTGTATATTAGTGCTATTAATTATACAAGGTCAACGTGCAACTTTTGGGGTCCGGGCCACTTCTGACTAATGGCATAAACTATTATATTCTCCTTCTTATCATGCTGGTGTCGATTCTATTTATAGCTCCTGGGTATATGGCAGCTGGTACACTCATACACTAATAAATCTTCGACAGCATTTAATTTTTGACAAAGAAACCCCCACCTGAACAATCATGCCCACTCTCCCAGACACCTACTTTACTGGTAGATTTCTGTATGAAAAACTACAGCTTCTTTGGCCTTACAAATGGAAACATCTGAACATCACGCAAAGGTTTACCTACAAGGACAGCGAAAAGTCTTTCACCGAAGCCGAAACCGCAAGTCGGTGGCATACCATGATCGAGCATCTCTACAAATTCCCAATCTGGCATCATAGCTTCAGTATCACCTTTCTCCAAGAGCTTCCTCTGCCGCTCGAAACGCATACGCTGGTCTATAGGATCATTGAGCTCAGAGTAACCACGGCCTATCTCACTTCCAGCGATGATAGGTTGGAACATCTGAACTATATCCGTGTTACCAGAAACATTTTTTGCTAGTGGAGCAACTAAAGTTGGATGATTCACTAAGAAAGCTGGCCCGGAGATATTTTTGCGACAATATTTCCAAAGAGTATCTATGAAGCGTTCACGGTTTGCACCGTCGTAAGTAACCTTTAGCTCTATGAGCTTTTTGCGAAGTTCTTCGTCTGTAGCTTTGTGTATATCTATACCAGTCTGGTTCTTGATCTCTTCGGAATAGTCTACAAGTTTCCACTCGTCAGCAAGGTCGAACTTATGACCCCGTGTCTCAAACTTAGTAGTACCAAAGACGTCTGTGGCTATCTTACGATACATCCTAGTGACTAGCTCCATACCGTCTTTGTAGTCAGCATATGACCAGTAAAATTCCATATTGGTAAATTCTTGAGCATGCTCTGGGCTTGTGCCTTCATTGCGATAGGCACGACCAATCTCAAAGGTCTTAGAGAAACCTGCAGCCATAAGACGTTTCTGCCAAAGCTCACCTATTGAAATACGGAGATAAACATCTATATCATAATCGTTCAGATGTGTCCTAAATGGCGTAGCCTCCGCACCGCCAGTAGTTAGCTCTAGTGTCGGCGTCTCTACTTCTTGGAATCCTTCGTCTTCTAAGAATCTGCGAGTGACTTGCCAGAACTTGGATTTTTTATTGAAAATCTCACGAAGCTCTGGGTCCATGATGAAGTCTAGATAGCGCTTACGGATTTTTTCATCTGGATCTGCTAAACCATGCCATTTTTCTGGTAATGGTAAAAGTGCCTTGGTGGCCATGGTCCAAGAGACTACGAGTATACTCTGCTCTCCTCTTTGGGTAGTGAACAATGTACCAGTCACGCTTATAATATCTCCGATATCTACAGCCTGAGTCAAAAGTTCAAAAAACTTAACATCCAAAGTGTCTTTCTTCACAACCGCCTGAAAGGTAGACTTGCCATCGTTTAAGACTAAGAACAATATTGCTCCTTGGCCGCGTATAGCCATAACTCTACCGACCAAAGAAACTAGTCGAGTAGACTTTTCGTATTCTGCAAAATTACTACGCGCATCTGACAAAGCAAAAGTGCGTGGAACCTTGGCTGGATATGAATCCATACCAAATTTGCGTAAAGCTTCAAGTTTAGCAGTTCTGGTAGTGCGTAATTCTTCTATAGATGCCATATGATATTTATTGAGACTATCTGACCATGACTATCTTGTATTCATTTGTCCCTTTTGGAGTAGTCACTTTCACCTTATCACCTTGTCGGCGGCCAAGCAAAGCTGATCCCAAAGGAGATAAGTTGGAAATCTTACCATGTGCCATGTCGGCTTCTTCGGATCCAACTATTGTGTAAATGCCAGATTTATTCTCACCGGTCTTTTCTATGTGCACAGTCGAACCCACAAGTACCACGTCACTACCATGCGCCTCAGCAAGAACTGCATTTTTGAGAAGTTGATCCAAACGGCCAATACGATCTTCTACTTCAGCCTGTTCTTCACGAGCCTGATGATATTCGGCGTTTTCTGAGAGGTCTCCCAGCTTCTTGGCATATTCTAGATGTTCTGCGACTTCCTTGCGACGATCTGTCTTCAAGTACTCCAACTCCTTCTTTAGTTCCGAGAATTTCTCACTAGTAAGATACTGGGTGTCTATAGACATATTTTTATAAATAAAAAATACAATGATAAATAATGCGACTGGTATTAGGTTTATATTATAACAAGATTGGCTATTATTTGAAATACTCTGGAGTATGTATATGCATCCAGTCAAGTTCTTGTCTCATAGCTGCGGCGGCACCTATAAGGTTGTGAACTGAGCCACTTTCCAACATCACCGCAAAAGCATAATGCGGATTCTCATATGGCCAAAAGCCAGTTATCCATGAGTTAACTCTAGCTTTACTTACACCAAGTTCAGCTGTTCCGGATTTACCAGCGACGTTAACATACGAGACATTTAAGGCCACACTTGTTCCCTGCAAGACACCCAACCTCATACCTTCTCTTACTATCTGGAAATTTTTCTGTGGAAGGTCAATAGTTCTTTCTACTTGGGGCAACTGGCTTGGATCTTCAGACTCACCACCCTTCATAATAGTCGGTACAATTAGAGAACCACTATTAGCTATAGAAGCCACAGCCCTAACAACCTGTATGGGTGTGACTTGGGTTCCATATTGACCGATAACGGTATGATAAGTATCACCTATATACCAATCTTCTCCAAAGGTTTTCTTTTTCCATTCCGGAGTCGGTATCGTCCCGTGCTGGCTGGTGAAGAAAGAAGTCGGTATATCATGACCAAAGCCAAATAACTGAAGATACTTATCTATATTAGTAATACCGAGACCTTTCTGGTCCTTATATCCACCACCAATAGTATAGAAGAAAACGTCTGAAGACATAGCTATAGCATGGCGTATATCTAGTGGTCCAAGATTCTTCCAGTCTCTGAAAACTGTAGACAAGCTTGAATCATAAGGGTTTGGTAAAGAAATAGATCCTTTCGTCACTATGACTGTACTTGGATCTATAACATTCTCCGTAAGAGCTCCCATAGCCATATAAGGTTTGACTATAGACCCTGGAGTATATAGACCGTCTGTAATTCTATCTAGAAATGGTCTACCAGCAATATCATTTATATAGCTATTGATAATAGCCTTATCTGTTTTGTCTGACATGGCTTGGGAGCTATACTCTGGATAACTGGTCATAGCCAAAATCTCACCAGTCCGGACATCCATAATGACACCAGCACCGCCAGAAAAACCGACTCGGTTAGCTATGTCGCTCAGATTATTATACAAAGCCGACTGAACACGACTGTCTATAGAGAGGGTTATGCTACCTCCTTGATCAGCTGGCTTAACCACGTTTTGTGATATGACTTTCCCGCGAGCATCGACTTCAACTAGACGAGAACCATTTACACCACTCAAAAGTTCATTATAATATTTCTCAACGCCGGCTACTCCCTGAAAATCCTCTTGATAATAAAAGCCGCTGGAATCTTTCGATGGATATTGTACATAGCCTAGAGTATGTGCCAAACCAGTAGAAGTGGCATATTCACGATGTGCCACTGGTTCTTCTGTAAAGATAGACGCAACGGAAGTAGACGCGACAGAAGAATCTGTCTCTAGAGAGGAACTAGCATTATCTGAAGGAGCGTTCCAAGCAAGAAGCACTTCGTCTCTGTCGTATATAACTCCTCTACCAGCAAATATAGGAACTGGCCGAAGGAGGTTATTCTCACTGCGAGTACGATAATAATCACCATCGGTGATCTGCATACTACCAGCACGAGCCAAAAAAATGATCATGACAAGCACGCCGATGGCTCCGATACCATACAGGACAACTCTAGAAATAGGCCTTTCCAACCGTCCTTCAAATTGACTGGTATTGAAACCGGGAATATTACTAGAGTCTATAAGAACCTCATCCGGATCTATCTCTCTGTATTTATTTTTTCTTTTTCTAAAAGATGACAGCATTAGCGTACTATTTTCTTTATTAGTAGAATAACAGTATATAACACTATAGATACAATAGTACCGATCCAGCCATGTATAGATGTGCCAGAGATCATACCGAAGAGGGCATCATAAGCCACTCCGGCCACGATGATTTCTATGAAATGTGGCCAGTACCAAGCTCCACCAACACCAACTATAAAAGCGATTGGCCACCAGCCGTTCAATACGGAAACGAACAATAATATGTTAACTACCAACCTGATGATACTATTTTTTTGCATTTTTTATAGTTGGAGTACTTGTGGCTGTGTTGGTATCTACAAGTGCCCATTTAAGATCGTAAATATTGGCCAAAGAAGTGAAGAGTATAGTCTCAAAAGGCTGAGTAGGATCTGTTATAACCCCACCAACTATACCGATAGTTTTATTATTGATCGAAGGAACTGTCACTATATCGCCAATATTGGTGACTACATCACGAGGAACCTGTACGGAAAATTGTCCGCCACCGAGCCCGTGTGCCACCGCTGGAACGGAATGATTCTTACTAGATGTGTTGCTATCACCGATAAGAACATCGTAGGTTGTATTTGTAGAAGATAGAAGATTTACTTTCGAAGTATCACTGAGAGTGTCAGCGACCCTTCCGACCAGAACATTACCAGAAGCATACACCAAATCACCGACAGCAACATTTTGGTATGTACCAATATCTATGATCAACTCATCATAAGGAGCTAGGGGTGGGCGCTTCAATACAGCTGACAAAGTATATGGCGACGGCTTCAGGCCAAACAATGGGTCTACGAATCCTGTCGATGCTAGTACTGCCGACGAAGACACTGTAGTCGAAGACGCTAACCCTTGTGTAGAAGTTGATGTGACCGGTCTTTTGAGAAGAGCTTTCAGTTCGTCATTTTCATTGACTACACTCTGATTTGTCTCAAGGCGTATGGTGATATCTGCTAACTGGCGTCGTAATGCTTCATTTTCATTCAGGAGGTACTCCTGGGAACGTAGTGAGCCGCTGGATATAGAAAATTCAACTCTCCAAAAAGGTCTGGCTATAGTAGTAAATATAGCTGGCAAGAAATGTGGTGCCATCATCTGTATCAAAAAAATAAATACAGCAAAAACTATGACACCACCCCAAAGGCCGCGGTGCTTGGATTTGTCTCGTTCATTATGAGTTTGAAGGTAATTCATCTTCGCTTTCTATAAGTACAGATCTATAGTGTTCCAAATCTTCCAAGATGATGCCGGCTCCGCGAGCTATAGCAGTCAGGGGATCTTCAGCAATATATACTGGCAACTTGAGAGTATCAGCCAATAGTGTATCTAGACCTTTTATCAATGCACCCCCACCAACAAGATATAAACCTCGACGCATAACATCGGAAAGTATCTCTGGTGGTGTAGTCTCCAGGACTTCCCTTGATGCTTCGAGTAGTGTTTCTATAGACTGTCCCATAGCTTCGCGTATATCTGAGTCAGTTATGATAACTTCACGAGGTAGACCAGTTATAAGATCACGTCCGCGTATAGTAGTTTCCAATGGCTCTCCAGCAACAACCGATCCAACAGTCTTCTTAACCTGTTCAGCGGTACTTTCTCCTATAAGAATTTTAAACTCATTGCGGATATAAGAGATGATGTCATTGTTAAGTCTGTCTCCAGCTATCTTGATATTTTTTGAACGGACTATGCCACCGAGAGATATAATAGCTATATCTGTAGTACCTCCGCCAATATCGATAACCATAGAACCAACAGGGTCGTGCACCGGTAATCTTATACCAATAGCACCAGCCATAGGCTGTTCAACAATATAGACTTCTCTGGCGCCAGCATTTTTCGTCGCGTCTCTGACGGCGCGTACCTCGACATTTGTCACACCAGACGGAACACCGACGACGACACGTGGACCCAAGAATTTCTTTGGCATAAACTCACTAGCACGACGCATAAGATATGAAAGCATCTCTTCCGTAATCTCAAAATCAGATATAACACCGTCTACAAGAGGCCTCACAGCAGTTATGTGCGTTGGTGTTCTTCCAAGCATATCTTTTGCAGCGGCACCAACAGCCACAACCTGACCAGTCTTCTGGTTTACAGCGACAACAGATGGCTCGTTGACCACTATGCCTTTTCCACGCACATAAACAAGCGTATTAGCCGTTCCTAGGTCTATACCTATATCATTGGAAAACTTATTGAAAAAGCGCTCTTTATGGCCTTTTATATCCAGTAGTTTCTTGCCTTTCATGGCTCAACCTTAGCATAAAAGGTATATTTAGGACAACTTTTTGTGTATAGCCAGACTGGGCTATATTTTTATCATTTCCACCTTACCAGTCTTACGATCTTTGACTTCTATAGCCCCGATAGAACCATCAACAGTTGCTGCGAGCGTCTTCTCACTCACAATATATCTAGTCGGTATACCTATGAGATCGGAATCAGAAAATTTCTCTCCAGCAGAAACGTCTCGATCATCGAAGAGAACTTCTACGCCTTTCGAAGTCATATCTCTATAAATCTTATCAGCGGCAGCTCTGACGGAACCGGAATTATTGAATAAACCGATCAAATGTATATTAAATGGAGCAACAGCTTCTGGCCAAACTATTCCTTTCTCATCTGCAAAGGTCTCAACAATAGTTCCCATCACTCGACTAGGACCTATACCATAACTTCCCATGACGACAGGTTGAGATTTTCCTTGTTCATCATTGTAAACAAGTCCTAAAGAATCAGAAAAGCGCGTACCTAAATTAAATATATTACCAACCTCAACAGCTTTCTTTTCAACCAAATCCTCTCTCTTAATTCCAAGATCGGACAAGACTTCTTCATTCAAGACTTCTTTGTTTATGGCAAGTTTCTTCGCTTTGTGGACATATATAGTATCTTCGCCAGCCTCGGTTAAGGTTTGAAATTCATGAGAATACTTGGAGAAAGATCCTCCACTAGAAAACGTAAGGTATGTCTTTTCTCCTAGTCCTAGGCGCTCGAATATCTTCACATAAGCAGCTTTGGCTTTTTCATAGAAATAATCCTGCTCAGCTTTGGTACTACAAAATGAATACAGGTCTTTCATCAAAAACTCTCTTCCGCGCATAATGCCAGATTTTGCACGAACCTCGTTACGAAATTTTGTCTGGAATTGGTAAGCATAAACCGGTAAATCCCTGAAGGATCTTATATGATCTTTCATAACTGCAGTAAGAGGTTCCTCGTGTGTTGTGCCAAGGCCGGTTTCATTGCCATTCTTAAGCCTGGTCTTGAACCAAACATCTAGAACTTCGTCATCCCAACGACCACTAGTCTCCCAATGTGTTCTATCTTGAAGAGCGCTCATCTGAAGTTCGACTCCACCTAGAGCATTCATCTCTTCTCTTATAATGTTCACAATCTTGTTCAAAACACGCAAACCTAAAGGCAAGAAATCATAGACCCCAGCCATCTCTTTGTGTATATATCCAGCACGGATGAGTAACTGAGCATTTTGGGAGACTTCATCCTTTGGTGCTTCACGTCGTGTCTTGGTAAATAGTTGTGATTGTTTCATGGGTATTATTATAGACTAAAAATTCTACTTTACCAATTTAACTATATCCTTATATGTCACCAAAACCATAAGCGCCATAAGTAGAGCAAATCCGATGATGTTTACTATATTTATGAACTTCGAAGATATACGACGACGAATCAATGCTTCTATAGCCACGACGACGATCCTTCCACCGTCGAGAGCTGGGAATGGTACTAGGTTTATAACTCCAAGATTTATAGAGATGATCGCTGTGACCATGACTAGATAAGTAAATCCCAGTCCAGCAGCATCTCCGACTATACCAGCAATACCTATTGGCCCAGATATCTGGGAATAATCCGCTAAACCTCTAGCCATAGCTACGATGAAACCAACCATTCCGACAATGGTATTTTTTATCATAAGACATGTATATTTAAACCCTTCCAATATGGAAATATAAAAAGGAAGATGCATATCTGATACTTTCTCCATAGCTATACCTATCATATATACATTGTCACTTTTAGAAGAGGTCAGCGCGGGAACTATATCTTTTTCTATTACTTGGCCGTGACTAGAATAATTCAAAGCAATAGTCTTACCACCACCATTTCTTATAGTCTGCTGAACAGATTCCACAGAGCTAAATCCATTTATCACATCTCCAACTCTAAGACCAGCTTTTGAGGCTGGTGAGTCAGGCATAACTTCAGTTACCATAATCCTGTCATTGTCGAAATATCCAGTATATTGAGAAAAATCCCCTGGAGTAGCAGTGACTCCGCTTGTAAAAACAACAGCATACAAAACCCAGGCAAAAATGAAATTGCAGATAACTCCAGCAGCCAAAACTATGGCTTGTTGCCATCGCGGCTTGTTGACGAAACTACGCTTGGCATCTGGGCCATGTGTATTTTCTTCATCTGGATTCTCGCCAAATATCTTCACAAATCCGCCAAACGGGATGAGGCGTATAGAATATTCCGTCTCGCCTTTTGAGATATGACCAGAGGCATCTCTTTTAAATGTCCTCCAAGCAAATATCTTCGGTCCAAAACCTAGAGCGAAGGCATCAACTCTTATACCGAAAGACCTGGCTGCGACAAAATGCCCAAACTCATGGACGAATATAAGTATCGCCAGAACAATCAAAAAAATAATTATGGTCATTTTGCTTGGTCACACTATTAACCGAGAATCTCTTTCTCTTTCTTGGAAAGATCGGCTTCGAGCTTCTTATTACAATCATCGACAATCTTCTGTGCATCCTTAGTACCACGAAAAGCGTCATCTTTGCCCATCTTTCCGTCTTTCTCTTTCATCTGCAGATCTCGTACTACAACATCACGATGCTGTCTAACCTGCTTCTTAGCTTCTTCCAACTTCTCTTTTGCGATCTTAGCTATCTGAGTACGCCTCTCTGCAGTCAACTCGGGAAAATTTACCCTCAAACCTTGATCATCTACAACAACCGACAAACCCAAGTTTGCCATGCTGATAGCCTTCTCTATCTCCTTTGTCTGGCTCTTATCCCAAGGTGTTATACGTATCGTCCGTGCGCCCTCTATAGTAACTGCTGCAACTGCCTGAATATTTGTTGGGGACCCATAAGACTCAACCTTCACGCTATCCAATATGGAAGGAGAAGCTTGTCCTGTTCTTATTTGTTGGAACTCTTTTTTCATCCATTCTTCTACGGTAGTCATCTGTTTTTTGAAAGCTGAAAAGTCGTATGCCATGTTTTTATAGGTTAATTATTATATAAATGATTGTATCACAATAAGCCCCAAACCCTAAACTACCGAAAAACCTATCAAATATTCAATGCCACGTACTCTAACAACATCTTAAATGAGGGAGCCCTGTCGTTCATATACTCCCTTACTTTACTTATCACTTCAAGCTTTCTTGCAGGTCTTACGCCGTCACCAGACACATATACAAATCTTTCTATCTCATTTAGAAAATCTGCTGCATCTTGTCTTGGTCTTTTTTCATCGGCTATAGCATCGACAAACTTCTTGATCTGTTCAAGCCTTTTTGGTATAGAAGAGTCCAGGAACACCTTAGCTTCCTGAGCTATGCCTGAATCTTGTAAATGTGAGCTTCTAAGCAAACTCATCCTAGACTTTACTGTCTGTAACAAAATATGAGCAGAAGAAATTATCAAGAAAAAATGCACCGAGTCTCCCGGCTCTTCGAAAAGTTTCAACAAAGCATTTTGAGCTTCTAAAGTTATATTGTCTATCTGCAATACAAAGATCTTTTTCGCATCGGTGATTGATGGTAATACTTCTGCGGCAGACTTGAGTTTACGAGCTTCATCTATGGTAAAGGTTTCGTATTTCTTGATATAGAGATCCGGATTACCGTGGGATTTTATGCTGTGCTTATCATGCAAGATAGAAACCAGCTTCTCTCTAGTAGCATCGTCGCCGACAAGATAATAAGCGTGATGAGAAAAATCGAACTTATCGACTTCGATTTTGACTTCTTGTCTTGGTAGAATCATTGAGACAGCCTTCATACAGCTATCATAGCGTGATTTGGCAATAATATTAAGGATTTTATAGCATATTGACATAGTACATACAATGGTGGTATAGTATCAAAGGAGGAAAAAATGAGAATGAGCCTGATAGGTATCAACAACGGTATTCCAAAACCACACACACAGACATTTAGTAGGGTGTTGGATTTACAGATCGCGTTTGGTAAGTGGTTGAACAGGATCGATCTACACTGGGAATTGGTAGCGAAAGACAGTACTCAGGTGGTGATGGAGGTGTTCTGTAATTACCACAACAGATTGATCTTGGTATGCCAAGGCACACCAGAGGTGATACAAGAAATCGGTGTGATGATCACCGAAGAACCAAAGATGTTCAATCAGTGAGAGTGAAAATGGGAGTGGCTGGCAAGATGCTAGCCACTCCCCTTTGACTTATATATATTTTCAGATAGACTGATTGGGATACTTTGATAGATATATGCCGGGATGGCGGAATTGGTAGACGCACACGACTCAAAATCGTGCGGAGAAATCCATGGGAGTTCGATTCTCCCTCCCGGCACATAAGAAATCAGACTATTTTGATAGATCTGAATAATCAGATAAATATTTTTGTATCTCTATGATAAAAAGTAACATTATAAATAATATGCCTGTCATAGTCATACTTGGGCCAACCGCCGCCGGAAAAAGTGACCTAGCGGTTTCGTTGGCTAAAGAGATAGAAAAAAACAGGCTTGGTGGGTATGAAGGGGCTGAGATAATATCAGCTGACTCGAGACAAGTCTACGAAGGACTAGATATCGGCACTGGCAAGATCACAAAAGATGAGATGTGCGGAGTCAGACATTATTGCTTAGATATAACAAATCCATATATAAGCGAAGTCAACAAACGCTTCACTGTAGTAGATTGGCAAAAGTGTGCAGAAAAAGCTATCACAGAAATCGCTCAACGCAATAAGATACCGATCATATGTGGTGGGACTGGATTTTATATATCAACACTAATATATGGCCTAGAATTTCCTGATATAGAGATAGATATGAAAGAGAAAAATACACTAGATACAAAAACTGCTGATGAATTACTGATGGAGTTAGCGAAGATTGACCCGAGACGAGCTCAAGATATGTCGTCCAATGGTGACGCAAAAAATATTCGCAGACTAGTAAGGGCGGTGCTTGTAGCTCGAGAACTGGGAAAAGTACCGCTAATGAAATCTGTCACATTGGACAATGGCACCAAACATAAATACAAGCCTTTGATATTTGGTCTCATCTTGTCCGATGATGTGCTCAAGGAACGCATCATGACAAGGATATTGAAGAGAATCGATATCGGTATGTTGAAAGAAGCTGAGAGACTGCATAAAAATACTTCAGAAAAAGCTGGCTTGTCTTACGAGAGAATGGACGAACTTGGACTTGAATATCGCTATCTGGCACAATATCTACAAGGGCAGCTGACGAAAGAGACGCTCGTGAGTACATTGGCGACAAAGATTTGGCAGTATGCACGCCGACAAAAGACCTGGTTCAAAAGAGATAAAAATATAAATTGGTTAAATCCAACAGACCCTGCTGTACTAAAAAAGATGGTAAATCTGATAAACACAGAAATCAAACAAATAGAAAAGGAGGTTCATAAAGCACTGTTGTGCTAAATAAACCTCCTTTTGAGTTAAGGCTTGGGAACAACTTAGAGACTAAGCTCCGGCTGTGATTCTGCCTGCGACCTAGACTCTGGATCAATCTCTAGAGCGATCCGTTGACAGACATAATCCGCTACAGAAACAACTTGTGGGATATAACTATCATTGGTCTGCCCTGCCGGTTCGAATGGAACCCGCAGCATCTGCTGTACCAAGTCTGTCACCGGGACTTTATTTTGGAGACAGAGAGTGATCAGCATTCCAAGTGCTGGCAAGAACTTGGAAACAGGATCATTTCCTTCGGCTAAGGTGACCGATACCTGCTCAGGTTGGTCATTTTCATCTTTGAAGATACTGATATGAAACCGGAGATGACCGATCGCAAACCTACCATTGACGACATCCACAACCATAATTTTCCCCCACTCACATCTTAAGATATGAGATTTGTTAAGTTTTTGTTGTTAGAACTCTAACAAAAGAATACTTCTTTTTTGCTATATTGTCAATACTTCCTAATGACGCCCTTCACGACGGCAGCTATATGCATACTAGCTTCTGGATATATGGGTTTGTAAGCTTTGTTGGCTGGTTCGAGATAAGCGACTTGGCCCTTTTTGCGAAAAAATTTCATAGTCCAACCACCATCTACTTCAGCTATAACAATATCGCCTACCTTGGCTTCATCTTTGCGCTCAGCGATGACTAGATCACCTTCTTGTATACCGGCGTCGATCATAGAATCACCTTTGACTGTCAGAAGATATGTCGCGGCTTTGTTCTTGATCAGATAATCATCTAAGTTTATGGTGTCTAGTATGGCCTCTTCGGCAACAGACGGAAAACCGGCTTCGACTAGACCAAGCATGGGTACTTCACCAAAGAGATTGTTTGGAATGAGACGGCCACGAGAATCTTTGTCTAGTATGTCCTTCTCGACTAATTTGTTTATGAGTTTGTGAACAGCATTTTTCGACCTGAAGCCAACAAGCTTCATGATCTCTGTATAGACAGGCATACGCTTGTTGTCCTTGTAGAAATCTAATATCTTTTGGCTATGATTGGTCTCCATGTCTTTAGAATAGCATAAGCGAGACAAAACTAAGTGAATTGCGAAGCCATTGTAGTCTACTTGGAACCATATGTCTGAGTTGAGAGGTCAATGTCTTGTGTCTATGAGCCTCTCGGCGATAAGAAAGACCGTGGATGATCTTGAGATCAATGTCGCGGTTCAAGCGCTCTATCTCCATTTGTATGACTTTGATTGTTCTGTATCTGCTCATAGTAGTAATAATTTTACTGGCTGTTTGTAATAAGTTTATTATAGGTGAACGTACGTTCACCTGCAAGGGTATTGCCTGTGGATAAGTCAGATGTGATAAGGCGGTAATGAAGGATCTGCCTAAACTTATCGTCTGGTTCCTTTTTTAATGAGGTTTTGATCAATACCAATCTTCATACTAAACTCTTTCTAGTACTAAGTACCTGTAATTTACTGCGCCTGAATGGTCGCAATCCAAAATTGATATCACTACCAAATAGACAGAAGTCAATGATTTATAAATCCTCTGCGGGCGATCGAGGAATCGAACCTCGGACAGCGGTTTTGGAGACCGCAGTTATACCACTTAACTAATCGCCCAGTGCGACTAGTATAGCTTATTTCTTAGCCTCTTTGAAGACGACGTGCTTACGAAGCTTAGCGCTGTATTTCTTGAGTTCGATCTTACGCTCGACCAACTTCTTGTTCTTGCGAGTGAAATACACCTCTCCGGTAGACTTATTTCGTATTTGTATGAGTGAATCCTGTGACATATTGGTTGATTTATCCTCTGATTAATGAGCTTGTAATATATCTTAAACTGGCACATAATGCAAGTATGCTAAGAAACTGGCTTAGAAACATATCCCGCCACGTTTCACTCTATGACCCGCTCATCACGGTAGAGATATCTAGATCCAGTTTATTACATAATCTGAACGAATTTAGGAAGATTGCTCCTTGGACTGATGTCAAGACTCGTGTCGGTGCAGTCGCACCTGTTTTGAAAAGCAATGCCTATGGCCACGGCATCGTCGAAGTTGCGCAGATATTGGATAAGGAAAATTGGTCTCATGGACCAAATCGTGGGTCGAGAACGCCATTCTTCGTAGTGGATTCCTATTATGAAGCAGCCATACTCAGAGCAAATAAGATCAGGACTCACATACTCATCATTGGTTATACAAGACCAGAAACTATAAGAAAAGCTAAGGGCCCAAATACAGCATTTACCATAACAAGTCTGGATATGCTCAAGAAGATCCGTGATATCAAATACACTCCATGGGACTGGGAAACTGGTGGTAATGGTAAGATCAGCGGCTATCTACCAAGAAACAAGAAGGCACATCGTGTACATATCAAGATAGACACCGGTATGCATCGCCAAGGTATATTGCCTAGCGAAATAGAAGAAGCCATAGAGATAGTACGGGGCAGTCCTTCTATCATCCTGGAAGGTATCTGTTCACATCTAGGTGATGCTGATAATGCCGATGAATCATTCACAGAATCACAGATAAGTATTTGGAATAAAATCATAAGACAATTCAAAAAAGAATTCCCAGATATCAAATACATACACCTAAGTAACACTGACGGACACGTATTTTCTGGAGATATAAATGCCAACGTCTCTAGGTTGGGTATTGGTCTCTACGGTCTATCACAAAATCCCGCACTTCTGAAAAAAGTAGACATAAAACCAGTGTTAGAGATGAAGAGTGTCGTAACAAGTAAAAAGAATATCCTAGCTGGAGAACATGTCGGTTATAGTAATGCATTTACAGCCAATAAAAATATGGCCATCGCTACGATACCAGTTGGCTATTCTGAAGGCTTAGATAGAAGATTGTCAAACACTGGATCTGTATTGATAAATAGAAAAGAAAATTACAGTAAAACCTCAGTAACCTGTCCGATCATAGGTAGGGTCAGTATGAATATGTCCAGTATAGATATATCTTCTATACCAGAGGTTGTCTTAGAGAATCCTGTCATAGTCATAAGTAATAACCCGGTAGCAACAAACTCAGTAAGTAATATAGCCAAAATATGTGACACTATTCCTTATGAAATAGTCGTCAAAATACCAGAACACTTGAGGAGAGTTGTTGTTGAATAGCACCTTTTAGTCCACCACGCAGTAAGACGACGAAGTATGTGGTAATAAATACACCGGACTGGATGTTACACTTTATACGTTTTCTAGTCAATAGCTTGGCATCACTTTGTGATTAATTGCATCGGCGGGCGAAGTGAAATTCCCATGTGAAGTCGTTCGTTGTTGTAGTACTCAAGGTAATTCTTGAGGGCTTTGTTTAATGC
>Ga0209083_1002926_pt1 | contig 15182 bp, 10 predicted proteins | sample AM7aDNAmetaG_FD_184132 | JGI IMG/M metagenome (GOLD analysis project Ga0209083, IMG submission 184132) | Freshwater microbial communities from Finland to study Microbial Dark Matter (Phase II) - AM7a DNA metaG (SPAdes) (version 3) | ecosystem: Environmental > Aquatic > Freshwater > Lake ...
CGGGACTAATTCAGGTGGTTGTGCCAATACTGCTAGTGCAGTGGTTATTGTACATCCACTCCCGGTGATTTCCATCGAACCATTAAATCCTGTCCCGGTTTGCTCAGGCGATACGGTAGAGTTGCATGCAAGCGGAGCATTGACCTATTCCTGGTCGCCTGCTGTCAACCTTATTAATCCGGACGGATCAGTTGTATTTGCTCATCCCGACTTCAATACCCTGTTTGCTGTTACTGGTACCGACGTTAACGGTTGTCCCGGAAATACATCGGTGCTATTACGTGTTGACAGTTTTTTCACTGTAAGCGTAAGTCCCGGTAATGCTTCCATTTGCGCAGGAGAATCGGTAATACTTGCTGCCACAGGAGCGACTTCCTATGTCTGGGCACCTGCAAATGGTCTTAGCTCCGCTACATCTTCCACTGTAGTAGCATCACCTGATTATTCTACAATATATTGTCTGACAGGAACGATACATAACTGCAGTAAAAAAGTTTATATCCCAGTCATTGTAAACCCTTTGCCGGAAGCCGGTTTGAACATCCATCCCGAAATGGTATCACTCAATAATCCCCAACAGTATTTTCAGGATATTTCAACAGGCAATCCTGTCAGTTGGCAATGGGATCTTGGCAATGGCGATGTTTCCGGCTTTCAGAACTTTTATTACTCCTATTCCGACACCGGTAACTACAATGTAAGGCTTATCGTCTATACTGAATATGGATGCTCTGATACCGCTTACGGCTCTACTACTGTTTTACCTGATTTCACCGTTTACATTCCCAACGCTTTCACACCTAATTCTGACAGGGTAAATAATATTTTCTATATTTACGGCAATGGAATCTTTGATGTTCAAATCAGAATATTTGATCGTTGGGGAGTTCAGGTTTTTGAGTCAAAGGACATGCATCAGGGTTGGGATGGTAAGTTCAAGGGTAATATCATGCCTCAGGATGTTTATCCATATATTGTATCATACAGAGATGTCTTTGACAAGCAATATTTCAGATACGGGCATGTTACCCTTGTCCGTTAAATCAGGACATTAAAAAAAAAGTGGCAACTTCATTGTCGCCACTTCCCTTATTATAAAAATTCTCTATAAATTTATTTCAAAATCATTCTTTTATTGATACTGAACAGCTCCTTTTGATTTAAGGTAATCGGCTATTTCTTTATACCCTTTTTCAATGGCAATATCTAGAGGGCTCTTATAGTAGAAAGAGGTTGTTCCGTTGCCACCTGATTGGGTTTTCTTTCCGTTATTTAACTGAGCACCGGCCTCAACAAGTAATTTTACAAGTTCCAGGTTCTTTTTATCAACCGCGTATAATAACGGGGTATCGAATTTGGGAACCAGGGCCCATTTCCGTGCATCATTTCTGTCACTTTTCTCAAATTTCCCAACATCAACATAACTGACAAATTTGACAACTCCTTCAGCCCACTGGTGAAAGCGAAATTCTGTATCAACTTTTTTAGATGCAAGCATTATTTTAGCGAATTCGAGGTTACCTTTATCCAAGGCCGTTAAAAAAGGGGTCCATTCTTTCACAGTTCCGTTGCCTAAAAGGAAATTAGGATCAGCACCCAAATCCAATAAAAGTTTTATTCTCTCTGCAGCAGTCGAAAAAACCGAGATATCAGTTTCAGCATACCAGCCCTTCGCTTTAGCTTCGGTTTCCGTAAAATGCTTTAAAATCTTTTCATTTGTTTTTTTATTCTCCGCAATATAATCTTCAGGATTTTTCGGATGTTCAATAACACCATCGAGTGGAGTCATTCCAAATAATCCGGTTCCGTCAACTTTAGCTCCTTTTTCGACCAATAATTTAATCACATCCATTCTACCCTGTATCGCGGCCCAATATAAAGCGGGTGCTGAAGACCACTGTTCATTTGGATCAGCTCCATCGTCAATGGCTTTTTTTGTCAAATCATAGCTTTGCCCCATTACACTGCTTTTTAGAGATGGGGTCTTCCCTGCGAAAGCACTAAAGAAAATCACAGATGCACACATCATTAGAATTAGTTTTCTCATTACATTTGGTTTTAAATTACTACTAAATTGAATTGAATTCCTTATTGTGATATTTTATTCAAACAACACAAAAATTAATTTGTTCAGAATACAGTTTTATATTTTGCACGATAATTGATTATGTGAAAAAGTTTTTTGATAGAAGAAGCAAGTATTAATTTGAAATACATAAATTTGCTGACTGAAAAATGAAGAATATAAAAATGAATAATTATTAATTTAAATTTAAATTTTATGAAAAAAACACTCGCTCCCGTTTTTGTAATTATCTGTCTTTTGTTTGGTACTTCCTTGATGGCTCAGACTTTCCTCGGGACATGGAAATCGATAGACGATGAGACTGGAAAAGCCAAATCCTATGTAAAAATTTATAAAGATGCGAATGGAAAGTATTACGGTAAAGTGACAAAATTATTAGCTGATAAAGACACTGTTACATGTTTCAAATGCACTGATTACCGGAAACACAAACCAGTGATAGGTATGAATGTGATTGCAGGTATGGTTCTGGATGGAAACGGAGGGCTTGAAGGTGGTACCATATGCGACCCTAAAAACGGCAAGATATATAAATGCAAAATCAAAGTGGTTAATGGCAAACTGGATGTGAGAGGATTTATTGGATTTTCTCTCATTGGAAGGACTCAGACATGGCTGCCTGTTAAAGATGAGAAATAGACTTCAGAATTTTATGATAAAAAAAAAGACCGTCAGAATCTGACGGTCTTTTTCATTTAGTAAAGCAGCAATTTTAGAAGCAATATTTATTTTCTTCGATTAGTTTTTCTGCGATCACTCTTCTGGCTTCCTTAACATTGAAAGGATCAGTTTTAGTGAAACGTTTCAGGCCCATGAGCATCATACGCTGTTCGGGACCTTCTGCAAATGACCATATAGCATCTTTAGCATATTTAGCCACCCTGTCAGCTGCATCGTTTACAAATACCTGCACCATTGCAATCTGAGGAGCACAAGCTTCTTCACCCCTGATGCTGATGAGTTTTTCAACGCGCAGGATGATAGATTCAGCAAGATATGTCTGTATAGCCATGTCAGCCATATTCATAATGATTTCCTGTTCTTTGGCAAGAGTCTGCATCAGTTTCTGAACAGCAGCTCCGGCAACCATAAGAATAGATTTCTTCATACCTTTTACTGTAGTTCTCTGTTTTCCAAAGATACCTTCCGGATCCGGCTCGGGATCAGGGATAGAAGTAAGTTCAGCAGCAACTGCCTGGGCTGGTCCCATTACATTCAGTTCGCCTTTCATGGCTTTTTGCAGCAACATAGAAACCGTCAAAAGTCTGTTTATTTCGTTGGTTCCTTCAAATATCCTGTTGATACGTGAGTCTCTGTAAGCTCTTTCAACAGCTGATTCTGCTGAATAGCCCATGCCGCCAAAAATCTGAACAGCTTCGTCTGTCACATAGTCAAGCATTTCTGAGCCTGCAACTTTAAGGATAGCATCTTCGATAGCGAAGCGTCTGATACCTTCGATAGTTGCTTTTTCCTTAGGCTGACCTTCTGCCATAAGTGCTTTGATAGCATCTTCAATATTCTGGCTGGCACGATAAACAGCAGCTTCAGCAGCATATATACGAATTGCCTGTTCGGCCAGTTTAAATTTGATTGCGCCATACTTTGAAATCAGTCTGCCGCCCTGTACCCTTTCGTTGGCATACTTAACGGAATGTTCAATAACAGCTTTTGCAGCTCCTACCGAACCACCGCAAAGTTTAATACGGCCCATGTTCAGAACATTCAAAGCCATTTTAAACCCTTCCTGTCTGCCGGCAAGCATGTTTTCAACAGGAACCGGACAATCTTCGAAGAAAAGCTGAGTTGTGGATGAACCTTTGATACCCATTTTGTTTTCTTCTGCACCGATTTTAATACCTCCGTAACCTTTTTCTACGATAAATGCGCTGAGGTCTTTGTCATCGTCAATTTTTGCAAAAACGATAAAAATATCGGCAACACCACCATTGGTGATCCACATTTTATCGCCATTGATGATGTAATTTTTCCCGTCGGCTGAAAGAACGGCTTTGGTTTTCCCTGCATTGGGATCGGAACCTGCACCCGGTTCAGTAAGAGCATAAGCGGAAATGAGTTCGCCTGCTGCAAGTCTGGGAATATATTTTTCTTTTTGTTCTTTAGTACCATAATACAATATAGGCAGAGTTCCTATACCTGTATTCGCCGAGAAAGCAACTGAGAAAGAGAAAGCCTTGCTTATTTCTTCTGTAGCAAGCATCCCTGTTACAAAGTTAGCACCGAATCCACCGTACTCTTCAGGAATAGAAATTCCAAAAAGTCCGAGTTCGCCAACTTTTCCTAATTTTTCACGGAGTAATCCGTGTTCATGATCATCTAACCTGTCGATATCGGGAATGATTTCTCTTGCAACGAAATCGGCAATGGTTTTCTGAATCATACGTGCTTCTTCACCGAATTCTTCGGGAATAAAAATTTCGTGGCATGCTGTTTCTTTTACTACAAACTCGCCACCGGTAATTGCTTTGTTTTCCATACTATTTGTGTTAATTGATTTAAAAATGAATAAGGGGAAAGGATCTCCGGATCCTTTCCCGATAATAAATTATAAAAGTTCGAATATACCAGCAGCACCCTGGCCGGTTCCAATACACATGGAAACGATACCATACTTCTTATTCCTGCGGCGAAGTTCATTGAGTAATTGTACAGTTAATTTAGCACCGGTACATCCAAGTGGGTGACCAAGAGCAATAGCACCACCATTTACGTTAACAAGGTCATTGTTGATACCAAGTTCTCTTACCGAAGCAATTGCCTGTGATGCAAATGCTTCATTGATTTCGAACAGGTCGATATCTTCAAGCTTCATTCCGGCATGATTTATTGCTTTAGGAATAGCAGCTATCGGACCTATGCCCATTTTGTAAGGTTCAACTCCTGCAACCTGATACTCGATCAAACGTGCAATAGGTGTCAGGTTGAATTCTTTTAATACTTTTTCTGAAACAACCATTACAAATGCTGCACCATCTGACATCTGTGAAGAATTAGCTGCAGTGGAAGCACCCTTTGCTGCAAAAGCAGGTTTTAATTTTGCAATAGCTTCGAGGGTTGATTTCCTTGGTCCTTCATCTGTGTCGACAACGTATTCACGACTCTGAACTTTCTTGCCGTCAAAATAGTTTTCTTTCACAGTTACGGGTACAATTTCATCTTTGAATTTACCTTCTGCCTGAGCTGCAAGAGCCTTATTCATCGAATTAAATGCAAACAGGTCCTGATCTTCCCTGGTCACATTGTATTCGCGGGCAACAGCTTCTGCTGTAAGTCCCATGTTATGATACCAGTTGATATGTTCTTTTGCAATGCTTGGATTAGGAACCTGACGCCATCCGCCCATGCTGATCATGGACATGGATTCGGCACCACCGGCGATAGCGATGTCAATCAATCCTGCATGAATTTTTGCAGAAGCTACGGCAATGGTTTCCAATCCTGATGAACAATAGCGGTTGATAGTTGATCCCGGAACATCAATAACTCCAAGAGCTTTCAGGGCAATCAAACGGCCCATGTTAAAGCCTTGTTCTGCTTCAGGGAATGCATTACCAACAACAACTTCTTCAATTCTTCTAACATCAATTTGCGGGAATTGTGCAACGAGATGTTTGATAACTACAGCAGCAATATCGTCGGGACGTGTATTGCGGAACTTACCTCTCGGGGCTTTACCGATTGCTGAGCGGTATCCACCTATAATGTATGCGTTCATATGTTTTCGATTATTATTATTAATGATTTATTTTAATTTCTCAAGATTTTGCCGCTCTTGATAAGGCTTTCCATACGTTCGAGGGTTTTGCGCGTTCTGCACAGTTCGAGGAAGGTTTTTCTTTCCAGATCAAGCAGATACTGTTCGGTAACTTCTGTCAGAGCTTGTGAAATATCACCTCCGGCAAGAACATAACCTAATTTTTCAGCTATCAGTTTATCATGTTCTGACATGAAACCGCCTTCAGTTAAACCATCGGCACCAACAAGAACAAGACCTACACCTTCAGATCCGAGTACTTTGATATCTTTTCTGGCAGGCGGTTTGGAATATCCTTTATTAGCTATAAGTAAACATGCATCTTTAGCATATTTAAGCTGATGTACACGACTTACGATAATTTCATCAACACCCGGACGTAAATATCCAAGGTCAAAAGCTTCGTAACCTGACATTCCAACCTTAGCGGAACCAACAGTCATGAAACGGTTGATAAATGCATTGGTACGGATATCACCTGTTTTCAGTTCATCGGATAAACGAAGGGCAAATTCTTTTGTTCCGCCACCACCCGGGATAAGTCCAACACCAAATTCAACGAGTCCCATATAGGTTTCAGCAAACATTACAACTTTATCAGTGTGCATGCACATTTCGCAGCCACCACCTAAAGCCAGGCCGTGAGGTGCAGCAACAACAGGTATAGATGAATACCTGAGTCTCATCATGGTGTTCTGGAACAGACTAACTGCAAAATTCAGTTCGTCAAATTCCTGTTCAACTGCCAGTGAGAAAATCATGGAAACATCGGCACCTGCTGAGAAGTTAGCTCCTTCATTATAAATAACGACACCTTTATAATCTTTTTCAGCCATATCGATACATTTGTTCAGGCCATTGATGACGTCTTCACCAATAGTGTTCATTTTCGTATGTGCTTCAAAGCAAAGGATACCGTCGCCAAGGTCAAATATTGTGCTTCCTGCATTTTCCCACAGAACATTTGTTGCCCTGAGGTTAGCAAGTGATAACAGTTCTTCGGTTCCCGGGATAACTTTATATCCTTTTGCCTGTATGTCATAATACATACTCTTACCGTTTTCAACTTTGTAGAAAGTTTCACAACCGGCTGCAAGCATATCATATACCCATTGTGCGGGTTTCAGACCGGCTTCTTCCATTGCTTTAACTGTTTTGGCAACGCCGATAGCATCCCATAACTGGAATGGACCGAGTTCCCAGCCAAAACCGGCAACCATACCGTCATCAATTTTAAACAGTTCGTCGCTGATTTCAGGAATACGATTGGATACATATTTCAATACTGGATAAGTAGTTTTGCGGTAGAAATCACCGGCTTTATCCTTTGAGCCCATGAGCATAGGTACGCGTTTTACCAGGTCGTCAATGGGTTTTACGATATCGAGAATCTGGAACTTAACCTTTTCTGAGGGTTTGTATTCCATGGTGTTCAGGTCGAGTGACATGGTTACCTTCTTACCGTCAATTGTTTCGCGTTTAAAGAAACCCTGTTTGGTTTTGGAGCCGAGCCATTTGTTTTCAATCATTTTCTGAACATAGTCAGGAATATCGAAAAGATTGTTGCATTCGTCATTTGGAACACCTTCTTTCAGGCCATTGGCAACATGAACGAGGGTATCCAGACCGACAACGTCGCAAGTTCTGAAAGTTGCTGATTTCGGGCGTCCGAAAACAGGACCGGTCAGTTTGTCAACTTCGTCAATAGACATTCCCAATTCTTTAATGGAATGAAATAATGCCATGATGGAATAAACCCCTATTCTGTTGGCAATGAAAGCAGGCGTATCTTTACAGAGTACTGCCGTTTTACCTAAAAATCTGGGTGCATAATCAGCGAGGAAGGCAACCAGTTCGGGATCAGTTTTTGTAGAAGGTATAATTTCGAATAGTTTCAGGTAGCGTGGTGGGTTGAAGAAGTGGGTTCCGCAGAAGTTCTTTGCAAAGTCTTCACTTCTGCCGTCGAGCATCTGTTGAATCGGGATACCGGATGTGTTTGAAGTAACGATAGTGCCGGGTTTTCTGAATTTTTCAACATTGTCGAAAACGATCTTTTTGATATCGAGGCGTTCTATAACAACTTCGATAATCCAGTCGCATGTGGCAATATCTTTCATATTGTCATCAAAATTACCCGTGGTGATTCTTGATGCAAATGATTGCCTGTAAATGGGTGAGGGTTTCGATTTTAATGCTGCTGCAAGAAAATCGTTGACGATCCTGTTCCTTACGGCAGGAGTCTCCAGCGTCAGCCCCTGGGCTTTTTCAGCCTCATTTAACTCCCTGGGTACGATGTCCAGCAAGAGGACTTCTACTCCGATATTTGCAAAATGACATGCAATACCGGACCCCATAATCCCTGAGCCTAAAATGGCTACTTTGTTGATTCTTCTTGTCATGTTTGTACTTAAATTAAATGATTAAATGATTTATTAATTAGTCTGCAATATAATTGTTTGTTAGAACATTTATCTCTTTTATCACATCAAAAAAAATGGAAAGCTTTTCTTTTTCTACTGAATTTTGAAGAAAGTTATTGAAATTTTTAACCGTTTTGCGGGCTAGTTTCCTCTTTTCCAAACCTTTGTCTGTCAGAAAAAGTTTCACAACGCGTTTATCATTCTCATCACCTTTACGATAGATAAGGCCCTTCTTCTCCATACTTCTCAGTATCCTGCTCAGACTAGTCTGTTCAATGCCAATAAGAGGAGCTATTTTTGCGGGAGAAGTTCCTTCATTTTCATCTATATTGATCAGAACATGGCCCATCGCCTGCGTTGCATCATAGCGTGATGCAAGCTGTGTGTACATCTTAAAGATGTTGTACCACGCTATTTTTATCTGGTAGTCTATCGAATCCTGAGGTTTCATAAATTTATTATGCTTGCATTACAAAAATATGAATAAAAACATCACAACCAAATATTTTCGTAAAATAAATTTATTAACTTTTTTATGCTTGCATAATATTTTTTGGAAGGTATTGACAGTACTTAAATACAAAAAAAATACCTACCGGAAACAGGTAAAAGAAAATAAAGAAATCAAATAAAAAAATGACTAATTCGAAAAAAACAATTACCACTTGGCCACTTTATGAATTACCTGCCCAATTTTTACAAAATACAATCCTGGGCTAAGATCATTTACGCCAATGCTTTCATTTGTTATAAGTTTGCTAATCAGTAATTTTCCATTGATGTCATAGACTTTCACTTCAAGTGGTTTATTGTCCTGATTTTGCACAAAAAAGCTTTCCGAAACCGGGTTAGGAAAGATATTATATGAGCTGTTTTGCTCATATTCTTTAACTCCTGTAAATTCAGACAAAGAACGTTTCCATACTCCTGCTCCATTTGTTGCAGCATAAACATAACTGCCATCAGTAGAAAATGACAAGACATGTTTTAGTACTAAACCATCGCTGATATCAACCCAATTTTGTCCTCCGTCAAGCGAAAGAAAAACACCATCATTAGTACCTGCCAGAATTTTCCTTCCGATAAAAGCCATTGTACAAACTGTCCTGTTGTCAATACCGGAACTGCATATTTCCCATGTATTGCCACAATCGCGGGATTTATACATACCTTCATTTGTGCCGTCAAATAAGAGTGTGTCGTTTGATAACAGGGCATTTACCCTCAAATTTAACAATCCGGTATTTGATTGACTCCAGTTCAGGCCATTATCTGACGAAAGAAATGCTCCATCGGAAACAGAACCTGCGAGGATGTTACCTGAACAACCTGCAAAATCAGTGATAGACCAGGTATCCATTCCATTGGTTCTTTTTTGCCAGGTCACCCCTTTGTCAGACGAAAAATAAGCACCCTGAAAAAAGTATAATGCTGCATACAGATTATTACCAACCGCCTTTAAAGCTGTAACAAAACCTACAGGTATGCCGTTATTTACTGCATTCCAGTTTATATTGCTCATTCCAGATCTGAAAACTCCTTTAGAAACTGTTCCGCAATAAATAAAAGTATCCAGGTTACAAATTCCGGTAACGGAGGTGTCGGTCAATCCCATATTTGCCCTGCTCCACGAAGTCCCCCCATCTGTAGACCGGATAATTCCATGCCAGGCAGATGTTAAGGCGAAAAGAGAGTTATTTTTATGCAAAATGGATGAATTCTGCATTGCTGACAATCCATTATTTGCTTTCATCCAATTGTAATTAAGAGCTGAGGAGCGGCACACACCATTGCTAAAAGTTGAAATATACAGGTTAGTATCTAGTTGAGCCAAAGAGTTGACATATTTGTCGGGAATACCATTATTAGCCTGTGTCCAGATCAAACCATTGTTATCAGAATAAAAAACGCCCTCGTCCCACTTGCAGGCATATATCCGTGTGCCCCTCAATACAAAAGACTTAATAAAATTCAAATCGCTTCCGAAATAATTATGTGACCAGGTGGTACCGTTGTCAGTTGATCTGTACAAACCAGAGTTCACAGTCGAAACAAGAATATATTGCCCATTGACGAAAACAGTTGAAATATAATCCGAAGGAACCGAATCTTTCTTTATCCAGTTGCTGCCATTATCAAAAGAAAGATATATACCGCTATTGGTTCCGGCAGCAAGTGTTGAGCCATCACTGTGTACCGAGTTCACAATCAGGTTATTCAGACCATTGTTACATGCCGCCCAGTTATTCCCGTTATCAGCCGAACGAAACACCCCACCGCCCGCAGTACCTGCAAAAATAAATGCAGCAGTCAGAGATACAGAATTAACTTGTTTGTCAGCCAGCCCATTGTTGATCTCAGTCCACTGGTCTCCGTTATTATCGGATAAAAACATACCATAATAATCATCAGCAGCGAAAATGTGCTGTACTGAAAAAGCAATTCCTGTTATATTGTGTACTTTTAAACCATTATGAAGGTTTACCCAAGATGCGCCATAATCGTTTGAACGAAAAATACCTGCTCTTGTTCCGGTAAAAATTAAATTACCATTTGCGGCTATACAACCTGCATACCCACCTTCAGGCATATGACAAGGTTGCCATTGGGCATACGCGATTCTGCTGAATCCTATACTGATCAATAATAGAAAATTAATCAATTGCCTTGTTTTTATATAATTATATTTTTTATTTAGATCACCACCTTTAAATATTTATATATCAAGTATATAAAGAATAATAGTACTTAGTTTTTCACGAGTTTATAATTCTTTTCATCGATACCCAGGATATATATTCCATCAGAAAGATTCTCAATACTCACAGTTCCTGATTGAAAAAATTTCCTCATAAGCATTTTCCCACCCATATCGCGTATAGTTATTTCCATCGTTTTTTTCTCCGGATTTTCAATATGAATAAAATTGGTTGCAGGATTCGGAAAAAAATGAATTTTATCACCACTCATGTCATCAGTATTATTAGGGGGTTGATAAGCCGTGTACTTCCAAATACCGGACCCATTTGTCCCTGCAAATATGTTCTGATCATCACTTGATAAGGTTGTTATTTTATAATTAATAAGACCGGAACTCAAATCCGACCAGGTAGCGCCACAGTTGTATGAAATAAAAACTCCGGCCTGTGTTCCGGCAAATAATGCTGTATCATTTGAAAGTAATGCGCTGACCTTAAGGTTGGATAAACCATTGTTACAATCGATCCAATTATCGCCATTGTCGGTGGAGTAAAAAATACCACCACCACCTGTACCTGTCAATATCAGTGAATCAGTAAATGCAAACGAGTTAATGAAATTATTTGGTATTCCGGTATTGACTGTTGTCCAGCTGGTATCGCTTCCTGACAGGCGGTATATGCCGCCGTTATTTGTGCCTGCATACATCAGGCTGTCCTTTGAAGCCAGAGACCAAACAGAAGTATTGGTCATTCCGTTATTAACTGATTTCCAATTTGCCCCATTGTTATATGAACGATAAACACCGTTAAAGGTTCCGCAGTAAAGTGCTGAATCCTTAATTCCGAATGAGAGTATCCACGTGTTGTTCAGGCCTGTATTGGCCAGAGACCAATTATTACCATTATCACCAGTTACGAAAACACCATCCGAAAAAGTACCGGCAAAAACATAATTGTCTTTTATTTTCAAGGCATTTACCTGCAAATCGGTCAGCCCGTGGTTTATTGATGCCCAGTTCATTGCATGGTCCGGTGACATGAACACCCCTCCTCCGCTGACCGCGGCAAAAATACCACTGCTGTCATCATCCATTGACAAAACCTGGGAAGCAGCTAATCCGTTATTAACTGTTTGCCATATAGTATCGGACAGTGCTCTATAATAAATACCTCCACCCTGAGAAGCCGCGTACATATTTGAATTTAACATTTTCAGAGAGAAAATACGTTTATTTTGCAAGCCATAACTTAATGAAGTCCAGGATGTATCATTATTCAATACATAAAAAATCCCTTTATTATACGTTCCTGCATAGGTATAATTTCCTTCTGTAATGAGTGCCCGTACATTCAGGTTTGCAAGACCATGGTTTGCCTGTACCCATGTATTCCCGGTATCTGTTGACAAGTAAATCCCCTGACCGTTTGTTCCCGCATAAATCATCCCGTTTTCAGCTGTGATGGCATTGACCATTCCTGTAATAACATTACTTCCAAGCCTTGTCCAGTTATTGCCGTTGTCTTCCGAAATATAAATTCCGGCTACAGTCCCTGCAAAAATGTAATTTCCATCAACAAAAAGAGAGATTACATTAGTGCTTGCCAATCCGGCAGATGCAGGGGACCAGTTGGCACCATAGTCGGAAGTTTTAAAAATTCCGCCCATAGTGCCGGCATAGACATCTGTTCCTTTAACTGCAAATGCATTAACAGCCGGGTTTGTTAATCCGTTGTTTCCCGGAGACCAGTTAAGACCGTCGTCTGATGAAATAAATACTCCTTCTTCAACAGCGCCTGCAAGCAGATGGCTTCCCACACCTACCAATGGACGAATCCAGTGTGATACCGTATTCGGACAAAGGGTCCAGATAGCGCCGTTATTGCCAGAATAATATACTCCAGCTAGAGTGCCGGCATAGATCCTGGTTCCATTTACCGCGAGGCTGTTGATAGTTCCTCCATAAGGGCCGTTTGCAGGAAGCCACTGGGCAAATAACGGCATATAAAAAACAACTATGAATAAAACAGTAAAAAATAGAATCCTTGTTTTCATAAAAAATAATATTGATTAAAGGACGTAAATTTACAATAATAATTTTCAAAAATCAATAGTTTTGGAACACATATGATTAGTTAACAAGACAGTACCATAAAATTTATTGCGGAGATGCATAAGAAGATTTTTTTTATCTTTGCAAAGCAAAACAGGCCTTGTAGTTCAATGGATAGAACGTCAGATTCCGGTTCTGAAAGTTGGGGGTTCGAGTCCCTTCAAGGTCACCAAAGAGATAAATAACATATCTCTTTTTTTATGTCATGTAGTGTAAATCCATTGATATTATTTATTTTCATAAATCTTTATATGTTACGTAATGTTTTTTCTAATGTTAAATAATGTATCTTTGTTCCCCAAATGTTACACAATTATTATTAATCACTTAAAATTGGGGAACAATGATAACATTAAAAATATTTCTTAGAACTGATGCTGTCAAAAATGATGGTACTGCCCCACTCTACTTGATTCTTACCATTGATCGTAAAAAGAAAAGATACCATACAAATTATTTTATAAAACCTGAATATTGGGATGGTGAAAGAATAAAACCAAAACATAAGTTGTCAATTGAGATTAATAACTTTTTGGATAACTTCAAAATCAAAGCCGACAATGCACTGTTACAACTCCGAAAAGAGGATAAACAATTAAATTTCGAGAACTTTGAAAGCCTTTTCCTGCAAGAGAAAGGAACCGCAAATAATGATTTTTATGCTTATGCGCTTAACTACCTTGAAGTTTATAAAAAAACCTATACTCAGGGTACATACGAGAAGATTTATTATGATCTTCAAAAACTGAAACGGTTTAAGCCTACCCTGACTTTTGATGAAATAAACTACGATTTTTTCTGCAAGTACGAAGCCTATATGCTGAATACCTTGAATAACCAAACCAATACAATTGCTAAATCATTAAAGATAATCAAAAGATTTATCAGCATTGCAGTTAAGAACGGTACCTTAAAGGTGGATCCGGTTTCTTCTTATACAATTAAAACAGCACCGACAAGCAGAACGTATTTAAGCGTAGAAGAATTAAATTTATTGGAAGACCTTTTTTTAAAAAATGAGATCAATAATAGCTTGCGTAATACCCTGCAATGCTTTTTATTTGCCTGTTATACTGGGTTAAGGTACGATGATATCCTGAACCTTGATTATAAAGACATATCAACCGGATATATATTGCTTGTACAGGGTAAAACAAATGTACAAATTACCATACCATTAATAGATAAAGCTAAAATCCTTATTGACCAGTCCAAACATTCAGGAAAGGTGTTTACTGTTTATACGAATCAGAAATGCAATCAGTACCTTAAGCTGATAATGATTCTCGCTAATATTAATAAAATGGTATCATTTCATACCGCAAGACATACATTTGCAACTATATCGTTAAATATTGGTATCCCTATTGAAGTTGTAAGTAAGTTATTGGGCCATGCTGACTTAAAAACCACCCAAATATATGCTAAATTGTTTGAAAAAACCAAGTTTGACCAGATGGATAAGTGGAATAAAATGTAAAACGAATAAAAAAATATATAAATCAGATTAATATTTCTTCAAAATGGATTTAGTCGGATAATTGAGAATTAATCCGGCTTACATTGGATAATTTCGGATTGATAAATTGTTAACCGAATAAGTTGGAATAATAAAATTTTCTAAACTGATAAATCCAGATTTAAAAAGTTGTGAAAAAATAGTTCAACTTTTATATTTGGGCTATTTATTTTTCTATAACTTTTAGGTTTTTGTTTTTATGGCTAAATTTCGTATCCAGCATGAAGCATAACTAGCGGATAATGGATGTTTCATTTTAGGTTTGCTCCTTTCGTCGACTAAAGATTTATCACCCAATCGCAAATTGAAGTGAGCTGATCGTCATTTGTTAGGTTCGCTGCATAACTCAATACTCCACTTTGTATTTCTGAAAACATTTCATTTGCCATACTCTTTTCGATTGCAGCTCCAATAAAGAATGTTTTAGGTTTATAATTTAAGCCAATAAAGCTACTTCTGATTCTTGTCAAAGCTGTCTTAGCCGTTTTCCAATGTTCATCAGCACCTGCTGGGTCTATCCCTCCTTTTAGCTCTCCTAATGCAATATATTTATCGGCTTGTGACTATTCTGG
>Ga0209083_1002928_pt1 | contig 15180 bp, 17 predicted proteins | sample AM7aDNAmetaG_FD_184132 | JGI IMG/M metagenome (GOLD analysis project Ga0209083, IMG submission 184132) | Freshwater microbial communities from Finland to study Microbial Dark Matter (Phase II) - AM7a DNA metaG (SPAdes) (version 3) | ecosystem: Environmental > Aquatic > Freshwater > Lake ...
AACTGGGGAACAGATGGAAACGGAACTTAATCCAAAGCCATTGCGGATAGCCATGGTGGGTATCCTGAAGAGCCGTATGAGGGAAAACTTCACGTACGGTTCCGTGAGGGGGTTCATAGTGAACTCCGCGATAACTTCAAGGAGGTGGCTATGAGCTCTACTCGACAAGAACTTGTTTCGATCGTGATGGGGAGTGATTCGGATCTTGAAACCATGCAGGAATGCGCGGATGTGCTCCGGGATTTCGGGGTTCGTTTTGATATGCAGGTGCTCTCAGCCCACAGAACGCCGGGTCTTGTCGCGGATTTTGCGATGCAGGCTCTGAAAAAAGGACGCAAGGTCATTATTGCCGGCGCGGGCGGTGCCGCTCATTTGGCCGGGGCCGTCGCGGCGAATACTATTTTGCCCGTGATTGGAGTGCCTCTCGCGGCAACGCAATTAAGCGGTTTTGACGCGCTTCTCGCGACAGTACAGATGCCTGCCGGAGTTCCCGTGGCGACCGTGGCGGTGGGAAAACCCGGCGCCCGCAACGCCGGACTTCTGGCGATCCAGATATTGAGTCTTTCGGACGCGAAACTGACAGCGAAACTCAAGAAATATAAAACCGCTATGGCTGAGAACTGTCAGGCAAAGAACCGGAAATTACAGGAAAAGATCAAATAAAAGAATACAAACAATCCACGGAGGGTTTATTATGAGCAATATCGTTTTGATCGGGATCATCGTAGCGGCCGCGCTACCCGTGCTTTTTTTGCTCCGTCATATTCTCGGGGGCATGTTCGGTCTTTATCGCGTAGTTCCCGTGAATGAAACGCATATCCGGATCCTCCAGAATTCCAAAAAGATCTTTTCTTCAAGGGAAGGGAACAGCGCTTACTGGGTTATCCCTTTCATCACGAAGCTTCATAAACTGCCGCTCTGCAATCTCGCGATACCCGTCAATGACATCAAATTAAATGACCGGGATATGGCCAAATTCGTCTGCGATCTGATGTGCTTTATCAATATCAAAAATATTAACCTGGCCGTTGAGCGGTTGATCCTGACGGATACGTCGGCGGAGATGGGGTTTGATTTCATGAAATTATCCGAAGATCTTCGGGCTATCATGGAGAGCGTAGGCCGTACGGTCACGACGAAGCAGACGATCCTGGATATCTATATGAACCGCTCGCTCCTCGATCAGGCTATTACCAAAGAAGTCGAACAGGTTTTCCCAAAGTGGGGTATTGAACTGGTGGACCTGGAACTGAAGGATATCAAGGACGCCCCGGGGAGCACGATCATTCAGGATATCGAAAGAAAAGTTGCTGCCGAGATCCGTCGCGATGCGGACATTCGTGTCGCGACTACGACTAAAGAAGCGGAACTTGCCAAGGCCGAAGCCGAGGAAACTTACCGGAAACGCCAGATCGAAAAAGATAAACAGATCGGTATGGCGGAACAGTCCAAGAACCAGGAAATCGCCCTGAGGGAAGTGGAAGCCAACAGCCAGCGCATTGAGGCTTTGCGAAAACTCGAGGTCGGAAAATCCGAGATCGAAAAGCAGAAGATCGAACAGCTCGCCATGGCGCAAAAAATGAAATTCACTCTCGAGGCGGAAGGACAGTCCAACCAGATCCAGGCCATAGGAAAAGCGGAGGCTGATGTTATCCGGATCAAAAAAGAAGCGGACGCGGCGGGGACCCTGAAACTGGCCGCCGCTTTAAAAGAATTCAATGATGTCGCTTTGAGCGTGAAGATGCTGGACGTTCAAAAAGAGGTCATGCTCGGGAAGTATCAGGCTTTGGCTCAGGCGATTCAAAAGGCGGATATCAAGTGGATCCTCTCCGGAGAGAACGCCCAGAAATTCTTCGGGATCAATCTCGATGCGCAGGGCGGAGCGAATATGCAGCAATTTCTCCAGGAAAGCGGTATTGATCTTGAGATGCTGAAGGCATTTGTGAAAAAAGACGGGAAAGACAAGCTGAAGGCCGTCTAGACCTTTTGGATTTTTTTCTTTCAGAGTTCTGTCGTACCGGCGAAGCGGAGGGTTGATCAATCGTGAAAGCAACTCCTGGAGTGGTCAAGATCGACAGTCATGATCCGGATATGTCCTGTATCCGCGAGGCGGCGCGAGCCTGCAAAGAGGGCAAGGTGATCGTGTTTCCGACCGAGACGGTTTATGGTGTCGGGGGACGCATGAGCGCGCCCGGGATGGAGCAACGGCTTCGCGAGATAAAAGGCCGATCAGATCTCAAGCCCTTTTCTTATCACATCAGCGACTGGACGATGCTCGAAACCCTCAGGGTTAAAAAAACGCCGCTTGTCCGCGCGCTGGCCCGGCAGTTTTGGCCCGGCCCCGTCACGCTTGTGGTGCGGGACCTGGAAGGTCAAAAGATCGGGATACGGTTTCCGAAGAACAGGATCGTCCTGGCATTGATCCAGGAGGTCGGGGAGCCGTTCATCGCGACGAGTGCGAATCTTAGCGATAAGCCGTCGCCTCATACGGCGCATCAGGTGATTGAACAACTGCAGGGCTCCTTTGATCTTTTGCTGGATGGCGGCAAAACGGAATTCATGCTTGATTCGACGGTTGTGGATGTGACCGGTGATCTTCCGGTGATCCTTCGAAAAGGGGCGCAGGGCCTGGATGTGGAAAAAGCCGTCGCGAAGATCACGTCACGGAAATGTTCGCGTAAGCGCATCCTGATCGTGTGCACTGGGAATTCCTGCCGCTCGCCGATGGCGGAGGGCTGGCTCCGGCGCGAGATCGAAAAAAAGGGATTGTCTTCCGAAATCGAGGTTGCCTCCTGCGGGACCAGCGCTCGAGACGGTATCCCCTGCACGTCGGAGGCGGAACTCGTGCTGCGGAACCGCGAGATCGATCTCAGCCAGTTCCGGAGCCGCCTTTGTCGCAAAGGAGATCTGTGGGCTTCCGATCTGATCATTGCGATGGCATCGCAACATACGGAGGCTATGGCGAGGATCTGGCCGACAGTGGGGGAAAAGACGATCACTCTTGAAGTGGAAGATCCCATTGGAATGGGGATGCAAGTTTATGAAAAGACGTTGCTTGATATCGAGACTAAGATGAAACAATATATGAACAGGATCCTTCAACTGGACTAATACTGCGTTTCAAAGATTTTTACAGAGTCGCAGTATTTTGCCGCGCACCGTAAAAATCAAAGAGGCACGGTGCTAAATATAAAGGCGGACATTATGATGAAACCCAAGATCGCCATAGCGACCGATCATCGCGGCGTGAAGCTCAAGAGCGCATTGATCGAGTTTCTGAAGAACAAGAACTTTGAGGTCGTGGATTGCGGCGCGTTCTCTGAGGATTCCTGCGATTATCCGGATTTTATTTTTTCCGCGGCCGAGAAGGTCGCGGCCAAGGACTGTCACCGGGCGATCGGGATCTGCTATACCGGGATCGGAAGTGCGATCGCGGCCAATAAAGTGAAGGGGATCCGCGCGGCGCTTTGTTCAAACATTGAACAGGCCCGGCTTTCCCGCTGCCACAATGATTCGAATATGTTGATCCTCGGCTCCGGATTTCTGCCGCAGGACATTATTTTTCCGCTCGTGGATACCTGGCTCAACACACCATTTGAAAGGGGACGTCATGAGGTCCGTATTAACAAGATTAGGTCTTATGAAGAGAAGCATCATTGATCAAACGCAATTAAAGGAAAGCGATCCGGAGATCTACGAAGCCATCCGGAACGAAGTGCGCCGGCAGAACGAGAATATCGAGCTGATCGCAAGCGAAAATTTCACCTCGCTTTCTGTCCTTGAGGCGATGGGTTCGGTGCTGACGAATAAATATGCCGAGGGCTATCCGGCGAAGCGCTGGTACGGTGGTTGCGAGAACGTGGACGTGGTTGAACAACTCGCGATCGACCGGGCAAAGCAGCTTTTTGGAGCCGAACACGCGAATGTCCAGCCTCACAGCGGGACTTCCGCCAATATCGCCGTGTTCATGGCCGTTTTGGAGCCGGGGGACAAGATCCTCGGGATGGACCTGACGCACGGCGGCCATTTGTCGCACGGGCATAAAATGAATTATTCCGGAAAATTCTATACGATCATTCCTTATGGCGTGAGCCCGAAGGATGAGAGGATCGATTACGACGCTCTGGAAGCGCTGGCCAAAGAACACAAACCTAAAATGATCCTGCTCGGGGCTTCCGCTTATCCGAGAATCATCGATTTTGCCCGGGGCCGCAAGATCGCCGATCAGGTCGGCGCGATCCTGATGGTGGATATGGCGCATTTCGCGGGTCTTGTAGCGACGGGGCATCATCCCAGTCCCATGCCCTATGCGGATATTGTGACAACGACGACGCATAAGACATTGCGCGGCCCCCGTGCGGGTCTTATCCTTTGCAAAGAGAAATATGCAAAGGCTATTGATTCCGCGGTATTCCCCGGCATCCAGGGCGGTCCGCTCATGCATGTGATCGCGGCCAAGGCGGTCGCTTTTAAGGAAGCCCTCAGTCCTGATTTTAAGGATTATAGCGCCCAGATCGTGAAGAATGCCAAGACGTTGGCCCAGGCGATGCAATCGCGCGGCTTCCGCATTGTTTCGGGCGGGACGGATAATCACCTGATGCTTGTCGATGTGACGGTGAAGGGATTTAACGGCAAACAGGTCCAGGAACTTCTGGATAAGGTCAAGATCACCGTAAATAAGAATATGATCCCGTTTGACAAGGAATCGCCTTTCAAAGGTTCCGGGGTTCGTTTGGGAACACCGGCGGTCACCACGCGCGGGATGAAGGAACCTGAAATGGAACTTATCGCGGAGCTGATCGAGACCACGCTTAAAGCTCCCGAGGACGAAGCCAATCTCGCGAAGGTCCGTTCTCGGGTCGAGGCTTTGACACAAAAATTTCCGCTCTATCCGGAACTTTTATAAAAGAAAAGAGACCGAATGCGTTGTCCTTTTTGCAAGCAGGACTCCGATAAGGTGATCGATTCGCGTGCCGCGAATGAAGGGGACGTCGTCCGGCGCCGGCGCGAGTGTACGGCTTGCAGTAAGCGCTTCACGACCTACGAGCGCGTCGAAGAGATCCCGATGTTCGTGGTAAAAAAAGATCAACGGCGCGAAGCCTATGAGCGGGGTAAAGTCCTGGCCGGTGTTTATAAGGCTTGTGAGAAACGTCCGGTACCTCTCGCGGCTCAGGATAAGATCGCGGATGAGCTCGAGACCACGATCCGTGAAAAGTACGACAGGGAAGTGCCCTCCCGGATCATCGGAGAGTTTATTATGCAGCGGCTCGCAAAGATCGATCAGGTGGCATATGTGCGGTTCGCGAGCGTCTACCGCGATTTCCAGGACGTGAGCCACTTTATGAAGGAACTGAAGTTTTTGCTCGCAAAGCCGAAATAGTTTTTTAATATCACGCGAGACTTTCAGAAAAGCTTTATTGTCGTCTTCGGGATTGTATTGTAGGATACTAACGCAGTGAAGCCGTGGGAACGGGTTCGGGAAACCGGACTCGGGAATCCGGCTCAAACCAAAAGGAGAAAGTGTTATGGCGAAAGCGAATTCAGCGTTTATGAAACCGATGAATGTCAGTGAAGAACTGGCGGTAGTGGTCGGCAAAGGCCCGATTCCCCGCAGTGAAGTCGTCAAGAAACTTTGGGTCTACATCAAGAAGAACAAGCTTCAGGATGAAAAGAACAAGCGCAACATCAATGCGGATGACGCGCTCAAGACTGTGTTTGGCGGCAAATCGGTCGTTAATATGTTCGAGATGACCAAGCTCGTTAGCAAGCATCTCTCGTAGGTCTCTTTCGTTCTTCATAGTTCAGCAAAACACCGAAAGATATTGGGTAGGACAAGCTGGGATCATGAGGTCGGAGAGGTGCCGCGGAAGATGCGGTTCCTCTCCGGTCTGATGTGATCGAAGTAATGGGATTTTGAGAAGAAATAGCGCGGGTTTCGATCGGATCGGAAATATCGTCTTTAAAAAATAAAAAGCATTTCAGAGGAAGCGAGTTCTTTATGGGTACGAAATTGGGCATCATATTTGCTTTTTTTCTTTCGCTTGCCGCCGCCGGCGGTTCTTATTATCTCTACCAGGAGTGGGTTAAAGAACGCGATGTGCGCGGGAGCGTCGAAGCCAAGGTCGTTCAGGTCGAAGAGAAAATGAGCTCGGTTCAGGCAGAGAAAAAACAGCTTGAGGTGAAGAACGAGGAATATCGTACTAAGGCTGAAGCCATGCAGTCCCAACTTGAGAAACTCCAGTCTGAACAGAATCGTATGGATAGCGAGAAATCCGCTTTAAAACAGCAACTTGAGGGCCATCAGGGGTTGATCGCCGATCTTCAGAAAAAGGTGGAGGAGCTCGAGAAAAAAGCCAAGGAAGCTCAAGCCGCCTGTGCTGTGACTCCCGCGGATCTCAAAACGGACATTCCGTCCAACCCGCAGCCGTTTCAAAGTTCGCCGGGTGTTTCTCCCGCGGTTTCGGGTACGGCCACACCCGCAGCGGGATCTAATGCCCTTGAATTTAAACCAGCCTCACCTGCTGGAGAGGCCGCGGCTCAACCTGCCGCGATGTCGTCTTCTTATGCTCCTGCTATGAGGGAAGAGGCCCCAGTTTTGCATTCATCCGTGCTGTCAGGGGGTGCACCGGTAGCGATATCGGCGTCGTCCGCGAAGGGAACCGTGCAAGCGGGTGAGGTTTCTTCAGGTGCCGCAGCCAAAGTCCTTACCGTAAATCGCAAGTTCAATTTCGTGGTGATCAGCCAAGGGTTGCAGCATGGTCTGAAGATGGGCGATAAACTGAGGGTCCTGAAACAAGGACAGGAAGTCGCCACGATTCAGGTTGAAAAGCTCTATGATAAGTTCTCTGCCGCGAGTCTTCTTGAAGAAGATCCCAAACAGCAAGTCGTTGAAGGCGATGAGATCCGCAAAGTTTAAGCTTCTTTTTATGGTCCTGCTGGTGACGGCGCTTCTTATGGCCTCCCGGGTCGGTGTTGCCGACGAAGAGTCCGCCTCGGCTCAATTCGAAGAGATCAAGACCCGTCTTTCCGCGCTTGATCAGCAGCAAAAAGAAATCCTCGCCAACCAGGTGAAGATTTTTGATAAATTAGATCAACTGCGTATTTGGGTCCACCGGAAATAATTCTCTCCAGATGAAGCCTCTTTCCTTCACGGGTCCCGGACAGTTTCGCGGGACTTACGCTCCTCCCGGCGACAAATCCATCTCACACCGGGCGATCCTTTTCGGAGCCTTATCGGAAGGGGAGAGCCGTTATGAGAATTTTCTTGAGGCCGAGGATTGTCTTCATACGCTAGAGGCCATGCGTCAGATGGGAATCGCGATCCAGCACGAAAAAGGAACAGGCCAGGTCGTGATCACCGGCAAGGGACTTCATGGACTCTCCGCGCCGGGCCGGGCACTTTATCTCGGGAATTCCGGGACCTCCATGAGGCTTTTTCTCGGGATCCTTGCGGGGCAGCGTTTCGAAACGGTTCTGACGGGAGATCCTTCTCTTTCGGGCCGGCCGATGCGACGTGTCACGGAACCTCTGAAGCAAATGGGAGCCCAGATCAAGGGTAAGGAGAACGGCAATTTCGCGCCGCTCACGATCCGCGGGGGCAAACTGCGCGGGATCGATTTTGACAATAAACTTTCAAGCGCTCAGGTCAAATCCGCGCTGCTTTTTGCTGGGATGTACGCGGAGGGAAGGACGCTTGTTCGTGAAGCCATTCCGTCGCGGGATCACACAGAACGGTTCCTGGAAGCGGCGGGCGCTCACTTCCAGAAGGTCGGGAGCCATCTCATCATCGAAAAGACCGAAATGCTTTTACCTTTAAGAGCGCGTGTTGCCGGCGATATTTCATCGGCGGCTTTCTTTATCGTGGGCGCCGCGATGATCCCGGGTTCTGACCTGACTGTCCGGGATGTGGGTTTAAATCCCACGAGGACCGGTTTGCTTGACGTTCTCCGGCGCATGGGGGCCACGATCGAAACGGAGGAAACTCAATCGATCCCGGAGCCGATGGGGAATATCCGTATCCGCGGCTCGAAGCTCAAAGGTACGGGGATCACGCATGCCGAGATCCCGTCACTGATCGATGAATTACCGGTGCTGATGGTGGCCATGGCCCTGGCTGAAGGTGAAAGCCTTATCTCGGGGGCCGCTGAGCTTCGCGTTAAAGAAACAGACCGCATCCAGTCCATGGTCCGGAATCTGAAAGCCATCGGCGCGTCGATCGAGGAGCTTCCGGATGGGTCATTGATTCGCGGCGTTGAAGAGTTTCACGGAGCGACGGTTGAAAGCTTTGGGGATCACAGGACGGCCATGAGCATGGGCGTTGCGAGCCTGGCTACGAAGGGAACGATTACCGTGACGGATACTGGCTGTATCGCGACATCCTACCCATCTTTCATGGAACATTTCGGGAAGTTGTTGGGAAATTAAAAGGGCAGTTTATTTGGAAGCTGTTTTTGTTTTGCTCTGTTGAGATCTTTTTGGATTTTGTTTTGGTTTTGGTTTGACAGTGAAAATGCCTTTCGATATACTACGGTCTCTAAACACCACCCCACGCAACAGATACGAAAAGGTAAAGCCCATGTTTCTGATCGATAAATTGTTAGGTTTTTTTTCAAGTGATATTGGTATCGATTTGGGCACTGCCAACACCCTCGTTTATGTCAAAGGCCAGGGCGTCGTCCTGTGCGAACCTTCCGTGGTGGCCATTGATCGCACGACGCATCAAGTTCTCGCCGTCGGGGAAGAAGCCAAGCGCATGCTCGGCCGTACACCCGGCAACATCACCGCCATCCGTCCGATGAAAGACGGCGTGATCGCTGATTTCGATATTACCGAAGCCATGCTCCGCTATTTTATCCGCAAGGTCCATCGCCGTAAAACCGGAATCAGTCCGCGTGTTGTGATCGCGGTTCCGAGCGGGATCACCGAAGTCGAAAAACGCGCGGTGAAAGATTCCGCTGAACGCGCCGGCGCGCGTACTCCTGTTTATCTTGTGGAAGAACCTATCGCTGCGGCCATCGGAGTCGGACTTCCGATCCATGAACCGGCCGGGAATATGATCATCGATATTGGCGGCGGTACGACAGAAATTGCAGTGATCTCCCTTTCCGGCATCGTGTTCGCCAAGAGCATACGGATCGGCGGAGATGAATTTGATGAGTCGATCATTTCCCATCTCAAGAAGTCTTATAACTTGATGATCGGGGAGCGGACCGCTGAAGAGATCAAGATCCGTATCGGGTCTGCTTATCCATTGGAAGAAGAGACGACGCTGGATGTGAAGGGGCGCGATGTTCTCGCGGGTTTGCCCAAGACGATCAGCGTGACCAGTGAAGAGATCCGGGAGGCGCTTTCTGAGCCGCTTTCCGCGATACTGGAAGCGGTGCGTATCGCCCTTGAAAGGACGCCGCCGGAGTTATCCGCGGATCTGATCGATCGCGGTTTGATCCTGGCAGGCGGTGGCTCGCTTTTGCGTGGGTTTGACAAGCTCGTCAGTGAAGAGACCGGGCTTCCGGTTCACATTGCGGATGATCCATTAACCGCTGTGGCTCTTGGTACGGGGCGTTATTTGAGTGATTTTCATCTCCTGAAGCGTTTGTCGGTGAATAGCAATACCGCCCGAGAATACTAGCACTGAGAATTTTTGTCTGATCAGCTTCTCTCCGAAAGCGGCCTCCTGGCGTTTGAAGTAGTCGATATTTCATATTTTATTTTTTGATAGTTACCGGAGATTTCGCCCCCATGCGGCGCTGGCGCTCGTATTATTTTCTTGTGGTCCCTGTGGCGCTGCTCATGTTATTCTTCCAATACCCCCGCTTGAATCAGACCGTTCATTCCGTTTACTCGACGCTCACAAAACCCATGCTTGAAGCCGGGAGCGGCATCCGTTCGGTGTTTTATACGATCCGCTATCAATCCAGGGATTTTCTGGATGCTATCGGAAAACAAAAGGAATATCTCTCGCGGATCCAGGAGCTTGAGACCCAACTGCTTCACTTCCATGAAATGGAACGGGAGAACCAGAGGCTCAGGAAACTCCTCAATTTCAGTGCGGCTCCGGGAGAGCACACGATCGGGGCCCGGGTCATCGGCCAGGATGGGACTCCCTGGAAGAAGGTCCTGGAGCTAGACAAGGGGAGCCGTCAGAACATTAAAAGGGATATGGCGGTTATCGCTCCCGAGGGGCTTGTTGGGAGGATCCTTGAGGCGGATCATGCGACATCCAGTGTGATCCTTCTCGTGGATCCCGATTGCCGGGTGAGTGCTTTGACTGCCACAAGCCGGGCCCAGGGGGTTATTACAGGGATAGGGACCGAGAAACTGCAAATGAAATACCTCGCTCTGGACGCGGAAATCGCGGTCGGGGAGGATGTGACGACCTCCGGAATAGGGAGCATTTTTCCCAAAGGGATCCAGATCGGAAAGATCGAATCCATTGAGCGCGATAGTGACGGTTTGCATCTTCTGGCCCTCGTCAATCCCGCCGTGCCGTTCTCCAAGCTTGAGGAAGTGTTATGCCTCGTCTCCTCTCCGCAAAAATAATTTTTTGTTTTGCCGTTCTCGCGGTCCTGGACGGGACCGTGATGCCGGTTTTTCAGATCTGTTCCGCGTATCCCAGTTTTCTGGGCCTTTTTATTTGTTATGCCGCTTTTGAGTGGGGGGGGCACAAAACCGTTTATATTGCGTTCTGGGCGGGACTTTTGCGCGATCTTCTCGGGAGCGGTTTGATAGGCCTGGAGGCGAGCCTTTTGCCCGCTGTGGCGCTTGCCCTTGATTTCTTGGTTCAAAAAATGGAACGGGGATCGCGCTGGATCTATTTTTTGATCACCTTCCTTTTTGTATTTGTCACGGGAGCTCTGCGGCTTGTGGCGGGATATGCGGCAGGGCTTCCCGCTTCACAGGCATGGAACTATCTGGGTCTTGTCGCATTGACGGCGCTTTATACGACCGCGCTTTTACCATTCTTTTATTCTGTGGCCAATCGATGGTTTGGCCGTTCTTCGGTTAAACAATATGAGCTCTTCCCCTGATGTTCACGCGGTTTCATTTCTTCCAGGTTTTTGTTTTTGTCCTTCTTGTTTTTCTGGGGCTAGGACTTTTTCAGACCCAGGTGATACAGGGACATTACTATTACGAGTTGAGTAAGCGCAACCGCGTCCGCCTTATTCCTCTGGAGGCCCCGCGGGGGCGTGTGTTCGACTGCAAAGACCGGCTCCTCGCCACGAATCGCGCTTCTTATAATGTGATCGCGATCCCGGAAGACGTATTTCCCGAGGTTTATCCCAGGCTCGCGAAATTGCTGGATATGCCCGTTAAAGAGATACGCCGGCGTATGAGCGCCGGCCGCGAATATCCTTTCGCCCCTGCCGTGATCAAAGAAGATGTTTCGCAGGAAGTCGCGTTCCGGATCGAGGAGCGAAAGCCGGAACTGCCCGGTGTAAGCATTCGTGTGGACGGTGTCCGCTATTATCCTTACGGAGAAACGGCGGCGCACGTGATCGGCTATATCGGTTCAGTCGGGCGTAATGAGTATGCGGCGCTTGATCATGACCGATTTGGACTCGATTCGAAGATCGGCCGTGCCGGGATCGAGAAAGTTTTTGATGAAACGCTTCGCGGTTGGCGGGGCGGCGAACAGATCGAAGTGGACGCGCGCGGTCAAAAAGTACGGGTTCTTTCGGACCGCGAGCCCGAACCCGGCTCCGATATCACTCTGACTCTCGATCTGGAATTCCAGAAAAAGATCATGGAAATGATCAAGGGGCGTCATGCCAGTGTCGCGGTGCTGGACCTTGAGACGGACGGTCTTCTCGCTTTGGCAAGTGCTCCGGCCTACGACCCGAATATCTTTGTCTCGCCCGCGACCAGCGAGCAGCGGCTTAAGATCCTGAAGGACGTCAACGCTCCGATGCTTGACCGGGGAATTAACGCAGCGTATCCTCCCGGGTCGATCTTTAAACTTGTGACGGCGCTTGCGGGGCTGGATCTCGGCAAAATCACACCCGAAACGCGTTTTAAGTGCACCGGTTCTTTTCAATTGGGTCCGAAGTCGAAGCCCGCGCATTGCTGGAACCATGAGGGGCACGGGAGCCTGAATCTTTATGAGGCGCTTGAACGCTCCTGTAACATCTACTTCTTTAACGTGGCGAAAAGATTGACGCCTGATGAGATCGCGCATTATGCCCATGAACTCGGGCTCGGTGAGCCGTTAAAGATCGAGATCTCCCGGATCGCCCCCGGCCTGATCCCGGACTCAGCCTGGAAAAAGGAGCGGTTCAATCAGCCATGGTTTCAAGGAGAAACGCTTAATATGGCGATCGGACAAGGCTATATGCTTGTGACGCCGTTTGAGATACTTCGCCTTACTTCGATCATCGCCAAGGACGGCAAAGTCACGGAACCTCATCTGATCGTTCAGGATCGCTCCGGGATGGCGGAAGCACCCCGTGTGGCCATTCGCGAGGAGAATCTCTCGGCGATTAAACGGGCGATGCTCCAGGTCGTGGAATCGGACTATGGGACGGGGCAGCTGGCGCGTGTGGATTTTGAAAAACTGGCCGGCAAGACCGGGACAGCTCAGGCGCCGCCTCTGGACCCGCACAGTTGGATGACCGGATTTTTCCCTTATAAAAATCCGAAGCTTGCGTTTGTGGTATTCGTCGAGCATGGAGGTTCGGGAGGGATCACGAGCGCCCGTATCGTGAAGCAAATGCTTGAAACCTGGAGGGATCTCAATGTTGCGCCGGCTTCTTAACGGGATACATTTCCCGCTTCTTATCTCTGTTGTGGCGCTGGCCGCGATAGGGATTCTTTTTATTTATAGCGCGTCTTACCGCGATCCGGGGGACTATGAAGCCAAGCAGATCTTCTGGATCCTGGCAGGCCTTGCAGTAATGATCAGCGTGCCGCTTGTCGGCTATCGCCCGATCCTGAGCATTTCTTATCCTTTTTATGTTCTGACATTGATCCTGCTTGTTCTGGTTGATTTTTGGGGCAGCAAAGTTCTTGGGGCTCAGCGGTGGCTGATGCTGGGGCCCATTGCGATCCAGCCTTCGGAATTCGCGAAGCTCGGGACGCTTTTGGCGGTCGTGAACTTTTTGGGATCCTATCACCCCTGGGAAGGACAGGTGAGGACCGTTTCTGTGGCGCTTCTGCTGTTGGTGGTCCCGCTCTTTTTGATCGTGAAACAACCGGACCTCGGAACGGCCCTTCTCTTTATTCCGATGTCGGTTGTTATGCTTTTTCTCTGGGGAGTGCGCAAACGTTTTCTTATCGCCAGTTTTAGCGCGGTGGCGCTGGCCTGCCCGCTTGCCTGGGAATTCCTCAAGGGTTATCAAAAGAAACGTTTGATGGTGTTCCTTAATCCCAACCTGGATCCTCTGGGTTCCGGGTATACAGCGCTTCAGGCCAAGATCGCGGTTGGCTCCGGAGGTCTCTGGGGCAAGGGGTATTTGGGCGGGACTCAGACCCAGCTTCACTTTGTGCCGGAGCATCACACGGATTTTATTTTCTGCGTTGTCGGGGAAGAATTAGGATTCCTGGGGAGTCTTCTGGTGCTTTGCCTCTACGGATTTCTTTTTCACTCGATCTTTCTCGTCATGCAGCACACGACCGATGTGAAGGCCAAGATGTTATGCGGTGGAGTTCTCGCCCTTCTTTTCTCGCATGTCATGATCAATATCGGAATGACCTTTGGTTTGATGCCTATCGCGGGCGTGCCGCTCCCTCTGATCAGTTACGGAGGTTCTTCTTTCATCATGACCTGCATGTGTCTTGGACTCGTGCTGAGCGTCTACAAGGAAAGGTCGATTTTTTGAGAAGAGGGATCTTCCCGGAGGACTTTTATCCTGCTTTCGGGATCAGATCTTCCCGATCAGCGGCGTTTGGAGGTTGGATTTTCCAGCTGAGTCAGCCAGTGCTTTCGTCAGGTGGATCAGTTTGATCGTCTTGAGGAATATCCGCTGAAGCTTCCACAACCCCTTCTGAGAGAAAGTTTTCGGCTTTAAATAAAACTGCATCAGATCATTCAGAGGCTTCATGACTTCATCGCTCAGCTTTTGAATCAGCTTCTGATCTGTTTCCGACATTCCCATATCTCCCAAGGATTGGGAGACACAATCGACGAAAGCATCCGATAATTTTCGGGGATCCTCCTCGAGGTTAAACTATTTCTAGTTGAAAGTTGAAGAGGACAGCCCCCGCGTGGATAATCCACGTTGGGTAAAACCTCCGAAAGGAGAAAGGAGCTGTCCCCCATGAAAAGCATAGCGAAAAACGGCAAGGAAACCAAGAAACTTTTAAAGAGCATCTGTAGTCGGGAGTTGGTTTAGGGTGTAGAAAAGTCGCCATTTTTGCTATTCTGCAGTGTCCCGGAATCCGGTACCTCCAAATGTTTGCTTTTCTTGCTTAAGTGCTTGAGCTTTTCTCTTGGCACGATCCTTGTTCGCCAGGAGTCTTTGCTTGGCGAGGGTCAGAGCGAGATCCACCCATTGCGCCGTCAGATCCTTGAAGTGTTTGTAATTGGCTAATTGCAATCTCACGCTCCCCACCCATTCTTTCTGGATGAACTGGCTCGTGCTTTTCCTCTGATGGACATAGCTCAGCTGGTAATAGGGGCCGTGTTTTTTTTGACTGTTTGGTTTCATGCAGCGACAGTTTGAACGACCGCAGGCCGTAAACTGAAGGTTCAGACTCCCGGGCCTCATCTCACCGATCAGCACGAGCTTCGCCTTAATTTCTGGCACTGGTATAGAATTAGGTCGTTTTTCCGGTTATTGAGACGGACTTTCTATAGGGAGAATTCACCAAAAACGGGGTACAATCTGGTTTCGAAACCACTTTTTGACCGTTTTTGAGCATCTCCAGGAAAGGAGCACCGTCCCAATGGCGTCAATTTTTTTTGCCCGAAATGTCGGGGTTGTTCTTTCACAAAGTCTGGCTTTAAGACTCTCCAGGTCTTCGATTTGCACGGTTGGTGCGACCGGGATTATCAGCGCTATCTGTGCAAGACTTGCGGTTACCTTTTCCACAACGCTGAGGTGATCGGCATGTACGACGTCAAGGTTATCGAATACGTAACTTTCATGTATCTGCGAAGCATGTCGTTTAACCAGGTCAACGCGATCCTGCGAGCGTTTTACCAGCGCGATGTGTTTACCAAGTCTCAGCTTATCAAACACATCG
>Ga0209083_1002930_pt1 | contig 15162 bp, 12 predicted proteins | sample AM7aDNAmetaG_FD_184132 | JGI IMG/M metagenome (GOLD analysis project Ga0209083, IMG submission 184132) | Freshwater microbial communities from Finland to study Microbial Dark Matter (Phase II) - AM7a DNA metaG (SPAdes) (version 3) | ecosystem: Environmental > Aquatic > Freshwater > Lake ...
CAGGGCTCAACTGGATTGGTATTGAAACGCTCAGCGGTTCAATAGAGGCACTCGGAAAAATAAGGTATCGGGACCGCGAAACCCCTTGCACCATTAAACCTCTTGATAATGATACCGTTGCTGTATCATTCGCTTCACCAAAAAGCGCCATTGCATCCGGTCAGGCAGCGGTCTTTTACCGGAACACCGAAGTGCTCGGTGGCGGCTTTATCTCCAAAGTTATTCACGAATCTCAACCATAATTTTATTCTGCCACCATGCTTCAACGAAGACATCTTTCGCTCACCTTTCTTGATCTTGCGCCTGCCGTGCCTGAAAATGCACCTCTCATGATTCTGTTGCACGGTTATGGAAGCAATGAAAAAGATCTGATCCAGCTTTCACCGATGCTGCATAAGGGGTTGCGCTATATCAGCGTTCGAGCCCCCCACACGCTGGATTTGGGCATGTTCGGCTGGTTTCCTCTCAGCTTTACCCCGACCGGCATTACCGTTGATTATACCGCAGCGGATGAAGCTCGTCTGCAATTCATCAGCTTTGTCAAGGATATTATTGCAGAGTACAAACCCGCCGGAAACAAGGTTTTTCTGATGGGATTCAGCCAGGGATCGGTGATGAGCTATATGACCGCCTTCAGTGAACCTGAGTTAGTGCATGGGGTCATTGCCTGTTCTGGACAGTTGCCTGAAAAACTTGTGTCTGGTGAGAATCCCTCACTTCGCAAAATCCCCTTTCTTGTGTTGCACGGTCTCCATGACGATATACTGCCGATTGCAAAAGGGCGGGCATCTTACGAGTGGCTGCAGCAGCATGTGGATGATCTCACCTATCGCGAATATCCGATAGCACACCAGATTGCAGATGAGGGTGTTGAACTGATCCACTCATGGCTTGAAAAAAGAGTGCAGGAAGCTCTGGAAAGAGAGTAATTGCCGCCTTTTCGGTATATTCTCCTTTTTTTAACCACCGACATGCCTTAGTGAACTAAAGAGGAATTAAAGACGAATGAAGGAGACCCTTTTATCTCTGCTTGAACAGCGCATTCTTGTGCTCGACGGTGCGATGGGCACCATGATCCAGCGCCATAAATTGAAGGAGGAGGATTACCGGGGCGCACGGTTTGCCTCGCACTCCCATCCGCTCCTTGGAAACAATGATATGCTTGTGTTGACGCAACCGGATATTATCTATACCCTCCATTGCGACTTTCTTGAGGCTGGCTCGGATATTATTGAAACCAACACCTTCAACGCCAACCCTATTTCCCAGGGAGACTATAATGCCGTAGAGCTGGTAAAAGAGCTGAATATTGAGGCCACTCGCCTTGCGCGACGCGCGGCCAACGACTATACCGCAAAAACTCCTGACAAACCGCGTTTTGTGGCCGGTTCCATTGGCCCGACCAACAAGACGCTCTCTCTCTCCCCCGATGTCAACCGTCCCGGTTACCGGGCAGTCACTTTCAGGGAGGTAGTCGATAACTACATTGTTCAGCTTGAAGGACTTATGGAGGGGGGAGTTGATCTACTGCTCGTCGAAACGGTCTTTGACACCCTGAACTGCAAGGCAGCCCTCTTTGCCATTGAAGAGTTTTTCGACCGCACCGGCTGGCGTGTGCCGGTGATGGTCTCCGGCACGGTGGTGGATGCAAGTGGGCGCACCCTCTCCGGCCAAACCACCGAGGCCTTCTGGACATCTATTGCCCACCTGCCGGATCTTCTCTCGATAGGCCTGAACTGTGCACTTGGCTCAAAGCAGATGCGTCCCTTCATTGCGGCAATGGCTGGCATTGCTGAAAGTTATGTAAGCGTCTATCCGAATGCAGGCCTCCCCAATGAGTTCGGAGAGTATGACGACTCCCCGGAATACATGGCTGCGCAGATTGCGGACTTTGCTACCTCAGGATTTGTCAATATCGTCGGTGGATGCTGCGGCACCACTCCACAGCATATCAAGGCAATTGCTGACGCTGTCAAAAACCTTCAGCCACGCCAACGCCCTGCAAAAAAGCATGAGCTCCAACTTTCCGGTCTTGAACCACTCTTCGTCAACGAAACTACGGGCTTCATCAACATCGGTGAGCGCACCAACGTCACTGGATCGAAAAAATTTGCCCGTCTCATCAAAGAGGGCAACTATGACGAGGCGCTCTCCATTGCCCAGCAGCAAGTAGAGAGCGGCGCACAAGTGATTGATGTAAACGTTGATGAAGGGATGCTTGACTCCGAGAAGGTAATGAAAGAGTTCCTGAACCTGATCGCCTCTGAGCCGGAGATCTCCCGTGTGCCGGTAATGATCGACAGCTCGAAATGGTCGGTTATTGAGAGCGGTCTGCAGTGCGTGCAGGGCAAAAGCATTGTCAACTCCATCAGCCTCAAGGAGGGTGAGGAGCTTTTTAAAGAGAGAGCCCGCAAGGTTTTACAGTACGGCGCCGCCACCGTTGTGATGGCTTTTGAGGAACAGGGACAAGCCGACAACTACGAGCGCCGCATTGAAATCTGCAAACGCGCCTATGATATTCTCACTCAGGAGGTGGGCTTCCCGCCAGAGGATATTATTTTTGATCCCAATGTATTGACTGTTGCCACCGGCATCGAAGAGCACAACAACTACGCAGTTGATTTCATTGAATCTGTCAGATGGATCAAAGAAAACCTGCCGTATGCCAAGGTCTCCGGCGGTATCAGTAATGTCTCCTTCTCCTTCCGTGGCAATGAACCCGTCCGGGAAGCGATGCACGCCGCATTCCTCTATCATGCTATCCGTGCCGGACTCGACATGGGCATTGTGAATGCCGGACAGCTCGCCATCTATGAAGATATTGAACCGGAACTGCTGGTGCGGGTTGAGGATGTGCTGCTCAACCGTCGTCCTGACGCAACGGAACGGCTGGTCAGCTTTGCCGAAACCATCGCCACCGGTGGAGAAAAAATTGAGGCCAAAGCGGCTGAATGGCGAAACGCTCCGGTTGAAGAGCGGCTGCGTCATGCGCTGATTAAAGGGATTGTCGAATTTATCGAAGTAGATACTGAAGAGGCACGCAAGCTCTATCCGAGTCCGCTCCAGGTAATTGAAGGACCACTGATGGATGGCATGAACGCCATTGGCGACCTCTTTGCTGTGGGTAAGATGTTCCTGCCGCAGGTGGTAAAAAGCGCCCGCGTCATGAAGCGCTCGGTCGCCTGCCTTCTGCCCTACATCGCCGCAGAGAAGGCAAAGAACAAGGACACCCGCGCTGCCGCCAAGGTACTGCTGGCAACGGTCAAGGGCGACGTCCATGATATTGGCAAAAATATTGTCGCAGTTGTGCTTGCCTGCAATAACTACGATGTTGTCGATATCGGCGTCATGATGCCTTGCGAAAAAATTCTTGCGGCGATTGAGCGTGAAAAGGCTGATCTCCTTGGCCTGAGCGGCCTCATAACCCCGTCGCTTGATGAGATGGTGCATGTCGCCAGCGAAATGGAACGGCTCGGCATGAAGATACCGCTGCTCATTGGAGGCGCCACGACATCACGAATGCACACCGCCGTAAAAATTGCACCGCTCTATTCAGGTGCAGTGGTACAGGTGCTTGATGCATCACGGAGCGTTCCGGTGGTCAACAGCCTGCTCAATCCGGCCCTCAGCCCAGATTATATTACCGCACTGAAAAAAGAGCAAGCAGGGTTGAGAGAGAGCCACTCGTCGAACAGCGCCTCAAAAAAATACCTTTCGCTGGCTGATGCCCGCAAGAATCGCCCCTCACTGCAACCAACCGTTTACAAACCGCTGAAACCGGGTATTACCCTGCTGGAGAATGTTACCGTTAAAGAGCTACGTCCCTACATCGACTGGACGCCTTTCTTCATGGCATGGGAGCTGCACGGACGCTACCCTCAGATTCTTGACGATGCAAAATACGGCACAGAAGCCAAAAAGCTGCTCGACGATGCCAACAGGTTGCTCGACCGGATGGAACAAGAGCAACTGCTCGGCTTGAGAGGCGTTGCAGGACTCTTCCCGGCAAACAGCAACGGAGATGACATTGAGGTCTATGCGGATGAAAGCCGCTCTGCGGTGCTGAGGACCCTCCACACCCTCCGCCAGCAGCAGGAAAAAGGTAGTGACGAACCACATCTCGCCTTGGCTGACTTTGTCTCTTCTGCCGAATCTGGAGTGCAAGACTACATCGGTGCCTTTGTCGTGACCGCCGGTCTCGGTATCGAAAAGGTACTCAAAGAATTCAGTGATGATCAGGACGATTACCACCGCATTATAACTCAGGCGCTCGCCGATCGTTTGGCAGAAGCCTTTGCTGAAATGCTGCATGAGCGCGTGCGCAAGGAATTCTGGGGTTACGAAGTCACGGAGAAGAGTGAGAAAAAGTGTGCCTGTCATCCTGAGCTGAAGCATCAGCCGCACCGTATCGATGAGCTGCTTGCAGAAAAGTACCAGGGAATCCGCCCGGCACCAGGCTACCCCGCCTGCCCGGATCACACCGAAAAGGCCGAACTTTTTACCCTGCTGAACGCTGAAGCAAACACAGGCATCACGCTCACGGAATCTTTTGCCATGAACCCGGCAGCCTCAGTCAGCGGCCTCTACTTCGCACATCCTGCCGCGAAGTATTTTGTGCTTGGAAAAATCGGAAAAGACCAAGTTAAGGATTACGCTGAGCGTAAAGGAATGAGCGTAAAGGAAGCGGAAAAATGGCTCGCGCCTGTTTTGAATTATGGCCCGGAAGCAACAGGAAAACAATAAATCCCAACATGGAGTATAGCGTCCCTCTCGATGACCCAACCATCGAGAGGGCAAACTGCTAAAAGGTTAACTTACAAAATTTTATCTGTGGCTTTAAAAGCAAAACGTGACCGAAACAATCTGCATAACAAGCAGCAAAATAGCATACAAGAACCCTTTGTTTCGTTTTCTCCCTTGTATCGATTTTTGGTACTGGTGTTACCCACATGAAGGCAAAACATATCAGCTTCACTACAGCTTTATCATCGGTAACGGATTGAAAGGATGTTTTTTGAGTCGTTCAATAGAGAGCGCCGCAAGTATTTTATGAAATCCGACATTTGGAAAGGCTTCAAGGACATCGGCGACAAAATCATCCGGCAAACGGAAACGGAGCATTCCGCCAGAAATATCTATCCAGTCTGCTTTTCTGAATGATTCAACCAGCCACACCGGATTACCCCTATACCGGGTAAGTTTGTGATGTTCACCAATCATGGCATCAATTTCATCACACCACGCAGCCTGTCCACTCTTTTCAAGATAAGATCGGACAAGCCTTTGAGAGGGAAAAATGTAATCAAAAGTATTATCTGTCCATATCCCAATATCATGGAAGAGAGTGGCAATTGCAATTTTTTCTTCATCAGCACTCCCTCCAGCAAGAGCAATGCAAAAGTTGAAGACACGCATACAATGATTCCGATATGCGTCATAATCAATCCCTAACACGTGCCTATAGGTCGCCAACAGTTCATCAAGCAATATCGAGTTGGGAATGACATTTATGTCATGTAATTCCAGTTGTTTCATTTCAAATATATGTATTGAATATCTATTGATTTCTTCCGAAATACATCGTGCCTAATTGAATACCCTGAACGAGCTAAAACTCTATATCGAACTGGTCACGCGCCAGTTGCTCCTTTTTTTGACGCTGCATCTCCTTCATTATCTGCGCTCTTGCTTGCTTTTCTATGGCCAGTTGCTTCTTTTCCTGAAGTTTCTTACGTTCAACATCCTGTGCTTTCCTGATGCGTTGTTCATCCTTTTCTCGTTGTTGCCGATAAAACTCTCTTGACCTCTCACGCATTTTCTCAAGCTCTTCCTCTCGTGCTACGGCTTGTTCCGAACTGACCGGTAAGGATAGCATCGGCATTCTGGCCATCTTGACGCATGTTTCGACCTGTGGCCACAACCGCTGATCCGAAAACTCATAGATCAACGGAAGATTCAATGCCTGAAAAACGGGAATCCATCCCGGTTTGCTGTCGGGATTGATCGATCGAACCGAGAGCTTCGGGTTGAATTGATACCATCCCTGAGAAATGCGATAAAACAACGAGCGATTGTAATCGTAGTCGCGAGACACTTCGTTGCGTGCCAGAACTCCGGAAAGATACTGCCGTCGATTTCGTTCCGGATAAACAACATTGGCGGGCATCCCATTCCACGCATCAAGAATAGCGTGTGTATCAAAAGCGGCAAAGCCAATCCGCCTCACCGCAGTAAAACGTGATTTAAAAAGTACCCAAAGTGTCTGGAAAAGAAAGTATTCAGCAAGATGACGGTCAAGACGCACCATACGGTCTCCAGTATTAACGTCAACATGAGAGGGAGCAAGCAACTCATAGAGCGTAGCAAAGTTGTGCCGAGCATATTCAGGATGTCGAAATGCTTTACGCATTGCCCAGTGCAGTGCATTATATCCGTACTGATCAGTTTTCTCCCTGTCAGCACCACGTTCGAGCAGCGCTTCTGTTAAAGGTATATTTCCGGCTGCTGCTGCAGCCATAAGCGGCGTCTGGTTCATGGGAAGCCGATGATCGGTATCATACTGATCACACTGCTTCAGAATGTTTTTCGTCTGCAAACTGAAATAGGGTACATAGCTTTTCCGGCCGAGTGTATCCAAATGGTCAGTAAAGCTGCCCCGTGCATCAAATTGCGCATCCTCAGCAAGGCGTAAAGCAAGGACAGGCTCATCATGGCATGTGGCATATTCATACAATTGTTGCTTGACCTTGTTACCGGGCACCTGTTCACGAAAAACCTTGACGATCGCTTCTCTTACACGAGCTTCATCAAAAATTGGCCAAGGCGGAGGTGCTTGCTTCAAAATAGTACGGCGAATTGCCTCGGCCTGCTCCTGCTTGCCCTGCAACTCAAGCTTTCGAGCCTCTTTCTGCCACTCTTCAAGCGTTGACTCTGATACATCAACGTTCACTTTTCCGACAATCGAAAGGTCAAGAAGAGTAAACAACTTATGACCCATATCAGATTCAATGATATAGAGGTTCTTTATCGCCCTCGTCAACGCAACATAAATCGCATTGACAAAAAACTTGTACACTTCGAGAGACTTGTCGCCCTTGTCTTTGGTCCGGCGGTACTCAAGAGTATCAACGGCAAGATCATCATTGGCAACGCCGTCCACAATTTCATTAAACACGCTTCGATGAGCTGAGACAAACCGGAACAATACAATATTCTCATACTCCAAGCCTTTGGCTTCATGAATTGAAAATAACAGCGGAGTTGAAAAATGCTTTCGGGCCTCCAGTTTGTCTTCGTCGCGCATCACAAGTACAGCAAAACGGGTTGACTGTTTTGTTTTTTTGTCAAGGTCACGTTTTCCTGCGTCATTATCCTCCATCAACACCACTTTACCCGGTTCACCCCCTACGGCTTGAACCAGGAAGTTGCTCTCCCGATCAATAGAACCGAAACGCTGGTGCTTGATTTTGAGTAGCTGGTTGGCAATACGGGTCGCTTCCGTTCCGCTGCGAAAATTGGCGGTGAGCACACTCAACCGTTGCTGTCCGGCAAGTTTCGGATCATTCCAGAAAAGTGTTTTTATCTGACTCCATGAGAAAAAGTTGGGGTGTACAATTTGGTTAGAATCCCCACAAAGCACGAAACGACCCTGTTTTTTAAGTGTTTTAAGCACCAGTGAGAGCTGCGCAATGGTCAAATCCTGCACCTCATCAATAACGACAAAATCGTAACGGGGAGCTGCAACCCATTCATGAGCTATCAGATTCAGGTCAAATAACTCTTCATTCGTCAGCCACTGCAGGTATTTTTCGAACAGATCGTAAAGCTTGTCTCGCTGATGTTCAGCAAAAATAGATTGACGCACTCCCAGAAAACGGTACTCTTCCCGGCTAAGAATACCTCTCTCATTGGCAGTAATGACACCTCGAATCTCCTCAAATGCCTGATGAGCGTCTATTCCCTTGAACAAGTTCTGCATCCTGAAAAACCAGGCTGAAAAATCGCGCCATGTCGCCTCTCGGCCTGCTGGCACCCGAATAGACTCAACGAATTCACGGTACGACAAAAACTGCGCATCCTGTCCGTTGTGCTCAAAACCGTTAGCGTAATAAATGTTACGGGCGTTCTGAGCCAGATAGAGCGAATGGGTAACGTAGAGTACCTCGCCTTCGGCATGTTTCAATTTTTCAAGCATCAATGCTGTTTTGCCGCTGCCAGCACTGCCGACAATAATCAACGGCGGCGATTGACGATAAACGGCTTCTTGTGTATCATCAAACGAAATGGGCTTGTCGAGCAAATGAATCGCTGTATGCTCAGGGTGGAGGTAGCGTAACGGCTCAGCCTCTTTTATCGCCTCAATGGCACTGATATCTGGAATTTTTAATTCATCGATGACAGCTCCCCGCAAAAAACGGGACTTGTCATAGTTATGACTGGTAATCACCTCAAGCATCAATGCACAGATTTCATCGCCATGACGCACCAAAGTAAAAAGCAGGCGGTTCGCTGCATCAAGCCTTGCCCTGTAGAATTTGCCATGGGTAAGGTTGACCAGTTTCTTGACTTGTGCTGAACGAAAATCATCACGGGCAAGTGCTTCGCTCACCTTTCGATAGCTTGTCTTGACACCAGAGCTATCAAAACCTGTATATTCAAGAATTTTCATTCGAACTATGGCCAATCAAAAGTTTACGGAAACAAAAAATAAAATAATTAGATCCGCAATAATTAAGAGCAACCCCCATCCGAAGATATAAATCGAATAAAATGGAAATTTTTCTATTATGTCACAACAGTGTGTATAAATTCTTTTAAATTGCGTGATAATGTTATCGCATTTCTTTTATAACCCAAAATAAAAATAGCCATGTCAAACGATGCAATCAATGATTTCTCAGTTGCGCTCAACAATCTTCTGCAAACCGCAGGTACACTAGCCCAGCAGCAGGTTGAATTACTGACCATCGGAATCAAAACTGCAGGACAGCTTATAGAGCCTCTTGTCAAAACATCTTCCGATCTTGTTGGCAACCTCCTCAACAACTGCTGTCAGATTTTCCAGAACATCACTTCAGCTTTTGCTCCACAAAAGTAAATGATTGTGTTTTTTGTTGGAAAGGCACCTTATACTCTGGATATAAGGTGCTTTCTTATTCAGGATTCTTTATAGTCGGTTCAGGTTGTGATAACATCTGCTCTTCCTGAATTAGGGTTCTGATTGCTGTGAAAAATAAATACCCATACATAACACAACCTACGCGCCCTGCTCTAATTTTGCCCATTTTACCGTTTTTTCATTACTTTCGATTCAGATACTTTGTTGTTGAACAAGCCATCTGTAACAACAAATCGAGTTTTACACGATTGATTATTTCTAATGTTTATGAGATTAGCTGTTAATATTGATCATATTGCCACTTTGAGGAATGCTCGGGGTGAAAAGGAACCTGACCCGATCGAAGCTGCTCTGCTTGCTGAACAGTGCGGCGTTGCTGGCATTGTCTGCCATCTGCGCGAAGATCGACGCCACATCAAGGATAATGACCTGGCAAGACTCCGGCAGGCCATTACCACAAAACTTGACCTTGAAATGGCCATGACCACTGAGTTGCAGGAGATTGCCCTAAGAACAAAACCAGAGCTCATTACCTTGGTACCGGAAAAAAGGGAGGAGCTTACCACTGAAGGGGGGTTTGACATTGTCCGACACTTTCGCTTTCTGACCGAATTTCTGAAACCATTCAAGCTGGCTGGAATTGAGGTAAGCATCTTTATTGAGCCTGAAAAAAAAACTATTTCCCTTGCGGCAGAGGCAGGTACTGACATTGTGGAGCTGCACACTGGTCTCTACGCCCTAAAACAAAATGATGAAAGAGTTCTTGAGCTGAAAAGAATCCGTGAAGCTGCTGCTTTTGCAAAAAGCCTTGGTCTGAAAGTTGTCGCGGGCCATGGGCTTAACTACATCAACATCGCACCGTTCAGAGAAATCACTGATATTGAGGAGGTGAGCATTGGCCATGCCATTATAGCCCGTGCTGTCATGACTGGCCTTGAGGAAGCTGTCAGGGAGATGCTCCGAATCCTCAAGTAACCATGCCAATGACTAAGACTGCCAATAACCAGATTACTATTATCCTTGCAACCAGTAACCGAGACAAGGTAAGGGAGCTCCGGCCGCTGATAGAAAACAGCTCCCCACTTTTCAGTGTCTTTGCCCTCCACGAAATCGGCGTCGAGATCGAGATTGAGGAGAGTGAAACGACGCTGCAGGGAAATGCGCTACTAAAGGCAAGGGTTATTTTTGATCTTCTTTCTGAACGTTTTCCTTTCATGATAGCACTGGCAGACGATACCGGCCTAGAAGTTGACTGCCTGAATGGCGATCCTGGCGTCTATTCAGCACGATATGCACCAATGCCCGAGGGCAAGTCTCCAACGTATAACGATAATATCAATCACCTGCTGCATAGCATGAACGGCTTTGAAAACAGGTCTGCCCGCTTCAGAAGCGTTATTGCCATGAAAGGCTTGCTCTCTTTTCCGCAGGATTCATTCCTGTTTGAAAAAACTGCTGATGGAGTTGTCGCCGGCACAATAACTTTTGAACCTAAAGGCGTTGGCGGATTTGGATATGATTCTGTCTTTCTGGTTGATTCCATAGGGAAAACATACTCTGAGATGAGCGCGACAGAAAAAAATAGCATCAGTCACCGCTCTCTTGCTGTCCAGAAAGCCATTGTCACCCTCAAGGATATTCTTACAGTGCACAGTATTCCGCTAACCTATACCAATACGCCTCTATGACTCTTATTGAAGCCGCTCTTCTTGGTATTGTTCAAGGTCTGACTGAATTCCTTCCGATCAGCAGCTCTGCACATCTAAGAATTATTCCAACTCTTGTTGGATGGCAAGACCCGGGAGCCGCATTTACCGCCATCGTACAGATCGGAACCCTTGTTGCCGTACTTACCTATTTCAGAAAAGATATTTCCAGTATTGTCCGTGCTGTTGCCAAGGGCATGGTGAAACGCAAACCATTGGATACCACTGAAGCCAGAATGGGATGGATGATCGTCGCGGGCACTCTGCCGATTGTCATATTGGGCCTTCTCTTTAAATCAGAGATTGAAACCAGCCTCCGCTCACTTTACTGGGTCAGCGGCGCACTAATCGGCCTAGCCCTCATCCTCTCTCTTGCTGAAAGAAAAATAAAAAAACGGCTTGAAAAGGATCTGCCGCTGAAATCAATGAAAGAGATCGGATGGAAAGAGGCTCTGCTGATTGGTCTGGCTCAAAGCATCGCCCTCATACCTGGCTCGTCTCGCTCAGGAGTAACCATTACCGGCGGACTTTTCCTGAATCTTTCCCGTGAAACTTCGGCAAGGTTCTCATTCCTGCTTTCACTTCCTTCAGTATTTGCCGCTGCACTCTTGGAACTCTATAAAACATGGCACAGCATCAGTGCCTCTCCTGAAACTATTAACAATATCATAGTTGCAACTTTTGCCGCTGGATTGGTCGGCTATGCGGCAATTGCCTTTCTTATCAACTACCTCAAAAAGCACACCACAACAATCTTTATTGCCTACAGGCTTGTCGCCGGTACAGCCATTCTTTTCCTAATTGCTACAGGAATTGTGCGACCATAAGCATCTCGCAAGCAACTTTTTACTCGGAAAAATAATTCAAGTTTTCTGGAAAGCAGGCGGAAAATTTTTCTTATATACAAGGATTCTAAATTAACATTTTATAATTATTCAGCCGTGCCATACAGCTTCTCAAGTGTAGGGCATAATGGCTTTGAAAAAGCAGACTTACATATACACACGAAATGTTCGGACGGCATTTTTTCACCGGCAGAAATTGTTCAGAAAGCATCACTTGTCGGGTTAAAGGCCATCAGCATTACTGATCATGATTCTGTTTTAGGTATTGACAAAGCAAAGCCATTAGCCTTGGAGAAAGGTATTGAGCTTATTCCTGGTGTAGAGATGAGCTCAACCTACAAGGGCTATGATATTCATGTCCTTGGGTACTTTTTTGATTATCAGCATTCCGAGCTGAAAGAATATCTTGACCACTGCCGTCACCTGCGCACCGAAAGGGCTGAGCGCATGGTAAACAAACTTGCCAAAATGGGTGTAAAAATCGGTATTGAGCAAATCATCGTTAAAGCTCAGAACGGCAGTGTGGGACGACCACATATTGCTGCGGTGCTGCAGGACGTAGGTTATGTGAAAAGCTTCAGCGAAGCGTTCAGCAAATATCTCGGCTCACACAGTCCGGCTTATGTTAAAAGTATAGAAACGCATCCTGCTGATGTTATCAGGCTAATTAACAAGGCCTCGGGCCTCTCTTTCCTTGCTCATCCAGCCCAGAATGTCTCTGATGAGACCTTGAAACAGTTGATCACCTTCGGACTCGATGGTATTGAAATAGTGCATCCTTCTCACGACACCTACAGGCAGAACTACTACCGTGAAATTGCTAATGAGTACTTTCTTCTCTTTTCGGGAGGTTCCGATTATCATGGTATGAGAGAGCGCGATGACGACATCTTTGGCAAGGTAACCATACCCTACGAGTGGGTCAAGAAAATGAAAAGCCGACTTTTACACTCATCATGAAAACAAAACTGTGTCAGGTTGCACACCTCATCGACCTCTCTTTATGCCGGTAACGTTCATTCGAATTCTGGGAAAAAAGTTTGTCCTGCAACTGAAAGCTTTTTTCCTCACCATGCAGGAGTTTTTTCTCTTTTCGGTAAGGACATTTATGTCCTTTCCAAAAATAATCCGGTACTGGAGGGATGTTCTTGATCAGGCAACAATATGCGGCGCAGACTCGATTCCCATTGTGCTGGTAAGCGCTATTTCAATAGGAGCTCTTCTTGCCATTGAGGTGGGAAACCTGCTTGAAGACTTCGGAGCAAAAACAATGCTTGGACGTTCAACAGCGCTCACCGTGATCCGCGAACTCGGACCGCTTCTGATGGGCCTCATGCTCTCCGCCCGGTTCGGATCAAGAAACGGCGCTGAACTCGGGGCGATGCAGATATCAGAACAGATTGACGCTCTCAGAGCCTTCGGCACTGACCCCATTGCAAAACTTGTCATGCCCCGGCTTGTTGCCGCACTCATCATGTTTCTCCCATTGACTGCGCTCTCAGACTTTGCTGGCCTTCAAAGTGCATCATACATGGCCGAACACTACCACCGGATCGATCCTGGAATATTCTGGAACGCCGTCTATCCCCGGCTTGTAGCCAAAGACTTTGTGGTCGGATTCCTGAAAGCCCCGGTCTTCGCCGTTATTATAACACTTGTCAGCAGTTTCAATGGCTTTTCTGCAAGAGGAGGAACCGCAGGTGTCGGGCGTTCGACCATTAAAGGCATTGTTGTTTCATCAGGACTTGTACTGATTGCAAATTTCTACGTTTCAAAGATAGTGCTTGAAAACATGTAACTGCATGATTGAACTACGAAAGGTCGGCTTAAAATACGGGGACAAGGAGATTCTTAAAAACGTTTCACTTACTGTCCAAGACAACACAATCAAGGCAATCCTCGGACCAAGCGGCGTCGGAAAAAGCACGATTTTAAAACTTATGCTCGGTCTTATCAAGCCAAACAGCGGACAGGTTATTGTTGATGGAACGGATATCACTGGCATGAAGGAAACCAGTCTTTATAACATACGGCGAAAGATGGGCATGGTTTTTCAAGGAAATGCACTTTTCGACTCTTTGACTATCAGCCAGAATCTGGGATTTTTTCTTCGTGAAAACATGAAACTCCCGGAGGAAGAGATCAGCCGGAGAGTTGCCGAACAGATCCAGTTTGCCGGGCTTGAAGGCTATGAAGAGCAGCTTCCTGAAAGTCTGAGCGGAGGAATGCGCCGAAGGGTTGCCATAGGAAGAGCACTGATCTTCAAACCACACATGATTCTTTTTGATGAACCGACGGCAGGACTTGATCCTGTCAGCTCAAAGAAAATACTCTCGCTTATCAGCTCCCTGCGCCATAACAATAACCTTGGCGCTGTCATTGTCACCCATATTATTGACGACGTCTTCAATGTTGCCGATTCCGTTGCTGTGCTATATCAGGGTGAAATTATTTTTGACGATGTAACTGCAAAACTTCAAGAAGCTGAGCATCCGTTTATACGCTCAATTCTTTCTGATAAAATTCTTGAATTATAATGTTCACTTAAGACTTTCACCTGTATGAAAAATCCGAACGCTTTGAAATGGAGCGATTTGAAAACCGGCATTTTTTTTGTTTTTGGCATCGGTTTTGCTGCCTATATGGGACTGGTTATCGGTAAAAACACCAATCTCTTTACCGGTGTGACTACGATAAAAATAGTTTCGAGAGATGTGCAAAGTTTGGCCGAAAATAACTTTGTCTCTATCTCCGGAAAAAAAATAGGGACTGTGTCAAAAATGGATTTTTATAGACGTAACGACTCACTTTTTGTCGTGGCCTCCCTGCGACTGAAAAATGAGTACGCACCACTTGTCACAAAGGATGCCAAAGCTACCATCAAGTCACTGGGCGTGCTGGGCGACAAATACGTTGATATCACGACAGGAAAGGGAGATCATGTTCAAAACGGAGATTATATTCCCCTTGAGACCGAGGATGGTATGGCGAGCCTCACGGGCAATGCAAATAACGCTTTTGTCAAAATCAATGAGCTTCTCGATCACCTGAACAGCGGCAAGGGTATGGCTGGGAGGCTGATCTCTGACGAAAAAATGGGAACCGAGTTAGCCGAAACGGTCAGCAGTCTGAAAAACACAACTAAAGAACTTTCACAACTAACACAGAAAGCCTCGAAGGGTGAGGGGCTCCTTCCCAAGCTTCTCAATGACAAGGCTATGGCAAAAAATACTGAAGAGACCATTGAACGACTTAACCAAACAGCCTTGAAAACAGAATCACTGATAACCAAACTCAATAATGACAAGGGTACGTTGGGACAGCTTTCTTCAAACCCTTTACTTTATAATAACTTGTCGCAAACCCTTTCATCGCTGGACTCTGTGCTTGTCGATCTTAAAGCTCACCCGAATCGGTATGTCAAGTTCTCATTCTTTTAAGGGTCGGAGAAACTACCCATTACAATTGCTCAGTTTCGCTATAGGGTCAATTA
>Ga0209083_1002934_pt1 | contig 15138 bp, 16 predicted proteins | sample AM7aDNAmetaG_FD_184132 | JGI IMG/M metagenome (GOLD analysis project Ga0209083, IMG submission 184132) | Freshwater microbial communities from Finland to study Microbial Dark Matter (Phase II) - AM7a DNA metaG (SPAdes) (version 3) | ecosystem: Environmental > Aquatic > Freshwater > Lake ...
CCGTTTCAGTTCTTCCAGGAATCGGGCAGTGCGTTGGATGTCCTCGCGACTGCACCACCCCTTTCGAAGGGCCAATATCATTTGTCCCTGTACCACATGCCAATGTTTACTGTAATGAAATGGGGTACGATACTGCTCCTGTACGCGCTCAAAAAGAAAGGGCTCTTTTGAAGTACGCTGATTGACTTCTTGATGGAGATGAAACAGCCATGCGCGAAGTGCATCCTTTCCAAATACGAGACGATGGGATGAAAAATAGGAAGCATAGTGTTTTTTGCATTGTGGACAGGGAAGAGAATAACGCAGACTTCCGAGTAAACCGTACCAAATCCGTTCTTCTTCCTGGGGGAGCCGTTTGTTCACATGGCTTCCCACGCGTTCGGCCGCGGAATGAAGAATCATCCATAACTCGGGGCCCCAAATCGAATTCTGAGGGGAATCGTTCATTTTCTAAGGGGGAGAAAATGGATGTGCCCATTACATCGCGTGCCAAATCAATACTTCGTTGGTTTTCGTATTGGGCTTGGTGGAATGAATGGTGCGCTTGCAGGAAAGAACAATGGTCTCGTGAAGGGGAAAGAAATCTCGAACCAAGGGCACATCGGCATTGCTCATCATCCATGAAGAGATTCCCTTCTGACACCACTCGAACAAGGCCTGATGCTTCGTAAATCCGCCTGCCACGTAGGATACAAAGGAAGTGCGTGATTCGGGAGCGTAGGGTGGGTCCAAATAAACAAAATCACCCTGTTGTACGGCAGATAATGAATCCTCAAAGCTCATCACCGTAAATCGTACCTCTTGTATCAACGAAGAGACTGCACGAATGTGCATTTCATCCATGATGCCTGGATTCACATTATTTCCGTAGGGGACATTAAATCCATGGGGGCCTTCGCGATAGACCCCTCGGAAACATGTTTTATTAAGAAAGAGAAGCAGGGCCGCGCCTTTCACGGACATCCGTTCCTCTTGGGACAATTGATTGAATGTGGCGCGAGTCCAGTAGTAATAGGACTCCCGATTCGTAAGGGCCTCTTCCAGGGTAGTGGGGGTGCGATTGATGTCGTTCGTATCACATTGGGAGTATTCCGTTTGTAAGGTGCGTACTTCACGAATCAATGCCTCTGGTTCCTTCTGGATGCATTGATAGAGCCCAATCAGGGCAGGATTCGTATCGCTTGCGTGGACGGTTCCTGTGAGGGTCAGAAGACCTGCATTTCGATGTGCCAGGAGTGCAAAGAGAACACTTCCTCCGCCGAGAAAGGGCTCATGATAATGGTGCATGGTGCGAGGAAATCGGGGAAGAATCGTCTCAAGAAGTTGGGTTTTCCCTCCGACCCATTTGAGAACGGGTTTCAGAAGGACCATTTGTTGCGTGAATGGGCGTGCAGGGCTTGCAGGACGAATGATACATGGTCGTTTTCGTGCTTGATGTTGTTCGAATACGCTACGTTTCACAAAGGTTCGATTGCATCGTGCACAGGAATAGGACATCTACTCTATTCTTTTCTCTCAAGATGATATCAATTTTTATATCAGTAGAAGTAGAATGAATCGTGTGGGCACACCCATAGGAAATGCCGCATCACAAAGGGAACCTACGAAGAGTCCCAATGCCGTTCCTAACGCGGTTCGTAACACCGTTCCTAATGCCGTTCTTAACGCGGTTCCCAATGTCGTTCCTAACGCGGTTCTTAACGCGGTTCCCAATGTCGTTCCTAACGCGGTTCTTAACGCGGTTCCCAATGTCGTTCCTAACGCGGTTCTTAACACCGTTCCCAATGCCGTTCCCAATGTCGTTCTTAACACCGTTCCCAATGCCGTTCCCAATGTCGTTCTTAACACCGTTCTTAACACCGTTCCTAATGCAGGTCCCATGGAATCCTTTCAAGAATCCATTGCCGATTCAGTGGAAGAACCGATGGCAGACCCTATGGCAGACCCTATGGCAGACCCTGTACCATATGATGAACAATATGCAGAACGAATCGAAATCGAGAATCCCTCCACTATCTTTCCCTATATTGAAGCCTATCCCGAAGAATCCCCGAAACAACATCATTTTCGTTTTCGAAGGAACACCGACTACTCTTCTCTTCTCCAGAAACTGAACGCGCTCGATGTGATGGTGGAAGAACCGCATAAGAATCAAAAAGAGGATATTCATTTGGTAAAGAATGGAGAATCCATGGGAAAGATGCATTTCATTCATTTTAACAAACGAGACCGTTCCCATCCCGAGAAGTATTATGTACACATCTATTTGTATGGCTTCCGAGATAAAACGCTGTTTGATAAGGTAAAAGACACCATGAAGATGTTCTTTAGGGAACTTTCCAATAAGGAGATGCAAAAGGCTGTTCCACATGCGGTTCCAAATCAATCGATAATGGGGTCAAAGGTGCCACCAAAGGTGCCGCCGAAGGTGCATACCAATTCGCTGTTGTTGTACAAGAAACCAGCATCGAATAAGAATCATTCATTGAATCTTCTCCCCAAGCCATTCACTCCTATGGTATCTCTTCCCCATCCTAGACTCCATACAAAGAAATACAGAACAAGAAAACATAAGGTCGTACGTAAGAGTAAACCTACCTGCAAACGACGCTATCGATTCAAGAGAGTAACCTGCAAACGCCAGTACCGAAAAAAGAAATTTGATTCACGCCGTCGCAAATAAGGTGGACGCCATGTCAGTCGAATATCGTATTCCGCGCGTATTATGGGAGAATCTAGAAGCGGTTCTCCTTGCACAATCCAAACGATACGTTGGGGAATTGGCCAAACTCCTCCATGTATCCGAAAAAGACCTACTCAAACAAGTTCTTCCTCGCTCGGATTCCATTCAGGTACTTATCCAAGATGGAGACTATCATCCCTGTCGCGCCTATGTGCAACAGGACACTCTTACCATTCAGTGCAGAAAAGCGGTTGCCTATCAATCTGAATTCTGCGCCTTTCACCGAACCAAACGAGCCATGCTCATCGAACAGGTGGTTCCGTGCCCGATTACGAAAGTAAAAGACCAGGCTGCGATGGAACCCATGTGGGTCATGGGACATACCATTCTTCATTCACAGGGACATCTACTCGGAACCATCTGTCCTTCTGAGCAGCGACTACGAATATTTGTTCTGCCGCAGGAAATACCCCTTAAGAAAGGGAAACATGCATCAGGAAGTGCCTAAACCATTGTCGCATACGACAGATAATGGAGGGACTCCCTCTTTTTATTGGAGCCGATGAAGAGCCATCCCTCAAACGTCGACGAACCGACGGAACCGATGCCCCTGTGTCAACGGTTCCCTCCTTTATTCAATTGTCATCGGGCCACATCATACGATTTAAAGAGCCTAGTCCACCTCTTCTTCTTCCCTTGTGGTTTGAATCGAATCACCTGGTGCGAAGCATCGTGGCGCGCATCCCCCTTTCGGTGGCCCGCCGTCTTTCCTATTTATCCAAACTGATGGAGGAGGAAGAAGGGTACGACGAGGATGGAAACATGACGTACTATCATCTGAGGGACCAGGTGTTCGAATCCTATCTGGTGGAAACTCGCATCCGACGCGCCATGAAGACCATGGTGCGTCAATGGCGCATTCGAAAGATGAATCAGCGCGCGGAGCCCCCCATTGACCCGATTACACAATCCCCTCCTGAAAAAGAAGTGATTGTGTATGATTGGTCAGTAAAGAAGAAATTCGTGTTTGATGCGAAGAGTCTGGCCACGCTCATCGAGACGAACCTGTTGTATCACGAAAGTGGATTTGCGATGCCGATGAACCCACGCAATCCCTGGAACAATGTCGACTTCACCTATGGGCAATTGATTTCCATCTATTATCAATTGCAAGCACACGGAGAAATTCGATGGGGTCTTTCCACCCTTCGGGACTATCGATTTAATCGTACGCGCTGGGTTCGATATCATCATTCTGCCATCACCATGAAAGCCATTCAATCCAGTCTCCTGTCGTTGGACAGTCCTTCTGCCAAAGAGTTATTGGAGGATTTCATCATCATGAAACTCGATGAATTTTCATATGCAGGCCATGACATGATACACGCCTATCGAATGGGGATGATTCATGTTCCCCACCACTGGTATTTGCAACGATGGAAGGCGCTGGCCTATGAGCACTATGAAGCCCAGCATTTCGGGATAAATCGTTCGGATTCCCTTACCGAGAAATGTAGGACATGGTATCGTAAACAGTATCTGTTCATTCGGGAGTTGGTAGCGCAACGCATCATTCAACCCTTGCACTACTGACGCTTCCAAATTTGAATCGGGTCGTCTTCGAGAAAGCAGACAGGAAAATGGGTGCCTGCATCTGCAAGGAAGATGTCTATGCGAATTGCACGGATAGCAATACTCCGTTTGTTAGCTATGAGAATGAAACACGTAAGGTAAAAGTGGTACGTGTGCTGGATGGGGACACGGTGGACATTGCCATGATGCAAGAAGATACAAAGAAAATATTCAAGTATCGCATCCGACTCTATGGAATCGACACACCTGAAAAGAAACCGCTGAAAAGCAATCCGAATCGCAACGAAGAAATCGCTGCCGCCAAAGCGTCCACTCAGGCCATGATAACGAAACTAGAAGAAAACAATTATATGGTCACCATTCTTCTTTACAAACCTGACAAGTATGGCCGACTTCTTGGGACATTGTATGATAGAAATGGAGCGGACATCAACCAATGGATGGTCAACGAAGGATTTGCCACTCCCTACTTTGGAAAGACCAAGAATGCATTTGAGGGGAAGGACGAAAAAGAGGAGACAGAATAGGAATGGCCGTCGCTGTGTTTCGCACACCGAACATCGAAGGAGAGGTGGTGGCATATGATTCTCCAAAGGGTCTTCGCCTTGTGGCGACGTTTTCCACCATGCCAACCGGCATGCATGGATTTCACATTCACAAAGCAGGAGATTTGCGAGGAGAAGGGTGCAAGGGTCTATGTGAACATTATGATATCGGGCATCACTCCCATGGAGGCCCGCCCACCTCAAAAAAAGAACGCCACACAGGAGATTTGGGAAACATTGAATGGAAGGGGAAAAAAATACGAAAAACATACACCCTTCGAGGAATAAAGGCAACGCAACTATGGGGGCGGTCCATCATTCTTCATGAAGGAAAAGATGACCTAGGAAGGGGTCACGCGGAGGATAGTCACACCACGGGGCATTCAGGGGCGCGAATGGGGTGTGCTATTTTTGGTCGAACCTATCCTACAAAGAATGTCCGTCATACGCGTAAACGGCGGCAAACGGGGTGACAAGACATCATTGGACCGGGCAATGGAAAGAGGGTGACAATGTTAACAGGATGCGTCCATTCCTTTCCTGCAAGAAAGGCATGAATCCGTGGAGTCGTATTCCATGCCAGTCGTGCCCACGAGGAAAGAAAGGAACGTACATATTTAAGCATCATGGGACACTCCGTTGGCCCCAGTAGTCCTGCGCCGTGAGATTTTTCTTTCTCGGCCTTGGACCATTCATCGGGGACATCATCCGGAAAATAGCGCACATAGAATGCCTCTTTGGCCTCCTCGGATGTCCATTTGCCCTTTTCTTGATACGCAGACACGGCCTCTTCCCAGAAGGGGCATCCCTCCCAGAAGGAAGCATGGACCAGTTGATTCAAGGTGGACACCGTGGATTCGGTCCATTTCATGCATCCGCGCCGTGTTTCTCCGTATAAACAGGCATTGGGAATCGAATAGATGCGGCTCGCGCGAGTCCCCGTGGGCCATCCATTCTTGTGTTCCCCGACGGATACTTTTTTCCACGATTGCGCTTGTTGAGAAGGAGAAAGACACACGGACAGAACGGCAAGACACCGTATAACGGTATCATATTCTTCCGTGAAATATCCGAGAAGCGAATCATAGTGAAGGAGCATATCCAGCGACACACGATAGGAATCGGAATGTTCCGTGAGATGACACGCATACCATCGAACCAATTCCCATACGCGGTCCGAGGAAAGGTGGAGCGACATCCACCATGCACTATATGCCTTCCCTTGATACATCGCACGAATCATAAATTGTTCCTTCTCCTCCGTGGAAGGAAGAAGGGGCGGCGATTTCGGGGTCACCCGTTCGGGCATTTCCGAGGAAGACGTGAGCGCAAGAATGTTCCAGAGAGAGTTGTCTCGTTGGGTGTAGGGAATCCTACTGAGCGAATAGGCCGCCTGGAGGATGCATTCTTCGGAAACTTCGTCTGAGGAAAGGGAAGTGGCAAGGAGAAGCCAGGACAAGGAAAAGGGACCTTTGTGCCACACCCATGCCTCAAATAGCGTGGAAATCGCCTCGGAAACGAATCCACTTAGGAGGAGTTCTCGGCACCAGAAGAGGGTTTCGGTGGCATCATTTCGAGTGGTGGCATATTTCAAAGCAGCGTGCACTTCGTCGACCGAATAGAGATGACGGGTCAATGGCATGGCTGCCTTCCCTGTTTTGCACCACGGAATATCAATTTTATGGGGAAAGAGTAGATGAACATCAAGGATGAAATGCAGCTACAAACGGGTGACATCCTATTATTCCGCGGAACCAGTTGGATATCACGCCTGGTCGAATGGGTGGGTCGCAGTTCCTACAGCCATGTGGGCATCATTATCAAGAATCCACGATTTCTGAATCCTGAGCTAGAAGACGGACTCTATTTATTAGAATCTTCTTGGAACGCGATTCCCGATGTGGAGGACAACCAATACAAAGTAGGGGTTCAATTGCATCATTTGGATGATATTATCAACGAGTGTTCCAAAGGGGAACTCTATGTTCGCCAGGTACAAGCAGAACGAACCCCATCTTTTTATGAGACGCTTTCACGAGTTCATAAGGAAATTCATAATAAGCCATATGACATGAATCCATGGGACTGGCTCTGTGCCAAATACAATATGATGTGTCCTTTTCCTCCCGATACACGGTTTCAATCCACGAAACAGTTTTGGTGCTCGGCGTTGGTGTCCTATCTATTTTGCGAAGTCGGCTGGATGGAGAAGGACATTAACTGGTCTCTTATTGCACCCAAGGAATTTACGTCCACGGGATGCATACGGTTCCTATGTCCCCTCACTCCCGAACGAAAACTATACTAGTGTGTAAATCACCATAATATAACCCCTCATTCCCATAGGGATGTCACAATCAGCAGATGCACATGAAATCATACCAGGATTGTGGCTGGGAAACGCAAAAGCATCGGTGGACGAGGACTTTATCCGACAACAACATATCCAGGTCGTATTCAATTGTACAAAAAACTTACCCTTCTCTCCGATGATACCGATTAAATATCGGATTCCCGTGGATGACAACTTAGAAGAAGAGGAGATTCGAAATTTGGAGTTATGGTCCAGCGAGATTGCCTTTAAGATGATTGCAGAATACAAGGAAGGAAAGCGCATTCTTGTACACTGTATGGCGGGAATGCAGCGCTCGGCTGCATCGGTTGCCATGATGATGATTGCCTATTATAAGATGCACGCAACGGATGCCATGCAGCATATTAAAGAAAAGCGGTCGATTGCCTTTTATCCTCGTGCCAATTTTGGAAGGTCCATCGAAGCATTTGATAAACGGTATCATGGCCAGATTCTTCCTGGGATGCGAATCAAAGCAGAGTAAGACATAGAGATGCTTCCCGCAGGCCATTCCCCTGGTCTTCCGCCTCCTCCTTCCTCTCTTTCCAATTGGCTCTGCTGCAACGTCTATCACGACCGCGACGAATTGCAACGTGTATTACAAGACCTGGACCTAAGCAATGTACAAAAACAAATTATCTATTCACGGTACATCAATATTATTGAGCATCTTCATAAACGAGTGGCCACCTATTCTCGTGTATTCTATCTTGGACATACGATTATTACGGTAGGTTCACTCTTTGTTCCCGCACTTCTTTCCATCCAGAATTCGAACAGCAGCATGTCGGCCAGTATTTATTGGGCAACCTTTATTCTTTCCCTTCTCGTAACAACCTGTAATGGTATTTTGACGCTATTTAAAATAGACAAGAAATACTATTTTTTACATACCACGTTGGAACGATTACGAACCGAAGGATGGCAATATTTAGGACTAACGGGGCGATATTCGGGACAGTTGGTGCACAATCAAGTGCCTACTCATCAGAATCAATTTGTCTTTTTTACCCATCAGATTGAAAAGATTAAAATGAAACAGATTGAGGAAGAGTATTATAAATCCGATGAGAAAACTACACAGAATCCGCAAGGTGCCAATGCGACCAGTGCCGCGCCACACGACCTCTACCCCCCTTCCCCCGACCAACCGATTGCCATGATGAAGGGAGTGCCTGGTCCCGTGAAGGATGCCATGAAATCGATTGTCAAATCGCATGGCCCCAAAGTGCACGAGAATCCTGTCTTTCTTCCTCCGTCCTCTCCTGAACTCTCCTCCCAGTCGACCAATGTTCCCATCTATCAGAATGCTCTTTCTTTATAGCGTATTACTAGGATGATAGGTGGAAAGAACCGCAGTCAAGCGCGCTGTCAGTGTGGCCATTCCTGTTTCAAGCCACCCCTAACAAAAGACAATCCGTTTTGCAAGGATCATCAGAACTGTGCTCGATTCTCCCCTCCATCTGGATGGGAACCTGAATATAACCCTGAACCCTACCATGCCACTCCTACGATTAAAAATGGACATAATTGTTTTGCGTATGCACTGGACTTACTCTCCCAGCGCTCCCTGCTACCGTGTCGTTCCTCCTCATGCAATGTTTCCTTTCCGCAACCAGGGGAGGTAAGCAAACATCAATCCTTTGACAAGACGGATGGAAAGCGATGCCCTGATATTATCGCGCGTACACTCGGCGACATCAAGGGAAGCAAACAGAGCAACTTTATTCAAGCCTGCCCCGCAGGAATGCGTAAAATTGCGTTTGCAGTGGACCCCACAAAAGACTACCACGTGTATCGCCAGGATAAGCCAATCATGAAAAATGGCAAGCCACACTATTTATGGTCTCACAAACCAGGATCCACCGAGGTGACCCAGCTCGATTCGATGGGAAACTTCATTCATGACCCGGCTCTGGCGTCGCGGAACAATCCCGAATCCAAACTGAACTATCGCCATTTTTGTGGCTACATGTGCATTCCTGTAATAAAAAAAGGAGGGCGCTCCCGTAAAAAAGCGTCTGCCATGAAAAAGAAGCGTACTAGACGCGCACGTCGCGCAACATAGCATGGTTCGGCTGAAGCATGCGCAGTGCCTCGATGCAGTCGATTCGATGATCCGGATGAATTTCGCACATCTTTCGCAGCAACGCAATAATCAGCCCCTTCTTCCCTTCGATTCGTTCTACAAAGACAGGCCATACCGAGAGTTGAATCAGCAATTGAAAAATAACCGAACCAATGGCCCAGCTATCGACTTTGGTCCAATAGGTGTGAAACCATGTTGTGAAATCGCCATTGACAATCATCTCCATATTCGACAGACGTGTCAAGTCGTGCGTCACACGGATTCCCAGAATGGATTCCATCTTTTTCAGATTCTTTTTAGTAGAAATGGTATGCACCATGCGACTCCGTGTATGCCCTGTTGCAAATGCATTAATCATGGTATAATCCGGTGATTCTTGTAGAAGCGAGAGACTGTGCACATGTCGTAGCAACGAATCCAGATGGGGACTGTGTTCGGTAAGGGATAGACCGAAATCAATGATACGCGGAACGTAATGTTGGTCCACTACAATATTACCGACGTGAAGGTCGCGATGAACAATGCCATGTTTGCAAAGAAGTGCCCCTGCTTCCACAAGATGCGTGATGAATTGCATGAAATCAAGTCGTTTCATATCAAATGAGAAGGAACGCAATGCTTTTCCCCGATGGGTCATCGATAACAATCGCCATTCTTCTCCACGATGCCGTTTGAGTACATCGCATTTGCGAAGGTCGGGTTCGGGTTGCCGCGTGGCAGGGATGCAAATGGATTCGGCCACTTCAAAATAATTCTTCCACAAGGGAATGGCGCGAATCATCCTGGCCACACTGTATTCTTGTTCCGCATCCTCTTTCAAGCTGAGTTTGGTAAGGGCAGGACGTTCAGAATGAGGGATTCGTTTGTTATTCTTGCAATACAGGGACGAAGTAAAGATGCATCCATAGTGGCCCTGGTCAAGTAATTTTCCGCCGACCATGTCAGCGTTTCCTGTCCTTCCTTCCATCTCTAGCCTATTCGTAGAAACGAATCGTATCCATCCATTCGCGATTCCCACTCTATCCTTTTACCGAATGATAGAATAGTATGGATGAGTCCTATCTCTGGATAGGTGTGATTCTCCTCATTACGGTTGTCATTCTAGAACTATGGAATCCGTACCTTATCACAGAAGGATTCAACCAGCTGGTCACCGTCGGAGACAGCGCCTTCTGGGCAAAATGGATGCCCCGTCGTGGAGACATTAGTACCAATCCGCATGAAGAAGAGGGGGGATACACACGAGACATTCGATACTTCGCAGGATACACGGATGTGCAGCGCCTCGGACAGGACCATGATTTTTGCCGAATGGTCGTGCCCACCTCTGCTTCCTCTGCCAATGGAGCCAACGGAGTGAATCCCGAACTATTTTTTGCCTGTGCACTCGGAGGAACGGACGGGTTATCGACGATCAAGTTTCGTAGTCCTGCAGTGAAGGACGGGTTTCTGGTCAGCCGCGATGATTACATGAATATGGTTCAAGGTCGTATGGGGTATGGCCGTATTTTGAAAACAGGAAACGATACATTTGAGGCAAAATGTACCCCTTCTTCCGATGTATCCTTTCGCAATGCATTGGTTACCGATTCGAATCCACCGGAACGAATCAGGACCCTGCTAACATTTTATGAGGGAATCATGTTTTGGATGAGATTACGCGATGACCTTCTGGACTATGCACAGAATCTGACAATAACGACAGCAAATACAATGACGATGGATCCGATTCCGAAACCGACCACGGAAGGCCTCGAGTTCAACGGAATCGACCAGTTTCTTCGAATCGGGGACGGCACCAATCTGGAGTTCGGTACGAGTGTCCACCTCCGCTATTTGCGCGCCCTTTCCTTCTGGGTGTATTTTGAAGAGTTCCAAAACAACTGTCACGTGTTTGATTTTGGAAATGGACCCAATCAGGACAATGTCTTCTGCGGGATTGTGGGGCGAGGAAATGCTACCACGCAACAAACGAGCCCGTCCCGTTGCCTGGACGAATCGCAGAAGACCATTCCTGATGGCCCCAGTGGCGCACAGGGAACCGTGGAACAATCTCCTCAGACAGCCCTTCTTACGTCCAGTGCCAATGTGAACCTCTATGACTGCCCTGACCCTGAAATCGTAGGGCGCATCATGGAACCATTGCACCCCAAGACATCCACTGCCGAACCCCAAACGGCCGACCTTCTCTATGAAATCTTTGACAACAAGATGCGTAAATTGCATATTCAGGTCAAAAATGTATTTCCGTTGAAGAAGTGGGTACATATTGTTATTACCACCACCAATAATGATGCCATGAAACCAGGACTGGCCATCTATGCAAATGGAAAGAAGGTTCACACAGAAACATCGGCATGGCTGCCGCAAACCGACCATACGACCAATAATTATATTGGGAAATCCAACTGGGCAAATGTCACATCCCAAATGGACAACAAGGACGAATTGTTCAAGGGGAAACTATTTGACTTTCGAGGATACAATCAATCCATGGCGGAGAAAAAGATACAGGATACGTATGCATGGGGGAAAGAACTTCTATCGGTCGACGCAAGTCGGCAGTAATACGCATGCGTTCTATCGGTCGACGCAAGTCGGCAGTAATACACGGTCCGCGATTTCATTTGCGCGTCTTTTCCTCCCACTCTTGTATGATTCGAATTCCCCGTTTGACCCATGTTTCGATATGGGGCATCTTATGGGTCTGGTCCAGATAGACACCCAGCACCACGCCTGATAGTACGCGAAGCATTCTATCTACCTTCGTTCCCTTCTGCTTTATGCTTCCCCAAACAATATCTCGCACGAATTCTTCTTATGCCATTTTGCGAGTTGTTCCATGACTTGGTCCTGTACATCCGAGACGGACCCCTTTGCCAACAAGAGAATCCACGACTTCCAATCCGATACATGGCACAAATGCTGCAACTCTCCATCTAACGCCAATTCCTGCTGCAACTCAATGACGCACGCATCCACGGGCAAGGCCCACAGGGCCGACCACTTCTCATTCCTCTTCGGTCCACCCAAGATAATACACAAGGATGCACCCACCAAGGAATCATATGACTCGTGTTTCGCATCATAGTACACAACCGTTAGTCCCTGCATAGTAAGCCATGACGCCAGACGTTGTATCATATCTTCCGTAAGAATGTCATCTCGTACCACAACGCACTTCTTTCCTGTCGGCGCCCGACGCCAAGCAGGCAACCGAGCGCGCAGCGCATTGACCTCTTCGTGGCCAATTTCCTGTGAGGAAGAACCAGGAACCAATCCAATGACCATTTCGGAATAACACGCCATTCCATCTAGTATGATTCCACCCCCTAGTCCCATTACATCATCTTTCCATTGATGTGGAACCCAGAAGGATGCATCGGGATAGTCCTGGCGCAATCGAATGCAACGCGATAGATACTGTAATCGATAGGTTTCGCGATGGGAATATACCGATTCATCTGGAAAGGGAATCGCCATCATCTGTTTCGTTTGAATCAGTGGCGTGAATAAATCCACCGTGGACCCCTTCCAATACGGGAAATCATCCACCTGTTTTCCCGTATAGACCGCATAGGGTGTATAGACGAGCCCATTCGGGGTCACACAGGCCTCTTTCCAGGAATACAATGGAATGGCGGGCTCAAAATAATGATTCTCCACCGTCGGCTCCCATTTGTATTTCCCCTCTTTCTCTAGCATCGTGCAATAGGTGATTTCATTGGATAAGGATGAACTTCGCACTTCAAATGGAACGAGCTGATTGCAAAGGGAGGATGCCAAGGTGGAAGGGACGGTTTCCTGTTTCGTATCAATCAGATAGGTGGGGACAAGATTGATGTAGAGGTCCGAGCGAATGCAGTCCTTCTTGGAATAGGTGCGGATGCCTGAGAGATGGAGATGATAGGTTCGAAAGGTTAAGGCAGGATTGCAGAGAAGAAATCGCTGACGAAGCATGTGTCCCGCAAATGCATTATCGCATCCGGCTTTTCCAAGAGGAAAGTCAAAGGTGGCATAGGGCCATTTCTTATTCTGAACGGAATCCGAAAGAAGAATCCACGTATCCTGCGAATCCGCGCGAGGGCCAAACAGAATGGGCTCATCATCCGATTGCATATCCCATCGTAAAAGGGCAAGTAAGCGGTCCTCCATGTTTACCTTCCAGAGGTCGGTCATCGATTTCCCCATATAAATGTCGGCATTGCAAAGGATGACAAAGGTATGTGGCGGCACCGCATCGTTCACAAACTGCAAAAAATGCGCATAGGTAAGGCGCTTGTTCATGACCACCTGTTTGATTTTTTCGCAGCCTGGCATCGTTGCCCATTCGGCCGAACAATCAGTTTCATTGAGCAAGACAATTCTATCCACATAGGGACATGCACAGTTCTGACGGAGACATTCTTTGAGTTCTTCCAGGCGCCCCGAATCAGAAGGGCGAAAGAATTGGGTGACCAACCATGCCTCTTGGGGGACCATCCCATGAACCACCTGGAAGGGAACAGGGCGAGCAACGGGACAATCGACAAGACGATAGTAGCGACAGAGGTGGGCAAAGAGTGCCACTGCATCTTCTTCCCCCTTTGAGAAAGGAGCCCCCAAAAAAGGGTAGAGCTCGGAAAGAGTATCGAGACACATGAGGTTATCGAAATTATCCGCCCAGAACGCTTCCGATTTCAACGAGAGGATAGAACGGGGAAGAAAAATCAAGGGAACATCCTTGGAAAGAATAAACAATCGTTCTAGGAACATCTCCAGGGACAATGATTCCAAGGTAAGCAAGACCATTCCGACGATTTTTGCATCATGACTGTGCCAATGATAATAGGACTGCATGCTGGTTACGACGGCATCCCATTTGGAATAGTTATGAATGGCCTGGTGGCGAAGCCAGATGAGGGTGCGCTGATTTCGAACCGTGGGGGTGGTTAAGGTAAGTAATTTCGGCATCATCTCTTCTACACAGGGGTCGGTTACTTTATATTCTCTAGTAGAGATGCAATCGGCACAAGGTCTTCCCGAGACACGTGCAAACTGCCCGCTTCCTCCTTACAATACGCTGAATTTCAATTCAGATAGTCCAATGGTATTTCAAACCTTGCAAACCTTTGCACGAACCAATCCAAATTATCCACTTCCGCCTGACGCCAATCGAAAAGAAATCGCAGAGAATCAGGCAAATGTGGCCTATTTCTCCTATATCAATCAGGAAACAAGCACCATTCGTAGTTCCGTCAAAGGAGGCATATCCAACCTTCCGTATCCGCGATTTAAGACAGAAGGCGACCGATTGAAATACATTCAAGGGCTCGCCACCACATCGGCGCGATCGATTCTGGTTCCGAATCAGAATCCAGTAGGGCCAGCAGGCATTCCACTATCAACCAATTATCAAATCATAGATAACTAACCCCTCATAAAAATAACAGCGGGAGACTGTTACCACGCACATTCATTGCATTCTCGAATCACCTGGCAAAGAGCCTCGATATCTTCCTTAGAGACTCTCAGGATTTTTGGCTCGAGTTGACTTTCGAGGAGCTCGTGCGGAGCTACGTGGCTTTTGAGGCTTGATGATGGACTGGCGAAGAGCGTTTCGTGGGTGGGAGAGGAGTGAGGTTCGGAAGGCATCAAGACGAGATTCGATGGCGCGTTCCCACTCAGGGAAATACTCGACCGTATCGGATTCGGAATGGTAGGTTCCAATGGGGATACAGTGCTCACTGGGGAGACCACCCTCGAGTTCGAAGGTGCGGAGGGTCGTTCCGTCGAGATAGTAGGGGATTCCGTGAATGTGTTTGAGCTCATAGGTCATATTCTGCTTGTCTGTACCGAACCCTGTCCATTCAATTTTATAGTTGCCCCCCTATAG
>Ga0209083_1002936_pt1 | contig 15131 bp, 4 predicted proteins | sample AM7aDNAmetaG_FD_184132 | JGI IMG/M metagenome (GOLD analysis project Ga0209083, IMG submission 184132) | Freshwater microbial communities from Finland to study Microbial Dark Matter (Phase II) - AM7a DNA metaG (SPAdes) (version 3) | ecosystem: Environmental > Aquatic > Freshwater > Lake ...
TACCGGTTACAAACAGTATGTTAAGGGCAATAAAGAAAACAAGTATCAAACAAATTTTTTCGTTAGCTCAATACGATTTCCCTAACGAATTTTTTCAGAAAGGTATATTGATGTTAGGCGGCAGCACTCACCTGCACTATAACGGCACATACTATGAAGGAGATTTATCTGGAATAACAACGAAAAACATTCCTTTTTGGTTTGAACATTTCTATAAACCAGGTAAGCGTATTTCAAAAGAAAGAGACTGGGAAACTAAACTTGATGAAATAGTAAAAAATGCCCAAAGCTGGGATATAGGTGTTATATGTGGTGTACCTGCCTGGCTTCAGATATTAATAGAAAAAATAATTACCTATTACAATGTAAAAACTATTCATGATATCTGGCCAAACTTATCAATTTATGTTCATGGGGGTGTTTCATTTTCTCCTTATAAAAAGGGATTTGATAAACTTTTAGATAAACCACTTGTATATATAGAGACTTACCTTGCTTCAGAAGGCTTTTTAGCTTTTCAGAGTCGTCCCAATACTTCTTCAATGCAGTTGGTTCTTGACAATGGGTTATTCTTTGAATTTGTACCTTTTAACGAAGATAATTTTGATGAAGATAATAATATAAAGCCTTATTGCAAAACCCTCACTATCAAAGAAGTAGAGGAAGATAAAGACTATGCTTTGCTTATTTCATCTTGTGCCGGTGCATGGCGTTATTTAATTGGCGATATTATAAAATTTACTTCAAAGGAGCATTCTGAAATTTTAATTACAGGACGCACTAAACATTTCCTTAATTTATGTGGAGAACATCTCTCGCAGGAGAATATGAATATGGCAGTAAAAAATATTGCCGATGAATTAAAGATTGAAATTCGCGAATTCACAGTTGCAGGCATCAAACACGAAACAATGTTTGCCCATAAATGGTTTATTGGTACTGACGCTCATATAGATGCTTCTATAATCAGAGATAAGTTGGACAAACAACTTAGAATATTGAATGATGATTACAGGGTAGAACGCATAGCAGCTATAAAGGATGTTATAGTTGAAGTGCTGCCCACAAAAATATTTTACGAATGGATGAAATCTAAAGGTAAAGAAGGAGCCCAAAGCAAATTTCCAAGAGTAATCAATTCATCCCAACTTGAAGACTGGGAGAACTATTTAAAGAATTATTGTAATTGTTTAACTACAAAATAAAGGATAATAGGTATAGGGTATAGAGGTATAGGGTATAGAGGTATAAGGGGGTCAATTGTATTAAAACTATTTTATGAAAAAGAAAAAATTGTACAATTGATTAAAGATGCTTATAATCCTTTACCTATGTATACTGCAAACGGTTATAATTTTAGCTTTTATTAAACAGAAATTGCTAAATTGACATATTGCTAAATTGTTGTAATACAATCGTTTAAAAAATAAGTAATAAATTAAATAACAATTTAACAATTCTAACAATATAACCATTTAAAGTATAACTTACCTTTACACGTAATAGCAACAAATTAATAATCCATTATGTTTTTGTATTTAATAAAGGGTATATTATTAGGCATAACGGTTGCTTTTCTTATTGGACCTTCTTTCTTTACTATAATTCAAACGAGTATATACAGGGGTTTCAGGTCTGGTGTTTTTCTTTCTTTTGGTGTTCTTCTGAGCGACACAACACTCATTGTTTTAAGTTACATTGGCTTACTGGGACTATTAAGCAAAGAATCTAATCAAGTTGTGATTGGTATTATAGGTGGAACTCTTTTAATTATTTTTGGGATTGTAACGCTTACACGCAAACCTTCTGTAAAAACGCCAAACACTGACCAGGCAATCAAGGTAAACTCTCCCGGTCCCCTAACCTACATTACAAAGGGTTATTTTATGAATATAATGAATCCATTTTTACTTATATTCTGGGTTTCTGTTATGAGTGTTTTTAGCTCTAAAGAAGATATTGATAAATCTGAAATCATTATTTTTTTTATCGGTACACTTTCTACCATTTTTGTTACCGACGTCATTAAATGTTATGTTGCAAAAAAAATAAAACGATTTATTACGGAAGTTACACTTTTGTGGATTAACCGATTTGTAGGCCTGATACTGATAGGATTTGGCCTTGCTTTAATAATAAAAGTTATTGTTTTAAAGGATGTTGCTTAAGAGATTTCCTTTCGGTTTTATAAATGACATAAAAGAAACAGCATAAAAACAGTGTGTTTACAATCAATTTAAAGTGTGTTACATAAGGTGCTATCAGAACACTGACAAAGAATAAACCCAAAGCCAGTACAAAATATATTAAGCTTTTCCTTACATTATAATTTACGTTATAATGTTTCTGACCAACAATATACGAAGCTATCATCATTGCAAAATAACATATAAAAGTAGCCCATGCTGCACCAATGTAGCCCCATAAAGGAATCCACCAGAAATTAAGTATAAGGGTTATTATTGCTCCGAATATTGATAAATAGGCCCCATACATAGTTTTTCCTGAGAGCTTATACCAGATAGAAAGATTGTAAAAAACACCCAAAAATACATTGGCCAGTAACAAAATAGGAACTACTTTCAACCCTTCGTAATAATCAACACCCACAAAGTGTTTTACTATATCAATATACAGCATTATAATAAGAAAAATACCCAGACAAGTGATTATAAAATAATTCATGACTGAAGCATAAATATCCTTGGCATCTTTATTTTTTGCTTGCGAAAAGAAAAAAGGATCAGCAGCAAACCTGAACGCCTGGATAAAAATAGTAATGAAAAGCGATATTTTATAACAGGCACTGTATATACCCACTTGAGCCATAGAAACACCTACAGGCAATAAAAACTTAAGCAAGATCCTGTCTATCGTTTCATTAACAATTCCTGCCATACCGGCCACTAAAAGAGGAAGCGCATAAACAAGCATTTCCTTCCATATTTTCTTATCAAAGTCGAGTTTTATTTTAAATATTAAAGGCAGTAATAAAATAGTAGTCATTATACTTGCTATCAAATTTGAAATAAATACGTACCCCACTCCTATGCTGCTGTCATAAACAAATTCAACAATAGATTTTGCCCCCAGGAACGACACATTATTTTTAATAATATATGGACAAAGGACCAAGAAAAACAAATTAAACCCTATATTGAAACCTATATTCAACAATTTGATGCCAGCAAAAAGCTTGGGTTTATTATCTGCTCTGAGCTTGGCAAAAGGAATTGTAGATATAGCATCTAATGCAACAATAATTGCAAGCCAGATAATATATTCAATATGATTGGGATATCTTATTAATGTAGCTATTGTTTCTGAATAAAAATAAACGATACCTATAAACAATACTGAAGTAAAAAACAAAGAAATAAATGAGGTGGAAAAAATTTTATGCTTATCGTCAGAAAGCTCATAATGCCTAAAAAAAGAAGTTTCCATACCATAAGTCAAGAACACATTAAGAAAAGAGATATAGGCATATAATTCAGAGATAACGCCAAATTCAGAAGGCATGAAAATGCGCGTATAAATTGGTATCAGCAAATAGTTAAGCAGTCGTCCGATAATACTGCTCAACCCATATATGGCAGTTTGTCCGGCAAGTTTTTTTAGTGGGTTCAAATTTATAAGTTAAGATTTTGCAAAAATAGACTATTTTTTTATTACTATCTGGGTATAAAAAAAGGTATAAGGGTATATGGATAATAACATTTATTTCAACTGCATATTTCCTTTCACCATAAATAGGACACTTTTTATTATTACGCTCCTATATAACTAATTGTAATTTATTGAATATCAACACTATTATTTTGACACGAATTTCACGAATTAACACTAATTCTTAAACTACCGTAGGTAGTTTTAATTTGTGTAATTCGTGCAATTCGTGTCATTTTTTAATCTATAAAATCGTGTCATTATAATAGTTATCTGTTTTGAGGTTGGAGTTTTATTACTCCCGAAAACTTTCTGACAATTGAAAATTCCAAAATTTTCTTTTTTCCGTCTTTTACTTTTCAACCTTTAATGATTGCATCTATGCATTACACCTCTATTTCCCTATACCTCTATTTCCCTATTTCCCTATACCTCTATACCCCTATTTCCCCATACCCCAATGTCATTAAGTTAAGCTACAATTGGCTAATATTCAAATATTTACAATCCCCGTATTTTAGTATTGAATAACGAATAACGAACAATAGAATTATGAATTAAGAATTTTCTTTCTCTTTCATTCATTATTCGATATTCAAACCTGCCTACCGGCCAGCTACCGTGTGGACACAAATATTATTAAATTGATTATCTCTGTAATAAGTTTCTCCTTCACCTGTTTTAACGATATCATTTGATTAATAGATAGTTACTGCGTTTTTAAAAATACAAGATGCCACAGATTCACAGATTATTATTAGTATTATTTACACAGATATTCAAATTCGCCATGGCGAATTTAAATCTGTGAATCTGTGGCGATTTTAATAATGTATTTATTATCTGAATGTTATTTTTAATTCATTATTTTTATAGTTCTGAGGCTATCTTTATGAAATGATATAAAGTATTATCAAATAAAAAAGATGTGTCCACACGGTAGCTACCGGCCAGGCAGGTGTTCAATATTCGATATTCAAATATATATTTAATATTATTATATTTCATTAACATTCAATAGATTACGCCTTAATTTAATGACATTGCCCTATACCCCTATTTCCTCATACCTCTATACCTTAATATTTACCTTTCGTCCTTATATACAGGTAAAGTGATAAAAAACGTTGCCCCTCTCCCATATTCAGATTCAAAAGACACCTGCCCGCCAAAACCCTCGATAATATTTTTTACGATAGCCAGTCCAAGTCCCATACCAGAGGTCTTTGTTGTAAAGTTGGGCAAGAAAATTTTCTTGGCTTCTTCTTCAGAAATACCATTGCCATTATCCTTAAACGAAACAATGTAGTTGTTGTTGTTTTCTTCAATATTAATAATAATTATCCCGTTTTCCTCTTCTTTAATAGCTTGAAGTGAATTTTTAATAATATTGTCGAAAGCCCTTCTTAACTGCATTTCGTCAGCAATCACTAAAAATCTTCCTTGAGCAGGAATTTGCATAATAAGCCGGGCAGAAGTAATATCACGATAAATATCGATGGTTTTAACAACAACATCATGAAGGTCTAATACTGAGTTTTGGGCTGCAGGCATTTTGGTGAAATCAGAAAAGCTGGAAGCTATTGACGAAAGAGTATCAATCTGAGCAATCATCATTGAAGTAAACTTCTCTAACTTTGCTTCCCACTCTTCCGGCTTATCCTTCCAGGTTCTTTGCAAATGTTGAACACTCAATTTCATGGGCGTCAATGGATTTTTAATTTCATGCGCCACCTGCTTTGCCATCTCTCTCCAGGCTGATTCTCTTTCCGACTGCGACAATAATTCTACACTTTTTGCCAGTTCATCAATTAATCGGTTATATTCGTTTACAAGACTGCCTATTTCATCATTTTTTCGCCAGACAATTTTTTCGTTAACTTTTCCAAGCTGAAACCGGCTTAATTTCTCCTTTATCAGTTGCAACGGTTTGGTTATATATCTTGAAATCAAAACTGCTATAATTATTGAAAAAGCTATCAGAAAAACATAAATATTAATAAATGCAGCCAGGAAATTAGAAATCTCCATTCTTTGCTCACTTTGTTTTGCAAAATATGGCAGATTAATATAAGCAAGACATTTGTTTTTATCGTTGCGAAAAGGAATGTAGGCCGACAAGTATTTTAAAGAACCTATATTCTCTTCATGTATGTAAAATGTCTTATTGAATGATATCATCTGATGATACGCTTTAGTATTCATTTTTCTTGAAATCAATCCCTCTGAAAATATTTTTTCTCTTGAGGTAGCTATCAGATTGCCTTTTAAATCATACAAATTAATATCTGTAAAATAGACGTCCGAAAAATCAATTAATAGTTCTGTGGCATATTCCTTCAATTCAGGTGTGAATGTTTCAATTTTAGATAATTTATTCTCCATCTCAATTAATATCGAATGAGCCTTTTCACTTATGTTATCATAGTTTTTATTGTTATAAATATTAATAATAAATTTTAATGTCACAATACCTATTGAAATAAACGATATTACAACAATAAAAACCATTGCGATACGAACTCTGTTGCTAAAGTTGAAAGAATCATCCTTAAAAACCACCGGTGAAAACAATATCAATTTAAATAATAACCATATAACAAAATATATAATAAATAAATAAGAAAACGTTGCAAATATATCCATCAACGCCGTGTCCTTCTTGCTTATTATCAATTCGCTTTTTTCATCAACTTTATAGTACAAATGGCTGTAACCGTTCAAATTAAAATAATACATATCCTTATTTACGTTATCATAACCCTTTGAGCTTATGTAATAAGCATACTTGCCATATTGCATTATAAGCTCTTTGTTTATATATCTTGCATAATTATAATTTGACAAGCTTTTATTAATCTTTACACTTTTGTCGATGAGCAAATCCGGATAACCCAGTTGGTTAGGAATAAACTTTGAAAACAACTCAACATAAATTGTTTTATTAATACTATCTTTAGAACTAACAAAAGGTAATTCTGCCAAGTAAGAACTGCGCCCTGAAGACTGGTTGATTTGATAAAAATTCTTTACAATAGTCTCTCTGCCTGAACTATCTTTTATGTCTTTAAATAAATCTTTACATAAAACCTGAATATTATCGGGTTTAATAACTAATTTATCTTCATCTGAACAAACAGTCACCTGCATATCGAATTTAGACCAGTATCCGGAAAAATATTTATCACGAAGATATTTGCTGATATGTTTTTCGCTTTCTATATGATTTTCAAGATATTTCTGTAAAATAGTATCCTGCAATATATCATCCTGAATTTCAGAAAAAAGATATTCCGCAATAGGGTCTGTTTCTGAGGCCAGATTAGCCGCAGTAATTTTTCTGCTTTCTTTTTCTTTTATTTCTGAAAATTTGTAAATAAAATATGTTGAGAAAGCAGCAAAAAACAAAATAATTATAATAATCGTTGTTATTTTATTTGGATTTAATGCTTTTTTGTTTTGGTAAAGTATAACAACTATAAAAAGAACTTGTACTATAAAAACATAAATATCAAATTTAAGCCTAAATAAAACAGTTGCTAATATGCAGGCAATCAATGAAGCTGCCATTAATAAAATATGAAATATATTTTTCTCAAAAACAAGAAGAAAAACTGTAAATAGCCCATTGATTAAATAAAAGACACTTAATAACAATAAACAAAACACAAAAACACTCCAAAAACTATAGATAGTTAACTCAAAAAAATTATTGAAAAGAAAGTAGATGTTGGAGTTAATAATTATCACTTCAAATGATTCTGATAAAAAATAAAACAGCACTAACAAAACCGGAATTACTAAAAAAACAATTAACGCTCTTGATATTTTATTTTTATTAGCTACTTTATCTATTGTCAGTTCTTTAAAAATAAAATAAGAGAAAATGAAAAGACATAGAACATTTTGAATTAAATCTCCTAAAGAAGGTAAAAAAGCTGAAGAAGCAAAATGCTTTGGCGAAAATATTTCTAAACTATAAATTATTGATGGGAATCTAAAATAGAATAGTGTATACCTGAATAAACATATAAATATTAAAAACAATGAAAATTGAACAACGTAATGGACGTTTTTTATGTAAGGTAACAGGCATAGCCAAAAACAACTTATTATAAGTAAGAAACAAATAAGATAAAGAATAAATAAAATATTCTCCTGAAATAAAGAAATTGCTTGAGTTTGAGAAAAATCAAGTGAAAACAGAAAATCTCCATTTGCTGAAAGCACATTATATTTCTTCCTTTCCAGGCTTATTTTTGTGTCAATTTCATTATCAAATAAACGATTATTAAATAAATTACTTAAAAATTGATTTTGATAAACAAATTCGCTTTTAATTAAAAATAAACCTACAAAACTATAATTACCTTCAACTAAAACATCCGAAAGATACCATCCATTATGTGCATGAATAATTTTTGATTTTGTAAAGGCTGACTTTTCAAAATCATCAATAGGAAAAAAATTATTTGACCAGAAAACTATTGAATCTTTTTTAAAAATCAGGTAAGTATTATCATCGGTAAACAAACCTGATTGTTTTATTTTACTATAAAACATTAATGAGGGACTATTGAAATAACAGTTTTTTACTAATTGTACATTTTTAACTAATTCGGCAGCTTCTGTCTTCAGATTTTTCTCAATACGACGTGTGACATTTTCATAATTAATAGGTTTATTAAGATACACCGCATAAGCGATAAATATTAAAATAAACGATAGCAGAAAAAAAATAAGAATTTTTAATTGCTTTTTTATATACATTTTAGGTCTGTTTGTATTATTCTTTTAAAAAACAAAGTTAGTGTTTTGAGCAGAATGATAAAGGTTTTTTTAAAAATAAATCTTGTTTTTGGATAATATTATTCGTATATTTGTATATTTGTAGCATTAATAAACCTTGTTAATATTCTAAATAAAAGTAACCTATGAAAAAGATTTTACTCACAACAATCTGTTTACTTGTATTTTATGTTTTTACATATTCTCAAATAAGAACTGTAAGTAATGCATTAAATTCACCAGGTCAATATCACAGTTTGCAAACTGCAATTGATTCAGCTAATACCGGAGATACTATATATGTTCATGCGGGTAGCTATGGTGGCATTACAGTAAATAAAAAACTTACTTTTATTGGTCCCGGATTCAATGCTCAAGGTCAATTTACAACTTCTGCATCGATTTCAATTATTTATTTGGACAGAGTTGTTCCTACCACAACAGCAACAGGCTCAAAATTTATTGGTCTTGACATTGGTTACATTAATACCAAGCCAAGCGAACAATTTCAAATTGATAGTATTCTAATAAACCGATGCCGTTTTACTTCTAATGCATACACACAAGTACTTGGCAATAACTGGACTTTTATAAACAACTTATTTCAATGGCAAAATGCACCTAGTGGGAGTTTATTTATCAATAACTACAACAATATACTTTTAGAAAATAATATTTTTACATCTGCTGCAGGTACTATTCAAATACAAAACTCTAATAAAAGTACAGTATTTTTTATAAATAATCTTTTTACCGGACACTATGATCTGGCAGCTGAATTTACCTTATTATCTAATGCCAATTTTTCAAATAATATTTTTTTTGGTAAATCTCCTGCAAGTGCTGTCAATTGTGATTTTGCAAATAATATTATATATGGGAACCTCACTTTTACACAATTACAAAATGGCAGCAACGGTATATACAATATTTTCTCCGATCCACAATTTAATAGCGTTCCTATTGATAATTCGATGTATCAATTTTCATATTCTAATGATTACAGATTAAAATCAACATCACCTGGAAAAGGTGCAGGTACAGATGCTACTGATATAGGAATTTTTGGGGGACAATATCCAATGCCTTTAAATAACAATAAAATTACAGGCGAACCACCAATACCACAAATATATTATATGTTTATACAAAACAGTGTTATTGACCCTAGCACACCATTAAATGTAACTATAAAAGCAAGAAAAATGAATTAATTTTTAAAACTGTTCATTCAATAACTAATGAAAAAACATATACCCTATATATTCTTTGCAATAATATTATTTTTTGTAACAACTTTTGATAGTTTTGCACAAAATATTGTTGCAGCAGAGTACTTTTTTGATATTGACCCCGGCGTAGGGAATGCAATACCTATAGCAATACCCATAGGTAACGATATTACTGCTCCCCTTGCTATTAGTACTGTTAGTTTATCTAATGGGTTTCATAATTTATTTTTCAGAGTTAAAGACAGTAACGGACATTGGTCTCTTTATACCAGCCGTACAATATATATTAAAACACCATCTCCACCTCTACCTACTAATAAGCAAAATGAATGTGAGTATTTTTTTAATACGGATCCGGGTGTTGGAATTGCCACAGGTTTTGCTACATTTAATGCTGTAAATGATACCACGCTAACAAAGCAAGTAATTACTTCTAATTATAATTTATCACCAGGATTTAACACATTATTTTTTAGAATAAAAAACACTGAGGGAAAATGGGGGTTATATGCTAATAGGACAATTTATGTTAAAGGCCCGCCAAAAGATTCTGCTGCAGCACTCAGTTACGGAGAATATTTCTTTGATACTGACCCTGGTGTAGGAAATGGGGTGCCTTTTAATTTCCCAGTCGTAAGTCAAAAAGATACTACTATTAATATTAATATTTCTAGTTTATCAACAGGGGTTCACAATATATTTTTTAGGTTTCGTGATACCCTTGGCATTAATAGTTTATATGCAGGACGTTATTTCAGAATTTGCGGTGTTACTGCTCTGGGGAATTTTTCTGCTGACACTGTTTGTTTGGGAGGGTCGGATTCAACTAATTTTATTAATCTTTCAACAGGCGGAGATGCGACAACAACTTATAATTGGGATTTTGATGGTAATGGTACTACAGACTATCAAACAACAGGTCTTATAGGACAAGGTACTCCTTTACAATTCAAGCATAAATATACTTCCGGTGGTACCTTTCAGTGCCGGTTAATTACTGATAATGGTGGTATGTGTTCTGATACTACTACAAAGGTTGTTATTGTAAAGTCATATCCTGCACCCCCAATACCTTCCGGTATAAACGGACTATGTATTAACAGCCCTAATACAACTTATACAATACCCCATCTACTGGGTGCCACTTCCTATTTCTGGTCTATAAGTCCTACCAATGCAGGAAATCTTACCTATACAGATACTTCTGCTGTTATTGACTGGAACAACACCTATACAGGAACAGTACAGTTAAAAGTTAAAGCTAATTATGGTCCTTGTACAAGCGTTGAATCAGCACCGTTCTCTGCCATATTATCAATCACTATCAGTCCGCAAACTATTGGAGGTTCAGTTAGCGTTGCCCAAAGTTCAATTTGTGAAGGAAGTGCCACAGGTTCCATTACTCTTAGTGGATATACAGGCACAATATTGCGCTGGCAAAAAAGACATAACAGTGGTTCATGGAGTAATATTTCTTTTTCAAGTAACGTTTACTCAGAACCATCTTCAAGTGCAGGCATATGGGATTACAGAGCCGTTATCAAAAATGGCGCCTGCAACGACACAGCTTATTCCAACTATGCTACCATTACTGTAAACCCAAAGCCTGCAGCCGCAGGAACTATTATTGGTGCAAATAAAGTATGTAAAGGACAAGAACTTGTTTCATACTATATACCTCCAATAACAGGTGCAACAAGCTATACATGGAATTTGCCCAATGGTGCTTCTTTTTCTTCAGGACAAACACAAACAACAAATTCTATTTTAATTAGTTTTGCTGCCTGGGCTAATTCAGGTTCTATTTCGGTATTAGGGTTCAACGCATGTGGCATGGGTACAGTCTCTATGCCCTATGGAATAAATGTTAACCCTTCTCCTACTGCAAATGCAGGCACTAATACTCTTATATGGTATGGTACTTCCACTACCCTGCATGGTACAGCTTCATCGGGAACCCCGCCATATACCTATTCATGGACACCTACTCCGCTTTTGGTTAATCCTAACCTTCAGAACCCTGTAACTATAAACTTAGATAACTCAACACCTTTCACATTAACAGTTACAGATAGTTTAGGATGCACCGGAACATCTGATGTTAATGTAATAGTTCACGGTCAACCATTAAGCGCTATACCCTTAGCTGACCCAATGATTATTTGTCCGGGTGCAAATTCTCAATTAAACGTATTACCCAACGGAGGTTCAGGTGTTTACCTTTATACGTGGTCATCAAATCCTGCCGGTTTTCATTCTACAGTTCAGAATCCTGTTGTAACACCAACAATAACCACACAATATATTGTGGTTGTTAATGATGGTTCTCAAACTGTCAGCGCTTCTGTCACAGTAACTATAAGCCCTAAACCTGTTGCAGCAGGTACTATAACAGGCTCAAATACAGTTTGTCAGGGACAGACAGGGGTTGCTTATTCAGTTCCTCTTATAACAAATGCAAATGGTTATACATGGATTTTACCTAACGGCGCAACAATATATTCAGGTTCAAATACAAATACTATTGTTGTTAATTTTGCAAACAATGCGCCATCTGGCACTATTTCAGTTTATGGAACAAATAATTGTGGTTCTGGTACTCCGTCACAGAATTATTCTGTCACAGTAAATCATGTGCCCATTGCCAATGCCGGTAACACACAAAACATAACCAATGGTACTCATGCTACTTTAAATGGCTCTGCTTCAGGAGGCTCTGGTAATTATTCATACTCTTGGGCACCAACCTCACTTTTAGTTAATGCTAATGTTCAAAATCCACAAACTGTCAATTTAAGCAATTCAAATACATTTTCATTAACTGTAACCGACAATCAGACCTCCTGTTCAAGTACTTCCTCTGTTCTTGTTGTGGTTACAGGATTTCCTCTCAGTGCAACAACGAGTGCTGTACCAGGTACTATATGTCAGGGGGGAAGCTCACAAATAAGTGCTTTACCAAGTGGTGGTTCTGGAACCTATACTTACCTATGGTCTTCAATTCCTGCCGGGTTAAACTCTACCAGTCAAAGTCCTAATGTGTCTCCAACAGTAACAACAACATATACAGTTACAGTAACAGCAGGGGCTCAAACTGCTTCTTCAAATGTTATTGTAACGGTAAGTCCCATGCCTACTCAAGTAGGACAGATAACTGGACCTAATGTTGTATGCAAGGGCGATACCAGCGTTGCTTATAGTGTTACGGCAATTCCCGGTGCTTATACTTATAATTGGACCCTGCCTACGGGAGCCACAATGTATTCAGGAAACGGAACCAATACTATTTTGGTTAATTATGGATATAATGCAATTTCAGGTAATATAAGCGTTTATGCTTCTAACTTCTGTGGCAGCGGACCTGTTTCAAGCAACTATCCTATTACTGTAAATATTTTACCTAATGCCAACGCCGGTAATGATACAGTTATAAGTCCGGGTGGAATTACTACACTGCATGGTAGCGCTTCAGGTGGTTCAGGCAATTATTCTTATGCATGGACACCGGCATTATTACTTACTAACGCCAACACCACCAACCCTACTACTATACCGTTAAATAATTCAACGACTTTTACACTTTATGTTACAGATAATGCTACCGGTTGCACTAAAGCATCTCAGGTTCAAGTTATTATATCCGGAGGACCTTTAAGTGCAACAGCTAATGCAACACCCCAGACAATTTGCGAAGGTGCATCTGCACAGCTTAATGCCTTACCACAAGGAGGTACAGTAAATTATACTTACAGCTGGACATCAGTTCCTGTTGGTTTCATATCTTCGATAAAAAATCCAACGGTGTACCCGGATACAACAACATTATATACTGTTATTGTATTTGATGGTAATACCCAAGTATCAGCATCAACATTAGTAAGCATCAATCCTTTGCCAAGTGCAGCCGGTGTTATCACGGGCGATAATCAGGTATGCAGGGGAGAAACAGGAATTATTTATTCTATACCTAATATTTCCGGTTCAACGGGTTATAACTGGATGCTGCCATCGGGTGCAATATTAGCAAGTGGTTCAAATACAAGTGCTATAACCGTTAACTATACTCTGTCAGCTACATCAGGCAATATAACTGTTGCCGGTACCAACTTCTGTGGAACAGGCACTGCATCTGCTCCTTTTCAAGTTCATGTAGATACCTTGCCTCTTGTAGATGCAGGAGCAGACATACAAATACCACAAAATGGAACAGCACAACTCAACGGCACAGCCTACGGTTCTGGAAATTTTAGTTACAGTTGGACGCCTACTTCAATTTTAAATAACCCAATAGTTCCCAATCCAACGACTACTCAAATGGCAGGCTCTGCTGTATTTACATTGGTAGCAACAGATAATTTAACCGGTTGCAAAAATAGTGACCAGGTTCAGGTTATTGTTACTGGAGTACCATTAAATGTTAATGCTTCTGCCGACCCTACAACTATTTGTCAGAGCGGACAAAGCACTCTTTATGCCTTGCCTACTGGCGGTACGGGAGCATACACTTATTCATGGTCATCTAACCCTATTAGTTTTACTTCAACAGCACAGAACCCGACAGTTGCTCCTACTGTAACCACACAATATACCGTTGTCATCAACGATGGCTCTACAACAGCTAGTTCTGCAATTACCGTTACAATAAACACACTCCCCGGCAATGCAGGTCAGATAACAGGACCTGCCTCTGTATGCAGGGGAGAAAACGGTGTCAGCTATACAATACCATCAATCACTGGTGCTACAACTTATGTATGGTCATTACCCAGTGGTGCTACAATTGCCTCAGGAGCAAATACCAATACAATAAATGTAAATTTCTCACCTACCGCTTCTTCCGGGCTTATATCAGTATATGGCTCAAACGCTTGTGGAAGCGGTGTTGCATCTAGCCAACAAATAACTGTCAAGCCATTGCCTACTGCAAATGCAGGATCATCTGTGTTTATCCAGACAGGCCATCAAGACACTTTACACGGAACAGCAGCTGGAGGGTCAGGTATTTATAGTTATACATGGGCTCCTTCTATTTTGCTTGACAGCACTCATGTTCAAAATCCTGTTACAGTAGCACTTACAAACCCCACGACTTTTTATTTAACTGTTACCGATGCTTCTTCCGGTTGTCAGGGGACATCTGATGTAACCATTTACATTGTCGGAGGGCCTTTATCTGTTGCTGCAACTGCATCTCCTACAAATATATGCCAGGGGCAGTCGTCTACATTAAGTGCTATGCCTACAGGTGGAGTGGGTAATTATTCTTACAGCTGGGCATCAAATCCACCAAACTTTACCTCTACCTTGCAAAATCCAATTGTTACGCCTACTGTTACAACAACTTATTCTGTAACAGTAACCTCCGGTGCCAGCACTGCCACAACATCTGTTGTTGTTACTGTTAATCCGCTTGCAGCAACACCCAGCAGCATCTCCGGAACA
>Ga0209083_1002943_pt1 | contig 15095 bp, 13 predicted proteins | sample AM7aDNAmetaG_FD_184132 | JGI IMG/M metagenome (GOLD analysis project Ga0209083, IMG submission 184132) | Freshwater microbial communities from Finland to study Microbial Dark Matter (Phase II) - AM7a DNA metaG (SPAdes) (version 3) | ecosystem: Environmental > Aquatic > Freshwater > Lake ...
TGCCAGGCAGGCCCTTGATCATTTCAAGGGCAAGAAGACGGGCCATCTCGTTATCGGAGCAAGCACCATACCCGGGGAATATATTTTGCCGCCGCTGCTGGGCGATTTTAAAAAACCGTACCCTGATATTCAAATTACCATGCGCATCGCCGACACGGCTGTCATTGTAGAGGAACTGTTGAGCAGAAATCTTGAGCTGGGGGTTGTGGGCGGCCGCATTAAGGACGAGCATCTGCAGTATGCAAAGCTTGCCGATGACGAGCAGGTTCTGATCGTGCCGCGCAGGCATCGGTGGTGGGCAAAAAAAGAAGTGCTTCTTGAGGAACTTATTCAGGAGCCTCTGGTCATGCGCGAACAGGGTTCAGGCTCACGCATGAGCATGGAGCTCAATCTGCGTGAGGCGGGCATCAATCCAGGGAACATGCTCGTCAGCGCCGAGATGGGCAGCACGGCAGCGCTCAAGCATGCCGTGCGCTCCGGGGTAGGGGTCGCGTTTATTTCCCGCCGGGCTGTAGTTGATGAGGTGGCCCATAGCCTTCTAAGAATTATCACGGTCGCCGGGCATACCTTCTCGCGGGTGTTTTACGTGGTGACTGACCGCAAGCGAACGCTTTCGCCCCTGGGAAAATCATTCCGTGAATTTCTGCTGCGGCAAAAAACCTGACAATCAAAGCTTTGATCCTATTGCTTTAATGGTTGGCTGGAGCGCACACCTCTACCCCAAAATCCGCACTAATAACGCTCAAGAAGAAATAATTGCAGTGTTTTTAGCGTTTCCCGAAAAAGCTTTTCATTCTCTCTCATTCAGGTATAATAAAAATTTGTGGTTATCCGCATAGCTCCGTTTGACCCGCTGGCTTTGTTACAGCATGTTCCCGGGTCTTTGGAGAAAACCAAAAAATTATTAGTTTAAAAACAAAAACAGGGAGACGTCACAGCTATGGGTTTTCAATACATACAGGAAATCCCCTCAGCCGACTCGATACGCGAAGCGCTGCCTCTGACCGAAAACCTTAAACAGGTAAAGCAGGCTCGCGACAAGGAAATCAGGGATGCGCTTGACCGTACAAACGATAAATTTCTGTTGATCATCGGGCCCTGCTCGGCTCATCATGAAGACGCGGTCTGCGAATATATTTCGCGGCTGGCTAAACTGCAGGAGCAGGTTGTCGACAAAATTGTCATCATTCCCCGCATCTATACCAACAAGCCCCGTACAACCGGCGAAGGCTATAAAGGCATGGTGCACCAGCCCGACCCGCAGAAGGAGCCCAATATCGCCGAAGGCATTAAGGCTATCCGGCAGATGCATTTGCGTGCGCTGCGCGAATCGCATCTGTCATCGGCAGATGAAATGCTCTATCCCAACAATACGCCCTATCTTGAAGATCTTCTGAGCTATGTGGCCATAGGCGCACGGTCGGTTGAAAACCAGCAGCACCGCCTGACCGCCAGCGGCATGGATATTCCCATCGGCATGAAGAACCCCACCAGCGGCGATACTGAGGTGATGATCAACTCAATTTACGCTGCGCAGCGCTCCCATGTCTTCGTCTATACCCATTGGGAGGTCCGCACATCCGGCAACCCCTATGCCCACGCTATTCTGCGCGGCGCCGTTGATTTTTACGGCCACAGCATCCCTAATTATCACTATGACAATCTCATGCGCGTGGCCGAAACATATATTGAGCGAGGCCTTGTAAACCCGGCCATCATTATCGACACCAATCATGCAAATTCCGACAAGCACTACGATGAGCAGCCCCGCATCGGCATGGAGGTCATGCAAAGCAGAAAGCACTCACCATTATTGAAGGATATGGTCAGAGGCCTTATGGTGGAAAGCTATCTTGTGGGCGGCGCACAGAAGGTGTATGAAAATGTATACGGCAAGTCGATCACCGATCCGTGCCTGGGATGGGAGGCCACAGAGGTGTTTGTCAAGCAGCTTGCAGACAGTCTGTAAAGCGCTGCATCTGCGGAAGGGGGTAGGCTGGAAATTCTTTGCTCTCAGTCTCTGCCCCTGTACTTATTTGCGCCGTAGCAGCTTGGCATACTGGAAAATCTCACAGCAAAGATATACTGCTATTTATGATAAATTTTTTCAAAAATCTGGCGCCGGTTTATTTAAAAAAATGTGCCCGCTATTATGTGCAGTATGTTAAGCAAAAAAATCAAAACGATGCTGTCGTAAATGATGGCCCGCAGTATTTTCTGCCTGCCGGTTACAAATCCAGATTGCAGCCCATTTTTGAAGATCACAACAAAAACAGCATCCTCTGGCAACCGGATGTATATAGCCTGGCCAGCATGCTCGCTCAAGCTACTCATGCAACACATATTCTTGATATTGGCTGCGGGCATGGGGAAAAACTAGTAAAATTCCATCCGAGCTACAATGTTATCGGTATTGATACGAAAGAAAACTGTACATGGTGCTCTGAACATTATAATTTTGGTGAGTGGCTGTCCATGGACCTGGAACAGTCACTGCCTGAACTTCCCGTCGATGCAATCGGAAAAACAGTTTTGATTTGCTCTGATGTCATCGAGCATATAATTGATGCGCATGGTTTTTTGAACAAGCTCTACCGGCTTTTGGGCATGTGCAGCATTGGTGTCATTTCCACGCCGGACCGCGGCTTGCTGTACCCCTTTGAGCAGAAAGGCCCGCCCCTGTTTAAAAAACATGTGCGCGAGTGGACGGCAAAAGAATTTAAGCAGTTATTAGACCGGGCAGGCATGGAGGCCTGGGTTGGTGAAACCCGCGCATCTGAAGAATCCTGGGACATGGAAACCATAATTGCCATTGTCCGGCATAAGAACAGCTGAGAGAAAACCGTTAATCACGGGTATCAATACGGCAGAATGAAAAAAACCTTAAAAATTGATATTATTGAAAACTATCATTATGTTGGTTATGACTTTTGCAATAACTTATTTTACAGACTTTTAAGCAAGAAATACAATATAGTTCAGTCCCGACAGCCGGATTTTTTATTCCATTCCGTCTATCCTGCGGCGGATCAAAGATTTCAATTCACGGATTACAGCTGCACCCGCATCTTATATTCCTCCGAATGCGTTGCCCCAAATTTCAAGCTCGATGATTATGCTTTAACCTTTGACCACATTGATTCTGAGCGGCATTTCCGGTTACCCTTTTTCAGGTATTTGAATATTTACAAATATATTTTTCGTGAAAAACTTGATCCTGAAAAAGCGCTGAAAAACAAAAAAAGGTTTTGCAATTTTGTCCATGTAAACGCATTTACCCCGCAAACTTTTTTGAGAGCTGATTTTTTTAAAAAATTATCAAAATATAAACAGGTCGATTCCCTGGGACCTTTTTTAAACAATGTGGGCTACAATGCCCCTTCTTTTTACGTGATTGACAATATCGACCGCTATTTAACACCATACAAATTTTCCATATCCTTTGAAAATACGTCGCATAAGGGCTATACGACTGAAAAATTAATGAATGCCCTGCTGGGGGCTACCATACCAATATATTGGGGCAATCCTGATGTTGGCTTCGATTTCAATACGAAATGTTTCATTAACTGTCATGATTTCAATTCATTTGATGAAGTCATTGAGCATGTTAAGGAAGTTGATAGCAATGACAAACTATGGATGGATTATTACGCCCAGCCTGTTTTTAAAAACAACCGGGAGCCGGACCATTTTAAAGATGAAGCAATAGAGGGGTTTCTGGAAAAAATTATTGAGAAGCCCTTTCCCCTGGGCAAACCGGTTGCAGAGTATTATCAGCTAAAAAGTTTTCAGCAGAAAAAATATTGTTTTTTTTACCTCAATAACCGCTCTCGATTAAATTACATAAAGGGCAATTGTCGCTATTTGGAATATTACTCTTTTTTATTCAGCTCGGTGCTGCAATTTTTTATTGTATATTTTTTGCCGCAACAGGTTGCAAAAAAATGCCTCCCCCTTCAAAAGTTTATCCTGAGAGTAATTTTAAGAATTTTTAGAAAATCTTAAGCCTGCATGTATCCTGCATAAAAACAGAGGGCTTTTTTTATCCATCCAACTGACAAACTGTTCGTAAGCCAGCGTGCGCCTACTCGGGGTTGTCCACCAGAGGAATATCAATGCTGCCCACATCCCAGATATCACGGGCATACTCGGCAATGGTGCGGTCGCTTGAAAACTTGCCACAGCGGGCCACATTGAGAATGGACATGCGCGTCCAGCGCTTTTTCTCAAGATAGGCCTTTTCCGCCAGGTCTTGTGCGGCAACATACGCATCGAAGTCGGCCATCAGGCAGAATTCATCATGGTACATGAGCTCGTCGTAAATAGGGCGAAAAAGGCCCGGCTCATGAGGCAGCAAAAAATCCGTGCCGATCAGCCGCATCACCTGCTGCAGCATGGCAGATCTGGCCACATACTGGCCGGGGTCATACTTCCCGCGTTTGAGATCAACAACCTGATCGGCATTGAGGCCGAAAATAAAAATATTTTCAGGCCCGACTTCCTCTAGGATTTCAACATTGGCGCCATCCAGCGTACCGATGGTGACGGCGCCGTTCAGAGCAAATTTCATATTGCCTGTTCCAGAGGCCTCCTTGCCGGCAGTTGAAATCTGCTCGGAAAGGTCGGCCGCAGGTATCAGTCGCTCGGCAAGAGAAACCCGGTAGTTAGGCAGAAAAACCACGCGCAGGAAATCGTTCACATCGGGGTCATTATTTATAACCTGGCCGATGGCATTAATGAAACGGATGATAAGCTTTGCCTTGTGATAGCCGGGTGCTGCCTTGCCGCCGATAATGCAGGTGCGGGGCAGACGGCGCGTGGCGGGTATGTCTTTCAGCTCCAGGTACTTTGCGGTAATGTACAGCGCAAAGAGCAGCTGCCGCTTGTACTCGTGCATGCGCTTGACCTGCACATCCATAAATGAATCCGGGTGAATTTCTATCCACTCGTCGTCCCAGACCGATTTGGCAAAAAGGCGCTTGCAGGCAAACTTCACCTCACGCCACCGGTCCTGGAATCCGCCGTCATCGGCAAAAGGCTCAAGCTCCCGCAAGCGGGAGAGGTCCTTGACCCACCCATCGCCGATGGCCTCGGTAATGAGTTCCGAAAGGCCGGGATTGGCCACGCGCATCCAGCGCCGCGGGGTAACGCCGTTGGTCTTATTGTTGAACTTTTCGGGCCAAAATTCATAAAAGTCCCGCAGCAGCGTTTCCCGCAGCAGCCGCGAATGCAGCTCGGCAACACCATTGACCGAGTGGCTGCCGATCACGGCCAGGAAGGCCATGCGAATGCGCTTTTCCTGGCCCTCGCCCACAATGGACATGCGACCGATGCGGGCATCATTTTCAGCATAGCGCCCGGCAACCTGTTGCAGGAACTTATAGTTGATAAGATAGATGATTTCCAGATGCCGGGGCAGCACGCGCTGTATGAGCTCCACGGGCCATTCCTCAAGCGCCTCCGGCAGCACGGTGTGGTTGGTGTAGCCAAAAGTGCGCACGGTTATGTCCCAGGCATCCTCCCAGGCCATACTCTCTTCGTCGATGAGAATACGCATCAGCTCCGGAATGGCAAGAGCGGGGTGGGTGTCGTTGAGCTGGATGGCCACCTTGTCCGGGAATCGTTTGAGATCGCTGTTCTCGTTCTTGAACCGCCGCATAATGTCCTGAATGGCTGCCGATACGAGAAAGTACTCCTGCCGCAGGCGCAGCTCCCGTCCCTCGAAAAAATTATCATTAGGGTAGAGCACCTTGGTTATGTTTTCGCTCTTGACCTTGTCCTGGCAGGCGGCCATATAATCACCTGCATTGAAATCTTCAAGCGAAAACTCCTCCGTAGCCTTTGAGGACCACAGGCGCAGTGTGTTTACATTATTAATGTCATAGCCGGGCACGGGCGTATCATAGGCCATGGCAATCACCTCTTCGCCGCCCCACCACACGGTTTTCGACCTCCCGAAAACGTCGGGCTTGTGATCAACGGTGCCGCCGAAGCGAACTCTGAATGTATATTCGGGCCGGGCGACCTCCCAGGGATTGGTGCGTGCAAGCCAGTTGTCGGGCGTTTCGACCTGCTCCCCGCGCACGATGCGCTGGTTGAAAAGGCCATACTCATACCGCAGGCCATAGCCGTGAGCTGGAATGCCCAGCGTGGCAAGAGAATCAAGAAAGCATGCCGCCAGCCGCCCGAGGCCCCCGTTGCCCAGGCCCGCGTCAACTTCATAGCTGCGGATGGTTTCAAGATCCATGCCGAGCTCTTTCAGCGCGTCGCTGCAGGCATCATGGAGGCCGAGATTTATGAGGCTGTCTTCCAGTGCGCGGCCGAGCAGAAACTCCATAGACAGATAGTAGACGCGCTTGACATTGCGGTTGTGATAAGTCTGCTGCGTCGAAATCCAACGCTCAACCAAGTGCTCCAGCACGGCATAGGCCGTACTCAGAAAACGGTCATAGGCCGTGGCGCTGTACTGGTCCTTGGCTAGGCGATATTCAAGATTGGCCATGATCGAAGCCTTGATCGCTTCAGCATCATTGCCCTTGTGGTGAATATGCCAATCAAATTTGCTCTCTTTCATAGCGCGCTCTCCCGAAGACACCAAAACCTTTGAAATGCCTTTTGCAGGGTGGATCCAGTCCACCCCGGCTGATGCTTCCGCAAATAAAATTTTTTTTACTTTCCCTGTCTGAACTCTTCCATGGTTTTGCCGCGAAGGCATTCGGCAAGCTCCCAGACATAATTGTAGAGGTGCAGGCCCTTGGTGGAGCAGATCATCTCGCCGTCCTCAACGCCGATCTCGGAGGCGATATACTCCTTCATGTTCTGAATGCCTGCAAGGTTTGCCGGGAACCCGCCCCAGAGGTCCCACGAGCGAAAGTAGATGATAAAGTTGAGCTTGCCGTCTTGAATGCGCGTGTCAATAGCGCGCAGGCATGGCGGGTCCTGCAGCACCATGTCGGTGGGGTGGGCCACCTGCAGCACCATCTGGTTGTTGCGGAAGCCCTTGTTTTTATAGGTCCAGATGAGAAGCTCGATCTGGTTGAGATAGAGCCTGCCGTTTTCCCGCACAATGATGCGCTCATTGTCCCATACCTCCTCTTCCTGAATAACTATATCGTGGTTCCTGCGGTCATCATAATCGCCGAACTCCGCTGGTATTGGATATTTGCAGATGCGCTGGCCATAGGTATAGGACTCGCCCGGCTTGGTCTCGCCGGTCATAAGATAGGGAAGATAGTCGGCCACATAATCATCGGCAACAGGATTCGGCAAATTGTACTGCGGCGGAATCTGCGGCAGCAGGGGCCGGGCGCCGGGAAACCGGATATGCACGGTCACATAGTCGAATTCCAGGCGCTTCATGCCCGCATAGGAGCCGCGATCAATGGTGAAATCTCTGCCTGTTTCAATGCACTTGTACACGGTCTGAAACCAGGCATCAGGCAGCGAGGTTGCTTCAATATGCAGCGGTGTGAATGGTCTGACAGTATCGGTCATGGCTCCCTCCGGTCAATATAATTTTTCTTATCCCGCCCGCGGCGGGCAACTTTGCGTGCATAAAGGTAATGGTAGTAACTGCTACCATATTTGCAAAATATGCTGAAGTTTTTTATGCGGTAGTGCGGCGGATTGCCCGGTATACGCGGGGCGGCCCAAAAGTTATGGAATTCCCGACTCGCAGGGCACCTTGGTCTGGCACAGGCCGCAGGCATGAGTCCTGATGCCGAACCGGGAATTGCTATAGGGCAAAGTTCCATTGAGAATATAGGCTTTGCATTTCTCTTTATCATGGCCTTTTGCTGAAATAGCCCCGGCCGGGCAGCGCCTGATGCAGGCTCCGCAAATGCCCTTTGCAAAAAAGCGACAGTACTCATGATGGTCGCTGTAGGGTCGCTTTGTGGGCGGTATGGCTATGCGCGCAACCACTGAGCCACAGCGCATTGCCTTGCCAACGGGCGTAATGAGTCCGTCGCACAGCCCGAATGTGCCAAGGCCCGCAACATAGGCGGCATGCCGCTCCGACCACGTTGACGACATGCCTAAACGCTTCGATGCTTTCATCTCAAACAGCGGCGAGCGCGACGGAGCAACCGCCGGAAAGCCCGCGCGTATCAGCACCTCTGCCACATGGTCATGCAGATGCTCGTTGAAGTCTTCGCCATATTTGCGGGATTGCACCCATCGCTTCGGGGGATACCAGTTTTCCTGCCGCGAGTCGCTTTTGGTTGCCTCTGTCTGGGGCAATACCCAGCTGATGACGGTCAGGTGACCTGCTGCAACATACCTTTTGGGAAAACTGCTGTTGAATATTTCTTCAGGGGTCAGATAAAACTGCCCGATATCGGCCTTGAATTGCCCATACAGGGGATCAGCGCCGCTTGAAAATCCCACAATGGGCTCAGCCCAGGCCGGCTCTGCTGTGTCGGGACCCAGAGCATTTGCTGCGGAGCGAAGAAAATCCCGTATGGTATTCTCCATCCAGATTGCAATGGTCGACTCAAGTTCTTTTCGAATCATGCTGGTGCAGCCGTAGTCTCATAATTTGCATATGAGGCTTTGCAACTCCGGCCTCCTGCAAAACGATATCGTGAGCTTCATCGGGGCTACCTGACCCGGGCTTCAATGGACGCTATTTTATCAATATTTACAAGCCCGTCATAAAACTCTTTCTGGCTGAGCTTCTCAAGATGCAAAAGATTACCCTTAACATTCTTAACAATGCCGGTAACCGCCTGCCCGCCGGCAATGTTCACCGTAACGGTTTTGCCCGTAAGGGCGGCAAGGTTATCGGCCATGCTGCTCGCGGCATTGAGCTGCACAGCCTCTTTCGCGTCAGCGGCAAAAACGCCCCGGGGTGCGGCAAGCAGCGCCAGAAAAAGAAAACCTGCAATCACCAAATTTTTTCTCTGCAATGAGCTCATGGCTTCCTCCTTGAAAGGGGTTTACTGTTTTTCGTGTTTGCTCGAATATTCTATAACAGGAATGCCGGCATGCCTCATGGAAATATTTTCACAGATGCGTCATGAGCAGGCTTGAAGAGTCTCAACTCGCTGAAAAGCCGGCCGTCGTGGATATTTTTTTTAATATAGGCGGCAAATGCCGCCTGTGATGAAAATTGTGTATTCTCAAGCAGCGGCGATTCACGGTTGATCATCCAGGTCTGGAGGCTGCCGTCGGGAGAGAAGGCGTATTTAAAAAATACAAAGGTTCTGTCTGAGGGCTTTTCAGATTCAATGCCCTGCATGTTCAGAACAGGCACCGAGTCTATCATGGTGGTGTATGCGCGGGCGATCGTGGCAGTATCATTATCATTGCCGAAAACAACGGTATAGTCGGTTTTATTGAACTTGAATAGTGCGACCCGATGAGGCTTATCCCCGGCAGGCGGATTTTCTTCGATCCAGGTTTTCAGCAGCCGGGTATCGATGAGGGCAATACTGGAAGTTGACAGCGGATACTTCGACTCATAGCAGCCGCTAAACAGCAGGCAGATGATGGCCATACTTAATAGGTTTATGCGATACGCCATGATTCTCCCTGAACATAGAAGCAGGTTATTCTTTGCCGGCATTGACTATCTATAGCAAAAACCCGCGGCTTCGCAAAGGTATCTTTCCACGGCTTACTGCCGCACCTGCCCGTCACCGTAAACGATAAACTTGGTTGTGGTGAGCTCCTCAAGGCCCATGGGCCCGAAGGAATGCAGCTTGCAGGTGCTGATGCCGATTTCGGCCCCGAGCCCGAGCTGCCCGCCGTCATTGAAACGGGTCGAGGCATTCACCAGCACGACCGATGAATCGGCCTCGGCAAGGAAGCGCCGGGCATTGTCGTAATCCTGCGTCACAATAGCCTCGGTGTGCTTTGAGCCGTACCGGGCGATATGATCCAGCGCCTCGTCCATATCTTCTACGACTTTTACGGCCAGCACGAGATCAAGATATTCCTCATACCAGTCCTGCTCGGTTGCCTCGGCTACAGACGCGTCAAGAGCCCGTGTTTGGCCGCAGCCCTTGAGGCTGACCTGCGCTTTTCTGAAGCTTTCCATGAGCCCGGCCATATGCTTATCTGCAAACTTCTTATGCACCAGCAGAGTTTCCATGGCATTGCACACGCCGGGCCGCTGCACTTTGGCATTCAGGGCGATCTTTTCAGCCATGGCGTAGTCGGCGCTCGCATCTATATAGACATGGCAGACGCCCTTATAATGGGCGATCACCGGAATCTTGGAGTTTTCATAAACGGTCTTAATGAGCGATTCACCGCCCCGGGGGATGATGACATCGATATAGTCATTAAGCTTGAGCATTTCCATAACAGCGGCGCGGTCGGTCATGGGTATGACCTGCACAGCGGCTGCCGGTATGTTTTCAGTTTCAAGGGCCTGCTGCATAATAGCGGCAAGGGCGAGATTTGAATTGATGGCTTCTTTGCCGCCGCGCAAAAGCACGGCATTGCCGGACTTGAGACACAGGCTTCCGGCATCGATCGTGACATTCGGGCGCGACTCATAGATCATGCCGATAACCCCGAGCGGTATGCGCATTTTGCCGACCTGCAGGCCGTTCGGCCGCTTCCACATGCGCGTGACCTCGCCCACGGGATCCGGCAGCCGCGCCACCTCTTCAAGCCCCGCAGCCATGCTCTCGATCACCTTATCGCTTAAGGTCAGCCGGTCGATAAATGCTGCAGACAGGCCCTGCTCCGCCGCTGCCTTCAGGTCTTTCTCATTCTCAGCCTGCACACGCGCTATATTCTCCCGCAACATTTTCGCCATGCTGTACAGCACGCGGTTCTTGCGCTCGGAGTCGACTTTTGCCATGGCCCGGGATGCCTCACGGGCTTTCACAGCCAGTTGCGTAATCTGTTGAGCTATATCCATAGTGTTAATTCCAAAAAACAATTCTATAATTGAGAAATTCAGGCATTATGAACGGAACCAATCCAACTAATAAAACCAACCAAACAATTTTTTAATTATCCCAGAATCACCATATCATCCCGATGGATGATTTCCGGCTCGGCAAAATGCCCGAGAACCTCCTCGATCTGATCGGTTTTAAGACCCTTGATTTTATCAATATCGCCGGAGCCGTATTTGACAAGGCCGCGGGCGAATTCCACGCCATCCTTGTCGCAGCAGCTTATCGCCTCATCAGGGCCGAAGTCGCCTTTGACGCTCACGATGCCCGATGGCAGCAGGCTTCTGCCCTTGTCCATCATGGCTGTTTTTGCGCCGTCATCGACGCAAATGATGCCATGAGGCTTCAGGGTGAAAGCTATCCAGTGCTTGCGGCTGGTGATTTTATTTTTTTCGGGAAGAATAAGAGTGCCCACCTGTTTGGCGGCGAATATATCCTGCAGCGTGCCTGCCCGCTTGCCATTTGCAATGATGGTAGGAACGCCAAAAAGCGCAGCGGTCTTAGCGGCCTTAATTTTGGTGGCCATGCCGCCGCGGGATATTTTGCTCTTTGAGCCGAACACCAGCTCCTCGATGCTTTCATCAACGGTCTTTATAAGCGGCAGCAGCTTCGCATCGGCATTGGTGCGCGGATCGCAGTCGTATACGCCGTCGATATCGGTAAGTATGATCAGAAGATCGGCCTGAGCGAGATTGGTCACCAGAGAGGAAAGATAGTCATTGTCGCCGAACTTGATCTCGTCTACTGTGACCGTATCGTTTTCATTGATGATCGGTACGGCGCCGAATTCAAGAACGCTTGAAAGGGTATGCCGCGCGTTCAGAAAGCGCTTGCGGTCGCGCACATCGCCGTGGGTGAGAAGAATCTGCGCCGCATGCATGCCGTGGCGAGAGAGCATCTTCTCCCAGTAGGCCATAAGGCTTATCTGCCCCACAGCTGCGGCCGCCTGTTCCTGCTGCAGCACCCGCGGCCGCTCCTTCAGGCCGAGCCTGCCCATGCCCGATGCCACTGCGCCCGAGGACACTACCACAAACTCGATCCCCGTGGCGCGCAGTGCCGCTATCGAGTCCGTGACATCGGTAAAAACCTTGCGGTCAAGGCTCCATGAGGCCGTGGTGAGCACATAGCTGCCGAGCTTCACCACCACCCGCCGGACCTTGCCGACAATGTCTTTTCTGATCGCGTCCGCCGACACGGTCTGCCTTCACTTATGCAGCGTTAACAGCGTCAGGGAGAACAGGGACAAGAGGAAGAATGCAAATTTTCTTGCGGTCTTTGCCGTAGCGCTGAAACTGCACCACGCCGTCGATCAGGGCAAACAGGGTAAAGTCCTTGCCCATGCCCACGTTCTTGCCGGGATGCACTGTGGTGCCGATCTGGCGGATAAGGATATTGCCGGCCTTGACAACCTGGCCGCCATAGCGCTTAACGCCCAGCCGCTGGCCCGCGCTGTCGCGTCCGTTGCGTGAACTGCCGCCCGCTTTTTTATGTGCCATACTGTGTTCCTCCTTAATTTGACGGTTTATATTCTTTAAAGTATTTAAAAAAGTCGCTGTTCGTGCTCAGTATCGCATTGGTATCAGCGTTGAGCGCATTTTTATAAATATCCAGCGTCATGACAAACGAATAAAACTCGGGGTCGCGACCGAAGGCCTCGGCGCAGATACGCGTGGCCTCGCCGTCGGCCTTGCCCTTAATCTCTTCAACTTTACGGTACGCCTCGGACTGAATACGCCGGAGCTCCTTCTCCTGATCACCCTGTATCTTCTTGCTCTCACCCTTGCCCTCAGAGCGAAACTTTTCCGATATCTGATTCCGCTCGGCAATCATGCGCTCATAAACCTTCCGGAGCACTTCCTCAACATAGTTGATGCGCTTGATACGAAAGTCAACAAGCTCTATGCCGAACTGCACGAGCTTGGGTGATGCCTGCTCAAGTATGAGGCGCGCCATTTCTTCGCGGCCCACCTGTATCTGCAGCTGCTCGGCGGTTTTGTCGGGCAGACCCACGGTAACGATGTTTTCAGCCTTCATCAGCCGGTTTGAACTCCGCACGATCTCGATCAGATGATGCGAGGTGACGAAATTATAGGTCGCCGAGTCAAGAATGTCATCAAGCTTTTTCTGCGCCGCCCGTTCATTGTTCACGGCCTTGTAGAAAGCCAGCGGGTCTTTTATGCGCCAACGGGCAAATGCAGAAACCCAGATAAAAGTTTTATCCTGCGTGGGTATCTGGCCCGGATCGCTGTCCCACTCAAGCAGATTCTTGGGAAAGCTGTTGACCGTTTGAATAAACGGAACCTTGAAATGCAGCCCCGCCTCGGTGATGGCATCGCCCACGGGCTTGCCGAATTGCGTTATAATAACCTGCTCGGTTTCGTCAACCGTGTAGAAAGGCTGCCCGAAGATAAAAAGCCGAAGCACAAGTGCTACGATAATTCCCGCCGAACGCTTCATCATGGCTTCTTCTCCCCGGCTTTTTCATTCAGATTCAAAAATGGCAGAAGGCTTTTCTGTTCGGGATCGATAATATATTTGCTCCCGAGCCGGGGCAACACTACGCCCATGGCCTCAAGATAAAGCCTGCGGCGTGTCACGTCTTTTGCCTTGATATACTCATTGAGCAGAAAGGAAAACCTGTTGGCATCGCCTGTGGCGCGGTTGATACGCTCAAGGGCATAGCCCTCGGCATCCTTGATGGCGCGCTCGGCCTCGCCGCTTGACTCGGGGATGATCTTATTGTAGGCCTCACGGGCCTGGTAGATCATTTTCTCCTTTTCCTGCACGGACTGGTTGACCTCGTTAAACGATGGCTGCACAGTTTCGGGTACGGTTGTATTTTTCAACTCCAGGTTCACCACCTGAACGCCTGTATCGGCTTTATCAAGAGATTGCTGCAGCAGCCGCTTTGCCTCGTTTGCTATTTCGAGCCGCTCGGTGATCACCTCGTTAATGCTGCGGTCCCCGACAATCTGCCGCATAACCGCCTCGGAAAAGTCGCGCAGCATGAGCTGCCGGTTGCGCACCTTAAAAACATACTTATAGGGGTCGCTGATGCGATACTGCACGATCCATGGAACCAGGGCACAGTTAAGGTCGCCCGTGAGCATGAGCGCCTCGTCGATAAACTGCTTTTCCGGGGCATACTGGGTGCGCACACCCGGGTTCACGGTGCGCATGCCGAACTCTTCCGTGGCAATATACTGGTCGGGCACGCGGATGACGCTCTCAATGCCCGCGGGCATTTTGAAGTTCAGGCCTGGAGTTGCAAGGCGCACGAACTTCCCGAAGCGCTGCACGACTCCCACCTCACCGGCCTGTATGCTGTAGCAGCAGGTAAGGGCGATAAAAGCAACCAGAATCAGGCCGCCGATAATGCCTGCCCCCGGCAGCCCTTCGCGGAGCTTCTTTAAAAACTCGGCGATATCGGGCGGCTGTTGGCCCTGCCATGGCCCTTTTCTCAGATTGTCATCGTTCATAATGGCTCCAACGCATGGGAAAAAGCGTGTGCCTGCACTGGTTGCAGACCGTACAACACACCCCGCCACACAGGCAGGGCCTTCTCAAGAAGCTATCAAATGAAAGCAGAAAGCCCCCGGTAAAAAGGAGGCTTTTGCTGCTTTCCACAAAAAACTAAAACTTTAATTAGTTACCACGCCGCACTTGGACCTGACAACTGCATAATGCGCACGCACCTGCGCCTGAATCTGATCGATCACATCATCGGAAAGATGGCGGAACCGGCGCTGCAGCTTCATATAATCGCGAATAGGCTTGAGCTCCTTGATATGCTTGGTGAGCGCGTATGTGCCGTGTACGCACTCGCCAAGGGGGAAAACGCCCGTATCAACAGCCAGCCGACACAGCTCTATGGCCACATCAGAGTCCGTTCCCCAGCCTGTGGGGCAGGGGCTGAACACATGAATATATGCCGGGCCCTTGATCTCCTTAGCCTTTTTGATTTTCTTGGCAAGGTCCGTCGGATGGGCCGGCGTACAGGTGGCGATATAGGGTATATGATGGGCAAGGGCTATGAGGGGCATATCCTTTTTCTGCGTCGTCTGGCCGATGCTGTTTTTGCCTACAGGCGATGTCGTAGTAGATGCGCCGTAGGGCGTGGCCGAGGAGCGCTGAATGCCCGTGTTCATGTAGCCTTCATTGTCAAAGCAGACATAG
>Ga0209083_1002947_pt1 | contig 15075 bp, 12 predicted proteins | sample AM7aDNAmetaG_FD_184132 | JGI IMG/M metagenome (GOLD analysis project Ga0209083, IMG submission 184132) | Freshwater microbial communities from Finland to study Microbial Dark Matter (Phase II) - AM7a DNA metaG (SPAdes) (version 3) | ecosystem: Environmental > Aquatic > Freshwater > Lake ...
CATCATTGCTACCGCGTGGTGGACCGGTCGGAACTCCTTCGCCGGCTCGCCTCCGGCGCGCTGGGTGGGCGAGTCGTGCGTGACGAGGTCGGGAAATTCCTGTTCCAGCTTTTTCAGTTCCGCGTAGAGCTTGTCGTATTCCTGGTCGGTGATGACCGGTTGCGCGAGCACGTAGTAGCGGTGGTCGTGTTCGCGGATTTGGTCGCGCAGTTCGCGGATTCGTTTCTCGGCTTGGGCGCGCGTCATGTCCCCTCAAAGATATTCAGACGCGGGCCGTTGAAAAGCTCTTTCTGGATGCCCGGCGGCGGCTCTGCTAGCCTTGGAGCGGTGAAAACGAATGCATTGGTCCTGGGCGTCGAGTCGGGCGGCACGAAAACGTCGGCAATTCTCGTGGACGGCGGTGGTCGCGTCGTCGCGCGCACCGACGCGGGCGCGTGCAACCTGAAACTGCTGGACGACGCAGCGGTGGTTCGGGTCATGCGGCAGGTCAAACGCCAACTGCCGGCTGCGCCGGCGCGCATCGCGTGGTGCGGCGCAGGCATCCGCACGGAGCACGACCGGCGGCGCGCAATGAAACTGCTGGCGCGGGTGTGGCCGGGAATTCCGGCTCTCGCGGCGAGCGACAGGGAAAGCGGCTTGCTGGCCGGCTGCGGCGGCGCGGAAGGCATTCTGGTCATTGCCGGGACGGGCGCGAACACGTTCGGATGCAATGCGCGCGGCGAGACGCAGCGCGTGGGCGGACACGGCCATCTGCTGGGCGATGCCGGCAGCGGTTACGACGTGGCCCGCGGCGGATTGCGCGCCGTGTTTGCGGCGTGGGACCGCACGAAGCAGTGGCCGCCGCTGGGTGAGCGTTTTCTGCGGGCGATGGGGTTCAACAATCCGGAGCAACTGGTGGATTGGTCGGTCACGGCGGGGAAGGGCGGGGTGGCGGCGCTCGCGCCGGAAGTGTTTGCGGCGTGGAAGGCGAAGGATCGGCTCGCCGTCCGGGTCATTGCGGACGCGGCGCGTGAGTTGTCGGAGGACGCGGTGCTTGTGGCGCGCCGGCTCGGCTATCGCCGCAGCCAGGCGTTTCCGGTGTGCTTGAAGGGCGGATTGTTCGAGCGGCAGCCCGGCTACTTCAAGATGGTGGAAACGCATATCCGCCGCGTTTTTCCGAGGGCCGTGGTGGCTTTGCCTCGATACGAAGGTGCTTGGGGTGCGGTGATGATGGTTCGGGATTCGGGATTCGGGGTTCGGGGTTCGGCAGAGAGTGTTTCCAACGCTGCGCCCCGCGACTCTGCGGCGTTGGCGATTGCGCTCACGGAGCAACGCAACCCACGAACGATGAAACTGGACCGGCTTGGCGTGCCGCAACTGGTGGAAACGATGATGGCGGAAGATGCACGCATTGTTCCGGCGATCCGAAAGCGAAAGCGCGAGATCGAACGCGCCGTCGAGTTGATCGTGCGCGCGTTCAAACGCGGTGGGCGGTTGTTCTACATTGGCGCGGGCACGAGCGGCCGGCTCGGCGTGCTCGACGCCAGCGAGTGTCCGCCGACATTCTCCATAGATTCGGAGATGGTGCAGGGCATCATTGCCGGCGGTGTCGTGGCGCTGCAACGGTCGGTGGAGGCGGCGGAGGATGACGCAATGGCGGGTGCGGAGGCATTGAAGTTCCGTGGCGTGCGGCGCGGCGACGTGGTCGTGGGCATCGCGGCGAGCGGGCGGACGCCGTTTGTGCTGGGCGCGTTGGCGGCGGCGCGGCGGATCGGGGCGCGAACGGTGTTTTTGAATTTCAATCCAGCGGCCCGCTGGCCTCGCGAGCGGGGCGGTGCTCCGGACGTGACGATCTCGGTGGCCACTGGGCCGGAGGTGGTGACCGGCTCGACCCGATTGAAGGCGGGCACGGCGACGAAGCTGATTCTGAACATGTTCACGACGCTGGCGATGGTGCGGCTCGGCAAGGTCGTCGGCAACCTGATGGTGGACGTGGACCCGACGTGCGCCAAGCTGCTCGACCGCGCGACGCGCATCGTGAGCGCGCTGACGGGTGCGGATTACGACGCGGCGCGGCGGCGGCTGGAGGCTGCGGGTTGGGTGGTGAAGGACGCGTTGCGGCCGGTCAGAGCGAGCCGCCGAACCAGCCGGTCATGATGAAGAGCAAGAACATCGCGACCGCGACGACGCAGGTGAAGGGGATGGCCTTGTCGCTGGGCGTGGCCATGAGTTTCGGCAGGCCGAGGTGAAGGATGTAGATGGCGTAGAAGAGCGCGAGCACCAGGAGCTGGCGCAGTATCGGCACCGCCAGCAGGATGCCCACGGCCCACACCGCGACCCAGGCGAAACCCGACAACTTCACGGCGTTGGCAAAGTTGGGCCTCGACTGAAAAGCGGGCGCAAGCTGGTTGATGAGAAAGGCGGTGACGTGAACGCTTCCGAGCCACAGGCCGTAAAAGATCGCCACGCGGAAGATGGCCTTGGAGACGCTGAGGGGCATTTGCGCGATGGGCAGCGCGGAATAGATCAAGACGATCTGTCCAATCAAATGCGCGAGCGCCGGAACGGCGGCGGCGGCGAACAGGTAGCGCGTGTAAACATCCGAGACCGTCAAATCCTCGCGTTGGATGGTGTCCCACTCCTGGTTTGGGTCCATCAAAATGTTTTTGACGCGGGTGACAATCAAGTTCAGGTCTATGTGCATGGCGGATTGGCTGCGCACCGACTTTGCCGCACGCCGCGGTCAGACGCAAATCGGAAAAACAAGGACTTGGACGCCTGTGCTGGCGGAGGAATCCGCCGTTGAATCGCAAACCGCAGACTCCGGTTGATTTTACGTCAGTTTTGAAACAAAGTTAGAATATGAAGAGCGTGGCGCTTCTCTTGCTTGCGGCAGTGGGCGGGGTGTTCAACGGGGGCGTGGACGGACAGGAAACCGATCTGGCGGCGAGCCTGAAAAGTTTCAGCGATATTCAACAAGTGGATCTGAACCGGCTCCTGGGCGGCGAGATTATCTCGGAGCGCGGTTCTTTGATGAAGTTTCCCAGCGGGATGTCGACGCAACTTTGCTTTGCCGTGCCGATGGCGGCGGAGGAGACCGCGAAACGTCTGCAGGAGTGGAATCCTTCGCCTCATAAGGAACTGAAAATTTATGCATTCCGTCCGCTGTGCACACCCTGCGAGATCGCCGACTTCAAAGACCTGAAAATCACGTCGAGCCCGCGTTCCGTCGGGTGGCTGTTGGACAAGACACTGACCACCACCGCCGACAAGTCGGAGTTGAATCTGAGCCGCAACGAGGCGCAGCAGATCGCGAGCAGTCTGAAAAAGAATTCGACGCCAGCCGAGGTGTCGTCGTGTTGGGCCAGGCTCCTGTGGGCGCGCGCTTCGGCGTTCCAGACGAAAGGATTCGACGGCATGGCGCCTTATGAGGTTTCGGGAGAAACCGTTTCTTCCGTCGCCCAGCTTCGGGCGATGGTGCTGGAGGAAAGCCCGGTGGCGCGCGAGTGCGAACCGATTCTTCGGAAGAGCGGCTTGCTGGGCGGTGGCGTGCCGACGCTGACGCCGGTTTATTACTGGCAACTGTTTTCCGCGGACGGCTACGGCACGTTGAGCCTTGGCGCCAGATACTTGCTGCCGGTCGGCGATCATTATCAACTGTTGGACGTGGATTGTTATGTCAATGGCAATTACTACACCTCGGTCACGTTGTATGAGGTGTGGCCCATCCGCAGCGCGGGCAAAACGGGATCGTTGGTGTGGCAGGGTGATTTTTACGCGGCGCCCACGCTTGCCTACACCCGGGGTGTGGATCGCGTCGCCTACGGTGCCATCATGTTGCTGGAAATAAAAAAATCGGTTCGCGCCTTTCAGAGTGATATAAGAACTGCGCACTGACGGCGGAATTGGATACAGGAGAGTTCCCGATGAAAAAAACACTTGGGGTTGCATTGTTGTCGGTCGTTTGCGTCGCGCTGCCGGTCGCGCGCGGCGCTGAGAGCCCCTTGGAGCCCAAGGTCGCAAATTCGTCCTCCACTGCGACGAACGCGAGCATGGAACTCGACGTGGATTACGGTTTTGCGGCAGGCTCGAAGGCCCACACCGGAGGCCACGATTTGGGATATGTCAGTGAGCAGAACGCCGGCCTGAAATATGTCGTGTCGCCGGAGCTTTCCAAGGACCTGCTCCTGCGCGCCGGCTTCGAATGGGAGCGGTTCTCGTTTGGTCTTCCCGGCAACGCGCCGTTGCCCAACACGCTCCAGCAGATCAGCGCCGTCCTTGGGTTGGATTACCAGATTGACGAGCACTGGCTCATGCGCGCGGAATTGACGCCTGGCCTCTACAGCGATTTCCAGGATTTGAGTTGGTGCGACGTGGACGCGCCGCTGATCCTTGGAGGATCGTATTTGGTGGACGCGGACCTCCAGTGGTTTCTCGGTTTGCGCGTGGACCTCCGGAGCCGCTATTGGATTGCGCCGGCGGCTGGCGTGCGCTGGAAATTCGCGGATGAATGGACGCTGAATCTGCTCTTCCCCAATCCGCGGCTGGAATACGAACTCAACAAGCGGGTGCAACTTTACCTTGGTGGGCGTGTGCTTGCCGGCACCTACCGGTTGGCGGACAACTTTGGCACCAGCCACGGCATTGATCCCAGAACCAATCAGGCGATGCTCGACTTCCTGGAGCTTCGGGCGGGGCCGGGCGTTTCTTGGAAGGTGTTGCCCAACCTGACCGTCGAGGCCGAGGTCGGATGCATGCTCTACCGGGAGTTCGAGTTCAGCGACCCCCACATGTTCGTCCGCAGCAACAATCCCGCGCCTTACGCGCAGATCAGTTGCCACGCGGCGTTCTGAAACAGCCGCCGTCGGCTGGCGCTACGACTTGATCCATCCCCACCGCTTGAGCGCCAGATACGCTGCCGCAATCGTGTGCGGCACCAGCACCACCAGCAGCGGCACGTGCAGCAGCTTGTGGATGATCAACGCCTTCTCCGGCTTCACCGTCGCCGCCAGCCCGTAACGGTTGCTCATCATGTAGCCAGTCACAAACAAAGCCACCACCAGCAGCAGCAGCGGCCAACTGGTGATCCGAACCGTCTTGAGCGCGATGCGGTTGATGTTCGTCATGTGACAACAGGCGTTCGACAACCAACATCTATCTCGCAGGACGCCTTCAAGCCAAGCCCATTCCAGGCGTTTGACGGGTCTTGCCTAGGGACTAAATTGTTCCGATGAACAGTTCATCACCATTCGCCATGAGTGGAACATCAAGAAAGGATGGAGTTATGCAAACCGCAATTACTCGAATTCACGATCCGGCGAGGGCGTTGGCTTACTTCGAGGACAAGCTCGCTTTCACTGTCGGACCCGTGGAACTGGAACGCCTGGTCAAGTCAGGCGACGGCAACATCGTCATCGTGGACGTGCGCGAGGTGGAGGATTTTGCCAAGAGCCACATTCCCGGCGCCATCAACCTGCCCCGCGGCACGTGGGCGGGAGCGTTGGGCCTGAGCAAGCACAAGACGAACATCGTCTATTGCTATGCGCTGCTGTGCCATCTCGCGGCCAGTGCCTGCGTGGAGTTCGCCGCGAAAGGCTATCCCGTCATGGAACTCGAAGGCGGGTTCAAGGCGTGGGAGGAGCAGGAGTTCGACATCGAACATGAGACGAGCAACCGGCTGAAGAAGGTCCACGAACGGCTGGTGAACCGCCGGCACATGGTCACGCGAAGCTGACGGCCTCGGTGGAAGGAGCCATTCTTCCGCGAAACGTCGGCCAAACACGGAACGCGGGCGCGCTGCGGAGAAGACGCGGCGGCAGCCCGCGATTCCATGTGAGGGGGTGCAGTGGAAGGGTCTGTCAGTTTCCGCGTTTCCGCTGCATTCAAATACGGCGGACATTTCAAATCACGATTGCCCCCAAAACCGCGCTTGCGGGCTTCGCGCGGCCTCGTTAAGGTTTGGGCTTCATTCACGGACGAAAGCGATGAAAATTTCATACAACTGGCTGAAGCAATATGTGGAGTTCGACTGGTCGACCGCCCAACTGGCGGAGCGGCTGACGATGTGCGGCATCGAGGTCGAGGGCATCGAGCCAATCGGCGCAAACTTTGACAAGATCGTCGTCGCCCAGATTCTCAGCAGCGACAAGCACCCCAATGCCGACCGGCTCAGCGTCTGCCGCGTCACCGACGGCGCGACGGAGCGGCAGATCGTTTGCGGCGCGAAGAACTACAAGGTGGGCGACAAGGTGCCGCTGGCGTTGCCGGGCGCGGTGCTGCCGGGCGATTTCAAGATCAAGGTCGGCAAGCTCCGCGGCGTCGAGAGCCAGGGCATGATGTGTTCCGAAAAGGAACTTGGCATTGCCGAGGACGCCGAAGGCTTGCTCATTCTCGATCCGGCCACGCGCCTCGGCGCGCCGATTAACGAGGTGCTCGGCGGCGGCGACACGGTTTATGATCTGGAGATCACGCCGAACCGCCCCGACCTGCTCAGCATCATCGGCATTGCCCGCGAAGTGTCCGCGCTGACGGGCAACCCCGTCAAACTGCCGGCCGTGAGCTTCGCAGAAGACGGCGAACCGGTGGAGACGCTGGCGAAGGTGCGCGTCGAAGACACCGGTCTCTGCCCGCGTTACACGGCGCGCGTTGTGCGCGGCGTGAAGATCGGTCCCAGCCCGGCGTGGTTGAAGACGCTGCTGGAGAAACTCGGCATCCGCTCGATCAACAATGTCGTGGACGTGACCAACTTCGTGTTGCTGGAGAGCGGCCATCCGTTGCACGCATTCGACTACAATCTGCTGGCAGGCCACGAGATCGTCGTGCGTCGCGCGCAGCCGGGCGAGCATCTGATGACGCTCGACGACAAGGACCGCGCGCTCGACGGGCAGATGCTGGTCATCGCCGACGCGCAGAAGGGCGTCGCGCTCGCCGGCATCATGGGCGGCCGGCAAAGCGAGATCAACGACGGCACCGCCGACGTGCTGTTGGAGAGCGCGTATTTCCTGCCGGTGAACATCCGCAGCACTTCCAAGCGTGCCGGCCTCAGCAGCGAGTCGTCGTATCGTTTCGAGCGCGGCGCCGATGTCGGTGTTTGCGATTGGGCCAGCCGGCGCGCCATCGCGCTCATCCAGCAACTCGCCGGCGGCAAGGTCTCGCGCGGCGTGATTGACACGCTGGCGAAGCCGGTCGAGCCACGGCGGATCGCGTGCCGTTTCAGCCGCGTGAACCAGTTGATCGGCGTGGAAGTTCCCGCCGACGCCGTGAAGCGCGCACTGACCAACCTCGGCCTCGCCATCGTGAGCGAGAGCGCCGACCGGATCGAAGTGGCCGTGCCGACGTTCCGCGTGGATTTGCAGCGCGAGGTGGACCTGATCGAGGAAGTCGGCCGCATTCACGGTCTCGACAAGATTCCTTCCGTCGCCTCGCGCGCCGAGCCGGCGACATCGAAGGCCGACATTGCTTACGACCGCTTGCGCCTCGTGCGGCAGATTCTCAACGGCGCCGGTTACGAGGAAGCCGTGAACCAGACGCTGGCCGCGCCGCTAACCGCCGCGCTGACGCCGCTGCCGGCGGAACTCGCGCTGGTGAAATTGCAGAACCCGTTGAACGAAGACCTCTCGATTCTGCGGCCAAGCCTGCTGCCGGGTTTGCTGCAAAACCTCCGCACCAACGTCGCGCGCCAGACGCTCGACGCGCGGCTGTTTGAGATCGGCCGCGTGTTCGCCGCCCGCGACGGCAAGCCGCAGGAGCGGCGTTCGCTCGCGCTGGCCGCAACCGGCGCGCGCACGCCGAACGCGTGGGAATCGGTTGCGCTTGGCGCGAAAGCGGATTACTACGATTTGAAAGGCGCGGTCGAGGCGCTGCTGGCCCGGTTGAAAGTCCCGGCGGTGGAGTTCGTGCCGCAGCCGGCCGCAGGCCGTGTCTTTGCGCAATCGACGTTGGTGAAGGCCGGAGGCAAGATACTCGGCGAGATTGGCATGTTGCAGGAGAAGCTGGGCCGCGAATTCGACCTGCGCGATCCGGTGGCACTGGCGGAACTCGACCTGGATGAAACGCTGGCGGCGGCGCGCTGGACCAAGGCGTATCGGCCTCTGCCGCAGTGTCCGTCGGTGCAGCGCGACGTGGCGTTGATCGTGGACGCGGCGGTGACGCACGAGCAGGTGATGGCGGTATTTTCACGCAGCCGGAAGAATCTAGTGGAAAGCGTTAAACTTTTTGATATATTCAGCGGCAAGACGATCCCAAGCGGGAAGAAGTCTATGGCGTATTCGTTGACCTATCGGGCGCCGGATCGGACTCTGACTGACGTCGAGGTCAACAAAGCGCATGACGAGATCGTCGCGAGATTGAAAACTGAATTGCAGTGCGAGGTCCGCGCAGAGTGAAGTGAATGTTGTTCCGTGTCGCAAAGGCGGCAGGGTTAGAACTGAAAGAACCAAACGACGGCGGCGACGCCGGCGGTTAAAAATGAGCAGCCGAGAAGTAAACAGGTCGTTCAACAGCGGTTTGTTCCTTGAAATGCCCAGCCGGGTTCACGGGAGCGCGCCAGCGGGCGCAATCCCGAAACAGTTTGAAATACCCTGCCGTTCGCGTGATGCAACGGTGAATCTCTGACCCGATAACCTTCATCTGAAGGGCCGATCTCTGGCGGTGGACGACATGCCTTTATTGGAAGTCGGCAAGCCGTCGGGTAGGCGCTCTGTTTAATTACGGGGTCTGAGAATACGTTCACACGGCTCTGGTGGGGTATTTCTTTTTCCCCACAGCCGGCCTCAGCGCAACAGGAGCGGTAGCTGATGAGCCAGGATTTGTTTCAACAAAGCGGCCCCGACCGCGCAAGTGACCGGCCCGCGCCGCGCGAGGCGGCAGCCGAACGCCCCGCCCCGTCCCGTCCCGAACCGCTGGCCACACGGATGCGTCCGCGCACGTTGGAGGAATATGCCGGCCAGAGCCATGTCCTCGGTCCGGGCAAACTGCTTCGCCGCGCCATCCAGGCCGACCGCATCGCCTCCATCCTGCTCTGGGGACCGCCCGGAACCGGCAAGACTTCGCTCGCGCAGATCATCGCCAACGCCACCGAGTCGCGCTTCGAGCGGCTCAGCGGCGTCGAGAGCAATGTGGCCGACATCCGCCGCGTCGTGGCCACCGCCGCCAACCGCCTCGCCAACACCGGCCACAAGACAATCCTCTTCATTGACGAAATCCACCGCTTCAACAAGGCGCAGCAGGACGTGCTGCTGCCCGACGTGGAGAACGGCACGGTCCGCCTCATTGGCGCCACCACGCACAACCCGCTTTTCTACGTCAATGCGCCGCTCGTCTCTCGCTCGCAAATCTTCCAACTGAAGCCGCTCACCGGCCCGGATATCCAGGGGCTGTTGAAACGCGCGCTGGCCGACGCGGAACGCGGCTTGGGCAAACACCGCGTTCAGATCGACGCCGACGCCTTGGAGCATCTCGCCACGGCCAGCGACGGTGACGCCCGCAAGGCGCTCAACTCGCTGGAGATCGGCGTGCTGACGACGCCGCCCGGCGCTGATGGCGCGGTTCATTTCACGAAAGCCGTCGCCGAGGAGAGCATCCAGAAAAAAGCCGTCGTTTATGACGGCGACGAGGACGCGCACTACGACACCATCAGCGCGTTCATCAAATCCATGCGCGGCAGCGATCCCGACGCGGCGCTCTACTGGCTGGCCAAGATGCTTGTCGCGGGCGAGGATATCCGTTTTCTGGCGCGGCGGATCGTCATCTGCGCGTCGGAGGACGTTGGCATGGCCGATCCGCAGGCATTGGTCATTGCGAGCGCGGCGCAGCAGGCGGTTGAATTTGTCGGCATGCCGGAGGCGCAGTTGCCGCTGGCGCAAGCGGCGGTCTATATCGCCACAGCGCCGAAGAGCAATGCCAGCGCCATGGGCATTTGGACCGCAATGGCCGATGTGGAGAAGGGCCGCACGCTCGATGTGCCGGATCATCTGAAGGACACTCATTACAAGGGCGCCGAGCGTCTCGGTCACGGCGTCGGCTACCAATACGCCCACGACCACGAAGGCGGCATCGCGCCGCAGAAGCATCTGACGGAGGCGCGCAGCTATTACCACCCGACCGACCACGGCTTCGAGCGCGAGGTGCAGCGGCGCCTCGCCGAGTGGCGCGCGAAACTCCAACCGGGGAAACTGTCGTGAGCGCCGCGCCATCCAGTCTCGTTGCCGGGAAACGCGCGCTCCGCGAGCGGGTGCTGGCGTTTCGCTGCGCGCTGCCGGCGGAGGACGTCGCCCGGCGCAGCCGGTCGGTGGCGGCGCGACTGTTGGAACTGCCGGCGGTCCAGCGGGCGGAGACGATTTTTTGTTATGTGTCGCACGAGTGTGAAGTGGAGACGCACCAGCTTGTGCGCGACTGGCTCGCCGCCGGCAAACGCGTCCACGTGCCGGCTTTCGACGCGCAGCAACGGTGTTACCAGCCGAGTCCCATCGGCGATTTCGATCGCGACCTGGCGGTTGGCAAGATGGGCATTCTCGAGCCGCGAGCGCGGACGGCGCCCGACGGCCCGGCGGACGTGGCGATTGTGCCGGGTGTGGCGTTCGATGCGCAGGGCCACCGGCTGGGTTACGGCAAAGGTTTTTACGACGACATGCTGAAACATTTTCGCGGCCCGAAGATTGCGCTGGCATTTGATTGCCAGATGCAGCCGGCCGTGCCGCACGGGGCGAACGACGTGCCGATGGATGCCGTTGTCGCCGAGAGCGCGGTTTACTGGAGGAAACTCGCATGAGACGGTTATTGCTGCAGCATGCCTACGAGGTGCTGGTGTTGGTCCAGGCGACGCTTTGGGTGATGGCCGGCTACTGGGGCCACCGCATTGTGAACCGCTGGCGGCTCATGGCAGCGGAACGCGAGGCGCGGAGTCTGATCGAGAACGCCGAGCGCGACGCCGCTTCGATACGCCGCGCCGCGGAGGTGGCGGCGAGAAGCGATGCGTTGACGGCCCGCGAAGACTTCGAAAAGCAGGCCGCGTCCAAACGCGTTGACTTGGACGAGAAGGAGAAACGCCTCATTGCCCGTGACGCCGGCTTGCAGGAAAAGCTGGAAACGTTGATCCGGCGCGAGGAGGAGTTGCGCGAGTCCGACCTGAAGGTCGCCGCGCGGCTGGCCGAACTTGAGCGGTTGAAAGGCGACGCTCAGGCGCTCATCCAGCAACAGCGCGAGGAATTGAACCGCCTCTCCGGTTTCCCGCCCGACGAAGCCCGCCACCAGGTGCTCCATCGCGTGGAGCTGGAGGTGCAAGCCGAGGCCGCGACGTTGGTGCGGCGCAGCGCACAACAAGCCCGCGCCGACGCCGAACGCGAAGCCAGGCGTCTCATCACCATCGCCATCCAGCGTTGTGCGGCCCGGCACGTCAACGAAACCACGACGACTTCGGTGCCGCTGCCGAGCGAGGATATGAAAGGCCGCATCATCGGCCGCGACGGCCGCAACATCCGCGCTTTCGAGGCCGCCAGCGGCGTGTCGGTGATCATTGACGAAACGCCACAGGTGGTCGTGCTCTCCGGTTATGAGCCGGTCCGCCGCGAGATCGCGCGCCTGGCCATGGCGCAACTGGTGGCCGACGGTCGCATCAATCCCGGCCGCATCGAGGAAACCGTGCAGAAGGCGGCGGCTGACATGGAGGAAACGGTGCGCCAGGCGGGCGAGGACGCCTGTGCGCGCGCCGGCGTCCAGAATGTGCATCCTGAAATCGTCAAGCTGCTCGGCCGGCTGAAATTCCGCCACAGCTTCGCCCAGAACGTGCTCGACCACGGCGTGGAGGTCTCGCAACTCGTCGGGGCGATGGCGGCGGAGTTGAAACTGGACGTGCCGCTCGCCAAGCGCGTGGGTCTCCTTCACGACATCGGCAAGGCCGTCAGCGCGGAGACGGAAGGTTCGCACGCCATCGTCGGCGCGGAGTTCCTCCGCAAATATGACGAGCCGGCTGAGGTCGTTGCCGCGATTGCGTCGCATCACGAGGAGACCGAGCAGAACATTTACGGCGTGCTGGCCAGCGCCGGCGACGCCATCTCCGCCTCGCGGCCGGGCGCGCGCGCCGAAGCCGCCGGCGTTTATCTGGAGCGGCTGGGCAAACTGGAGGCGCTGACCAACGCGTTTCCCGGCGTCGAGCGCAGCTACGCCATCCAGGCGGGCCGCGAGATTCGCGTCATCGTCGAGCCGGCCAAGGTGGACGACAACGCCGCCACGTTGCTGGCCCGCGACATCGCCCGCAAGATCGAGCGCGAGCTTCGTTATCCCAGCCCGATCAAAGTCACGGTCATGCGCGAGATGCGCGTGGTGGAGTATGCGAAATGAGCGTATTCCGTATTTCGTATTGCGTATCGGGTAGAATGACCGGGCTATTTCTGGGCTTTACGCAATACGCAATACGCAATACTCCTTACGGCGCATGAAACTCCTGTTCATCGGCGATATTGTGGGCGAGCCGGGCCGCGCAGCGGTTTCGGGCCTTTGCCGGCTGCTGTGCGAGCGCTACAAGCTCGACTACGTCATCGCCAACGGCGAGAACATCGCCGGCGGCAGCGGGCTGACGCTGCAGACCGCGCGAGAGCTGCTTGATGGCGGCGTGGATATCGTTACCAGCGGCGACCACGTGTGGGACCAGAAGGAATTTGTCGCCGACATCGGGAAGGAGCCGCGCCTTTTGCGCCCGGCCAACTATCCCGCCGGCGTGCCGGGCAGCGGCTCCATCGTCTGGAACCGCAGCGGCAAACCGCCCATCGGCGTCATCAACCTCCAGGGCCGCACGTTTATGGCGGCGCTGGAGAATCCGTTCAGCGTCGCCGACGCGCTCGTGGCGAAACTTCGCGAGCAGACGCGCGTCATCCTCGTGGACATCCATGCCGAGGCCACGAGCGAGAAGATCGCCCTCGGCCGTTACCTCGACGGCCGCGTCAGCGCGGTCATCGGCACCCACACGCACGTCCAAACGGCCGATGAACAGATTTTTCCCGGAGGCACCGCCTTTCTCAGCGACGCCGGCTTTACCGGCGCGCAGGAATCCGTGCTTGGCCGCGAAATCGAGCCGATCATCCGGCGGTTCGTCACGCAAATGCCGCAACGATTCAAGCTCGCCCAGGACCGCATCGTGCTTCACGGCGCCATCGTTGAGGTGGACGACGCCACCGGCCGCGCCCGCGCCATCACCCGCCTCCAAGAACCCGCCTACTGAACTGATAGGAAATTGCTTTTCAGGGGTGCCCGCATGGGCGCCAGCAGGGGGGTTAACCCCGATGCCGCCGATGCCGCCCCGGCGAGTTCGTCATGCGATTAGAGCTTTTCAATCCATCGTTCGTAAGTTCTTCCTATTCCGGATTTACCCTTGATGCAGACGGCTCGAAACTTGTTAATTCCGACCCTTGCAATCTCGATTTCGGTGCTAGAACCATTTTGTCCGCCGTCATAGAATCTGACAGATCCTTCGATCCTGTCGTTGTCTTTACCACTAACACCGTGTTTAGGAAGCTTGCTTCCTGAGATTGAAAGAGCCTTGGTTAGTTTCCGTATCAGGGCTTTTTGCGTATACTCAGCGCATTCGCGAATCGGAACTGGCGTAGAGGGCCTGACTTCGTCGTCGTTGTATTCGACGGGCGTATAGTGTGCCAAGATGGCTTCGCTGTTACTGCTAATCGGTAACGACTGAAGGATCTCATGCAGCTGGAGGGATGCCTTTCGTGGTCGCGGGGCCTGCTGTTCGACGAAGGAATGGCTCGGTATAAAAAAACTTCGTCCACAAGAGGGGCATTTGATCACGGTTCCGGCCAAATCTGGGCCGACGTCAACAATCCTTTTGCAACCCGGGCAAGAGAATCGTTTGTGTCCCTTTTCAAGCAGACCAAGAAACTTTCTCCATAAGCTCATTGTGTTCTTTCCCTTCCGTATCTCGTCTGAGTTGGTCGGCGGTCCTCATGCTTTGGCCGAGGCAACTCCAAGCTTTCGTAGACGTTCACAATTCATCCGACTCAACGCGCATTACGAGAACAACGTTTGTTCATTTCGCCGACCGTTGTCCAATTCGACTCACTGACCCCTCGAGCAGGATCCGTCAACCGAAACTGCCCGCTAGCTATGCCTTGGCGAAACGAAGCGACTGTATAAGGTCCCAGTTCGCGGCCATCTCGATAAACCAAAATAGCCAGTGGTGGCGCTTGAACAACGCGCGGGGGTTTTACCGTCCCAGAACCGACCTGTTTTACTGACTTCCGATCAAGATACTCAGGCCGGAGACGGATATAATATGGCTCGCTAGGATCGGTGAAGCTCCAAGGTCCTGGATATTTTTCCAACTCGATGAGGACTGGCAATATGCCCGCAAATTCCATTTTGCAATGGAGGTTGCACAGATCAAAGGCAGACCGGTTGTCCTTATTCCTTAATCTCAGATCTCCGCCGGCAAGAAAAAGCAGCTTCATTACATCCAAGGAGTTTCGACGAGCTGCATAATGAAGCGCGGTGTCGCCATTTGCATTGGTAAGAATTGCGCTACAACCTGCGTCGAGAAGGATGCGAACGAGTTCAGCCGATCCGGTAGCAAAGTGCAGCGGCGTGCTACCATCGTTGTTGCCGACGTTGGCATTAGCACCAGCAGCCATAAGAATCCGAGCTGCTTCAAGGCGGCAAGAGCTTGCTGCATTATGAAGTGCCGTATCGCCTCTCTTGTCGCGAACGTTTGGGTCGGCGCTTGCGGCCAAGAGGGTCTGCACGATCTCTACAGATTCTCCACGCGCAGCCCCGTGCAGCGGTGTGCTGCCTTCATTATTGGTGACGTTGACGTTAGCCCCAGCAGCCAGCAGGATCTGCACCATGTTTGGGAAGTTCCCACCCGCCGCCTCATGCAGCGGTGTGTTGTTACCAAGGTTTGGGTTAGCCCCAGCAGCCAGCAGGATCTGCACCATGTTTGGGAAGTTCCCACCCGCCGCCCCATGCAGCGGTGTGTTGCCCTCCTTGTTGCAAAGGTTTGGGTCTGCACCCTTAGCCAACAAGTTCCGCACTATGTCCAGAAAGTTCTTACGCGCCGCCTCATGCAGCGGTGTGTTGCCTTCCTTGTTACCAAGG